>Ga0209203_1000612_pt1 | contig 29566 bp, 15 predicted proteins | sample AD_UKC109_MetaG_FD_184423 | JGI IMG/M metagenome (GOLD analysis project Ga0209203, IMG submission 184423) | Active sludge microbial communities of municipal wastewater-treating anaerobic digesters from Hong Kong - AD_UKC109_MetaG (SPAdes)... | ecosystem: Engineered > Bioreactor > Anaerobic >... | reverse complement strand
TTTACTTCACCAGTTAGAATTGCACGGTACAGAACCGTAAAAACGAAGGGCAAGGAGCAATTTCACCTGGTTTTCGATAAAACCCCATTTTACGCTGAGTCGGGCGGACAGGTTGGCGATTCCGGGGTTCTGGAAGGGAATGGGACTGTTGTAAAGGTTCTTAACACATTTAAGGAGAATAACTTAATCATCCATCTAGTTGATAAACTTCCAACTAATTTCAATTTAGAATTCACTGCAAAAGTGGATTTAGCACGCAGGCAAAGTACTGCCAATAACCACTCGGCTACCCACCTACTCCACCACGCTTTGCGCGAGGTGCTTGGTAAGCATGTTGAACAGAAGGGTTCACTTGTTCATCCCGATTACCTCCGCTTCGATTTTGCTCACTTCCAACGAATGACCGACGAGGAGATTCGTGAGGTGGAACAAAGGGTGAATGCAGCCATAAGAAGGAACACTCAGGTTGATGAGCACAGGGAAGTTCCCATGGAGCATGCGCAGCAAATGGGTGCCATTGCCCTCTTTGGCGAGAAGTATGGTGAATCGGTTCGTGTTATTAAGTTTGGCGAATCGGTTGAACTTTGCGGGGGAACGCACGTTTCAAGAACTGGCGATATTGGTTCGTTCAAAATTGTTTCGGAAGGAGCAATTTCGGCAGGTGTTCGTCGTATTGAGGCCATTACAGCCGTTAAGGCTGAGGAGTACCTATACGAGCAGGTTGATACAATTAAGCAGGTAAAGGCCATGCTTGGCAATACTCCAAACCTCATTCACGGTGTTGAAAAGATGGTGGAAGAAACCGCAGCCCTTAAGAAGCAGGTAGAGGAGCTAACCAAGGAGAAGCTAAAATCGCTAAAAGCCGATTTGAAAGCAAAAGCAAAAAATGTTGATGGGAAGCTAATTATAACGAGCAAGGTTGATGTGGAAAATGCTGATGCTTTAAAGGACTTATCGTACCAGCTGAAAAACGAAACCGAAAACCTTTTCCTTGTTCTAGGTGCTGAAATTGGCGGGAAACCGTTGCTATCGGTTATGATTTCAAACTCGCTGGTTGATTCGCTCAACCTAAACGCATCCAAAATAATTCGTGAAGCTGCCAAGGAAATTCAGGGTGGTGGCGGCGGTCAGCCATTCTTTGCCACTGCAGGTGGCAAAAATGCAGCCGGTTTGGATGCAGCTATTGCAAAAGCAGTTGAGGTTGCGAAGCTAGCGTAGGTTATTCCCGAATAGTTCAATTAACTTTTTGCTCCGGTAAGTGAAAATTTGCCGGAGCTTTGGTTTTACAAGCAACCGGTTGACAATGCCTGCAAGCAACCATGCAGGTATTTTGTAATGAACTACATCAATCATCTCAACCCCACCTTCAACTTCTTTGAATTCGTGCTTGTGGTGCCAGAATGAGTAGGGGCCAAAGCGTTGCTGGTCAATAAAGTATTCTTTTTCTTTAACATGAGTAATTTCTGAAACCCAGTTCGTTTTTATTCTTCCAACGGGAGAAACCTTGTATGTAATTATTTGCCCTGCATATGTTATCTCCTCTTTTGGCGATGTAATAACGAAACCCATGCCCGGAGGGGTAATGGAACTTAAATTTGTGGGTGAAGAGAAGAAGTCCCATGCATCCTGTAAGGATATAGGAAGTACAATTTTCGATTCCAACCGAAAAACTCCAGAATGTTTAGAAAAAATAATCATGCAGCAACTGTTGTTTACTGCATAAACAAATGATTTAGATTTTTGTTACAGGTTTCTAAAAACAGTGGCATCCCTTTCAGGTCCAACCGAAACTATAGATACCGGTACGCCAACCTCCTGCTCAATAAACTTAATGTAGCTTATTAAGCCTTCGGGCAAATCGTCTGGTTTTCGACAACCGGTAATTGGTTTGTTCCAGCCTTCTATCTCATGGTAAACAGGTTCAATTTTGGTGTCGATATCAAAAGGAATTTGGTCGGTGATTTCGCCATTCACCTTGTATGCAGTGGCAATTTTTAGTTTGCTGAAGGAATCGAGAACATCGGCCTTGGTAAGAATTATTTCGTTTACCCCGTTTAGCATAACAGCATACTTTAACGCAACCAAATCGAGCCAGCCACACCTACGCGGACGACCAGTAGTTGAGCCGTACTCATGTCCAATGTCTCTTAATTTTTGACCCGTTTCATCTTCCAGTTCCGTAGGGAATGGGCCGGAACCAACCCGAGTGCAGTAGGCTTTCACAATACCGAATACTTTCCCTATAGTTTGTGGAGAAATTCCGAGCCCAATGCATGCGCCTGCGCAAATAGTACTTGATGAGGTTACGAACGGGTACGAACCGAAATCAATGTCCAGCAGCGTTCCCTGCGCACCCTCAGCCAGAATTTTCTTATCATCCTTAATGTATGAGTTGATGAGGTATTCAGAATCGATAATGTCAAACTCCTTCAGCGTTTTTAGGCTTTCGAACCAAACTGCCTCGTGCTGCTCAATATTGCTTTTGTAATCGTACTGTTTTAGTACGTCTTTATGCTTGTTCTTGAGTTGGTTATACCGTTCAATGAAGTCGGGCCTGAGTATATCGCCAACTCTAATGCCGTTTCTTCCGGTTTTGTCCATGTAGGTAGGCCCTATTCCCTTTAGGGTTGAACCAATTTTGCTTTTCCCTTTTGCGGCTTCAGAGGCAGCGTCGAGCTCCCGGTGGGAGGGCATTATTAGGTGCGCTTTTTTTGAGATTTTGAGGTTTTGGGTAGGATTAACGCCAAGTTTTCGGAGCGATTCAATTTCGCTGGCAAAAATTACCGGATCGAGCACAACCCCGTTGCCAATTATGTTCATGCTGTTGGCATGAAAAATTCCGGAAGGGATTGTATGAAGAATGTGTTTTATTTTGTTGAATTCCAGCGAATGCCCCGCATTTGGACCACCCTGAAATCGGGCAACCACATTGTATTTTGGTGTTAACACATCAACAGCCTTTCCTTTTCCTTCGTCGCCCCACTGGAGGCCAAGCAGCACGTCAATTTTCATCTTTTCTTGGTAGTTAAGGTTTAAAAAGCGCAACAAATGCCGGTTCGGAAGCCCGGCATTTGAGAAAAATTTCCTTTTGAATGCTTAAAGATAAAAACTTTTCGAGGAGTTTCTGTCAAAAAGTTTTAGGAAAAAGCTAACAGGCTAGTAATTTTCTGCCAGCACTTCGAAGTAATCCTGTGGATGGCCGCAGGCTGGACAATTCTTCAGCGCTTTTTTCCCTTTGTGGTGGTAACCGCACTTGCGGCATACCCAAACAACCTCCTCGTCCTTCTCGAAAACTTTGCCTTCCTCAATATTCTTAAGAAGTTTTAGGTAGCGCTCCTCGTGCTCCTTCTCAACCTTTGCAATCATTTTAAAAGCAGTTGCAACCTTTTTAAAACCTTCTTTTTCTGCTATTTCAGCGAAAACTGGATACAGGTCGGCCCACTCCTCGTGCTCGCCTGTTGCGGCTGCTTTTAGGTTTTCTGCTGTTGTTCCAATAACTCCTGCGGGGTACGATGCAGTTATTTCTACCATTCCGCCTTCAAGAAACTTGAAGAAAACCTTGGCATGCTGCTCCTCCTGCATTGCAGTTTGCATAAAAAGTTCAGCTATTTGCTCATAACCTTCCTTCTTTGCAACTTTTGAGAAGTAGGTATAACGATTCTTGGCTTGCGATTCACCTGCAAAAGCTTTTAGTAAATTCTTTTCGGTTTCGGTACCCTTAATGCTTTTTTCCATTTTATTAGAGTTTAGTTTGTCTCAAAAAATCTGTGGTTTCAAATCTAACTAACATTTTGTGATGCGGCAAATTTGTATCCTAAATTAGATTTGGTTTAAATATAAATCTGGAATTGTAGAGCTGAGGTGCATAATAGGATTTACTTATTACCTTTGGAGCGAATTTAAAAATATACAAAATGGAAATTTGGCAGTACCTACTGGTAGTTGGAGCCGGGGTTGTGGCAGGCTTTATCAATACGCTGGCTGGGAGCGGATCTCTAATTACATTACCCTTGCTAATTTTTATTGGCCTTCCGGCCAATATTGCCAACGGTACAAATCGGATTGGTATTTTACTCCAAAGTTTGGTGGCGGTTGGTAGCTTTAAGCAGAAAAAAGTTTTTGAAATTAAGGAGGGAATATGGCTGGCAATTCCTGCTACCGTTGGTTCGTTTCTTGGTGCTGCCATGGCTGTTAATCTCGATGCCGATTTAATGAATAAAATTATTGGCGGGTTAATGGTGGTTATGTTCTTCATTATTCTTTACAAACCCGAGAAATGGATTAAGCAGCAGGCCGGAACAGTGAGGGCTAAACCCGGAATTCTGCAAATAGTTATTTTCTTGGCCATTGGGTTTTATGGCGGCTTCATTCAGGCTGGGGTTGGATTCTTCCTGCTTACCGGATTAGTGCTGGGCGCAGGTGTTGATTTGCTTAAAGCCAATGCCATAAAAGTTTTGGTGGTTTTAGTTTTTACCATTACTGCGCTTGGCGTTTTTATATTCAACCAGCAGGTTAACTATGAAATTGGCTTAATTCTTGGCGCAGGCAACATGTTTGGCGCATGGTTGGCAACGCACATAGCAGTGAAACGTGGAGTGGTTTTTGTTCGCTGGGTGCTGCTGGTTGCCGTTTTCGGCTTTGCTGTTAAGCTGCTTTTCTTTTAGCAACTTTTCGGTTCTTGAATTACAAAAAAGGAAACCATTTTCCCTGGTAAACGTTATATAATTATTGCGTTTTTTTATTCTGTATAAAAATAATTAAATCACATACTATGAGAAAAATACAGTTCATGTTGCTTCTTACTTTTCTTGTTGTAGCAGCAAATTTTCAAACCTTGCTTGCGGTTCCTGCTTACCCTCACCCAATTGAGTACAAGTTGCCCGATGGGAGTATTATTACCCTTAGTATAATGGGTGATGAGAAAGTGCACTGGGCTGAAACGATAGATGGCTACACAATTCTTCAGAATAAGGATGGTTTCTACGTTTACGCAACACATGATAAAGATCAAAACCTTATTCTTTCCAATGTAATTGCGCATAATGAAAGAGAACGGAGTGCAAGCGAAGTTGATTTTCTTTCTTCAGTACCAAGAAAGCTTCGTTATAGCGAAGCTCAGGTAAAGGATGCGTTATCACGATTTAGCACTAGTTATGGTTCGAAAATGGGTGGGTTCCCAACAACAGGAACGAACAATATGATAATGATTCTTGCAAATTTTAGCAATACTTCCACAACGTACACCCAGACAAATTTTAACAACTACATGAACCAGGAGGGATACAATGGCACAGGAAGTTTTAAGGATTACTACATCGAAACTTCCTATGGACAGCTGGTGGTGAATACAACCGTTACCATTTGGGTTACCCTTCCAAATACGCACGACTACTATGGGCCTCAAGCGAAGTGGGGCGAGTTTGCATACCACGCAGTACAGGCTGCCGATGCATATGTTGATTTTTCAGATTTTGATAATGATGGTAATGGAACTGTTGATGGAATTGCGATAATTCACCAAGGACAGGGTCAGGAGGAAACAAGTAATACAAATGATATATGGTCGCATAGCTGGGATTTATCGAGTGCTGGTTACTCCTCGGCAGCAAGAACTTTTGATGGCGTTTATGTAAATGCATACACTACTCAGCCTGAAACATCCGCCTCAGGAATGGCGAATATCGGTGTAATGTGCCACGAATTTGGGCATAATTTGGGTGCTCCCGACTATTACGACACAAATTATGATAATTACGGTGATGGTTACTATACCGGAACAGGGCAATGGGATATCATGGCTGGAGGTTCGTGGAATAATAGCGGTGCGACTCCCGCGCATCACAATGGTTTTACAAAAGTATACTACTACGGATGGGCAAATGCAACAGAGTTAAATACAGCAGCAACCGTAACGCTCAATAATGCATCCGAATATTCAAACAGCTTTTACAGAATTAATACTACAACATCTGGGGAATTCTTTTTAGTTGAAAATCGTGAAAAGCAGCTTTTCGATTCCTACATTCCAGGTAGTGGGATGATAATTTACCATGTGCATAGTGGCGTTTTTACGTCGGGGAATTCAATTAATGTTACCCATCCTCAGAAAATGTATCCTGTATCGCAAAATGCAACGGGCGATCCTTCAGACACTCCCTCTTCCTACGGTACTATCAATAGCGCCTCATGTGCATGGGATGGAACTGGGAAAACAGAGTTTTCCGATGCATCACTTCCAAGTTCCAAATCGTGGGCGGGTGCAAATACGGGCAAACCAATAACCAATATTATCCGAAATGCTACCGAAAAAACGGTAACATTTGATTTTATGGGTGGGGATGTTGGAGATCCAATATCCTTTGGAGCAACTGCCGCTAGCTCATCGCAAATTAACCTTTCATGGGTGAAGAATAATGGGAAGGATGTACTACTGGCTTTTGCTACCGATGAAGTTTTTGGAACTCCGACCGATGGAGTTAACTATTCTGCCGGTCAAACAATCCCGGGAGGAGGAGATGTTATTTACGCAGGAGGAAACGAAGACTTCTCGCATACTTCTCTCGATCCAAATACTACCTACTACTATAAAATTTTCTCGAAGCTAACATCTACCCCAACCTGGTCGCCGGGAACTACAGCAGATGCAACTACTCTTTGTGGTACTATGACTTTGCCATTTACTGAGAGCTTTAATGCAAGTACCTTACCTAGCTGCTGGTCAACACAGAATACTGGTACAGGCATTACTGAGCGTTGGTCTGTTGTGAATTCTACTAATGCTGGGGGGTCTGCGTACGAAATGAAAGCTGCATATCAAAGTGTAAACTCTGGAACTTCGCGGTTGGTAACTCCTGCATTGAATACAGTGGGATATGATGAGTTAAACTTAACTTTTAAACATTTCTTTGATGATTATGAAACAGGCATGTCTATACTAATACAGTCTTCGAATGATGGAATTACATGGACTAATGAAACATGGAGTATTACTTCAGGATCTGGGAATACTGGGCCAATAACAGTAAATACACCCATTCAAAATAATTTAAATAGTACTTCAACGTATATTGCATTTGTTATTACTGGTAATTTATATCAATTCGATTATTGGTATATCGATGATGTTGAAATAACTGGAGTTGAGCAGCCAACTTACTTTTTAACATTAACCTCAGTTCCATCGGAAATTGGTGCAAGTTTAACAGGAAGCGGCGAGTACCACGAGGATGATATTGTAAATATTTCAGCATCAACCATACCCGGATTTATTTTTGATGGATGGGATGGAAACTCTGACGACTTAGATTTGGTTGATAATGCTACTTCACAGGAAACTTTTATAACAATCCCCGATTGGGATGTATCACTTTACGCGAATTACATCAAAATTCTCACCCTCGATGGTTTAGCAATTCAGAATAAGATTTACGATGGAAATGCCAACGCAGCGGTTGATACTTACGGTACCTTATTCGGAGTAATGAATGATTATCCGGATGTTTCCTTGGCTACGGGAGTTGCAACGGCTTCTTTTAGCGATATTTACGTTGCAAACGACATAGACGTAACTGTTTCTGGCTTATTGCTTACCGGTACCGATGCCGGGTACTACACTATTTACAACCAAACTTCAACTGCAAATATTTCTGCCAAGGAGCTTGAAGTTATTAATTCGGTTGCCGATAAAGTTTACGATGGCACAACCGATGCCACCATTACGGGGGCAGAACTCAGCGGAGTTGTTGGTGGCGATGATGTTACGTTAACGAACCACACTTCGGGAATATTCGCACAGAAGAATGTTGGCGACGATATTGAAGTTTCAACCACCATGGGGATAACCGGAAACGATATTGCCAACTACGCATTAAATCAACCAACCATTTTAGCCGATATTACGGCAAAGGATGCAACGGTTACAGCAGTAGATTTGATGAAGGCTTCCGGTGCATCCTATACTTTCGATGGAACCGAGTTCACCGTTGAGGGACTAATAAATCCAGATAATGTAACTTCGGTTACTCTGGCCAGCGATGGTGCGGATGCAGCGGCTGCTGTTGGGGATTACGATATTACACCTAGCAATGCTGTTGGTTCGGGCTTAGGTAACTACAACATTAGTTACGTAGTTGGGACAATGACTGTTACCAGTAAAACGGAACTTTCACTGCCCGATATGATTGCTGACAGCAAAGTGTACGACGGATATCGTGACGCATCAATTTCCAGCTGGGGCGATTTGAGCGGAGTTACCGGTGGCGATGACGTTTCACTTGTTGAAGATTCATTTGTTGCAACCTTCGATACAAAGACTGTTGGGGCTGATAAAACGGTCTCTGTAACTGGTCTTACGCTTTCCGGTGCCGATGCCGGAAACTATTTTATTGGTAAACAAACAACCCTGTCGGATATTACAGAAAAACAGCTAACTGTTACAAATGCTGTTGCAGAAGATAAAACCTACGATGCAACTGCTGTTGCAGCAATTTCCGGAGCAACCCTTTCTGGAGCAGTTATTGGCGATGATGTTATGTTAACCGATTATTCGAACGGAACGTTCGCACAATCGGGTGTCGGCCAAAATATTAACATTGTAACAGCAATGGCACTTTCTGGTGCTGATGCACCAAACTACATCTTAACCCAGCCATCAATCAGCGCAGATATAAATGCAAAAGAATTAGCTTTAACAGGAAGTTTTTCTGCTCAGAATAAGGTTTACGATGGAACAACATCAGCAACTGTTGGAACCAACAGCTTAACGCTTGTAGGAGTTGTGGGTACTGAAGTTGTTAACGTTTCCCCGGTAGCTTCGTTCGATAGTAAGAATGTTGGTACAACAAAAATCGTTTCCCTTATGGAATCATCAACGTTAACCGGTGCTGACGCAGGTAACTACTCACTCTCATTAACCGGAGCACCAACAGCAACTGCAAACATAACTTCAAAGGAGTTAATTGTTGTGAACGCAACAGCCGAGGATAAGGAGTACGACAAAACAACCCAAGCAACAATTTCAGGAGCAGAATTGTCGGGCCTTATTTCCGGCGATGCAGTTTCACTAGTGAATGGTGATGTTGGAACTTTCGCACAATCAACAGTTGGTGAGAATATTTCAGTTTCAACAACAATGAGTTTGTCTGGAACCGATGCTGCTAACTATAACTTGGTTCAACCAACCGGCATTTCGGCTGATATTACACAGCGAAGCATAATTCTTACAGGAAATTTCTCAGTACTCGATAAGGTTTACGATGGAACTGTTGTAGCAAGCATTGACGCAAATAACCTTACGATGGATGGGCTTATGAGCGGCGACGATGTTGCCCTGGAGGTTGCGTTAAGCTTTACCGATAAAAATGTGGGCACAGGTAAGGTGGTATCGTTCACAAACGAAACAACCATCAGTGGTGATGATGCTTCAAACTACTTGTTGTCGCTTACCGGAGCACCAACATCAACAGGAATAATTTTTGCAAAAGATGTTGGGATTTCAGGAACTTTCACTGCAAACAGTAAGGTTTACGATGGAACAGTTTCAGCCGTGATTGCAAGTAGTGAGCTTACTGTTCTTGGCTTGGTTGAAGGAGATAATGTGGATGTTTTACCAGCTGCAACGTTCTCCTCAAAGGATGTTGGAGAGGACAAGGTTGTAATGCTTAGCGAGGATTCAGAACTTTCGGGAGCCGATGCTGGTAACTACCAAATTTCGTACGAAAATGCAGTTGTTACAACCGCTGATATTACACCAAAAGAGTTAACTGTGGGCGGAACGTTCTCCGTGTTAAGCAAAGTATACGACGGAACAGTTGATGCTGAAATTTCAGAAAATGAACTATCCCTTAACGGATTAATCGAAAACGATGTGGTAGCCCTCGCTCCGGTAGCTGAGTTTTCTGACAAGAATGTTGGTGAAGACAAGGTAGTTTCGGTTGTTGATGCTTCCATTGAAGGGCTCGATGCTGGAAATTACACACTCTCACTTGATGCAGCTCCAACTGCGGTGGCCGATATTACTGAAAAAACTGTAACCCTAGGTGGAAGTTTCACCGTGCTGGATAAAGAGCATGATGGAAATGTTTCTGCAACAATTGATGAAAATAATCTGGAAATTATTTCCTTAGTTGCTGCTGATGTTGTAAATCTAAACAGTGTTGTTGCCGAGTTTGCCACCTCAGAAATTGGCGACGATATTCTGGTTTCAATTGTTAGTGCCAGTTTGGCTGGGGCCGATGCGCTAAACTACAGCTTATCAATTGAGGGAGCTCCTACAGCAACTGCAAGCATAACTCAACCTGTTAGCGTAAATACGAATCCGTTTGCCAACCTTGAGGTGTTCCCGAATCCATTTGAGAATACCATATCCTTCAGGAATGCAGTAGGTTTAACCAGGGTTGTTATTACAAACCTGATAGGGCAAAAAGTGGTTGATACTAAACTAAACGAGGAAAGTTTTGCAACCATTGAAACCAGCTCACTACGCAGCGGTATTTATCTGGTTTCTTTATACTCTAGCAATGGGGACGTTGTGGTTAAAAAAATGGTAAAAAAGTAATGCCTGTGTAACAAAGGAGTAATTTTAATTTATTCTAAATATCGTCCGGGTTCCTTGGATTTCAAGGAACCCGGTTTTTTTTTATGCAATCGTAAGAATTAGATAGCGGCATCCCCCTTTTTTGTAGTAGAAAAAGTTGTTTATTTGCATTTGGTATTCTTGAAATGGTTGTTCTAAAACGTTTTATCAATGAAAGTTTTTAATTACTTTTTACTCTTGTTTGCACCGATAGGTTTGTTTGCTCAAACCATTGTAAGCACAACTCCTACAAACAAGAATGTTGTACTTGAGGAGTTTACTGGAATTAACTGCGGGTACTGCCCGCAGGGGCACACAATTGCAAATCAGATTGCTACAAGTAACCCGGGAAGGGTTGTAGTTATCAACGTTCATACTGGAACGTACGCAAACCCGCAGGCTGGCCAGCCCGATTTTCGAACTTCTTTTGGAACATCTTTAATGACCCAATCAGTCTTAACCGGATTCCCTGCCGGAACGGTAAACCGGCACGTTTTCCCCGGATACGAAATGTCTTCGGGCAACACAGCAATGGGGCGCTCAAATTGGACCAGCGCTTCGAATACAATCCTTGCTCAGTCGTCATGTTTGAATATTGGAGCAACTGCTACCATTGATGTGCAGTCCCGCGAGCTTGAAGTTTACGTTGAGGTTTACTACACAGGAAACAGCGAAACGTCAACAAATAAGCTGAATGTTGCTCTGCTGCAGAATAACACAATTGGATACCAGGCTGGTGGTGGCGCAGAATACAACCATATGCACCGCTTGGTTCACTTAATTACAGGCCAATGGGGCGAAACCATTAGCACAACCACCAACGGAACGCTTTATACAAAAACCCTAACCTACACAATTCCTGAAAAGTACAATTCAATCCCAGCCATGCTTGAGGATATGGAACTTGGGATTTTCGTGTCAGAAGGAAATCAGGAAGTTATCACTGGAATACTGGTGGAACCCGATTTCGTAAACGCTCCCCCCGTGGATTTCAAAATCAACGATTTTACCATTCCCGATGAATTGAATTCAGCAACCATTTCACCTCAGGTTGAAATAAAAAGTTACGGTAACGAAACATTAACTTCGCTGGACATTTCTTACCAAATAAACGACGATACTCCGGTTGATTTCGAGTGGAACGGTTCGTTGCAATTTGGTGAAAGCGTTACGGTTGACCTGCCCACTTCGAACGATTTTGTTGTGTATCCCGAAAATTCCATCAGCATTTCAATTAACACTACCGATGGCACCCCTGAAAATAACGAAGTTACAGCAAGTATTGCTAAAGCCCCCGTTACCACATTCAATAGCCTAACAGTTGAAGTAAGAACCGATTCCTACGGAACGGAGCTTACCTGGAATATAAAAAACGCAAGTAACCAAACTGTTGCAGGCGGAGGACCGTACACGGATGCAATCCAAACGCACACCCACAATATTAATCTACCTGTTGGCGATTATACTCTTTCTGTTTCAGATTCTTATGGCGATGGATTTCCAGGAGGGCATCTGAAGTTGATAGCAAACGGTGAGTCAATTATTCTGGTTGATGGCGATTCATTCTCCTCGTCGGTTTCCCGGCTGTTCAGGGTTGCTGTTCCAGCAACAGTAAACTATACACCAGAGGACGGCAGCACTGAGGTGCCTCATGATGGTCAGTTCACAATTCAGCTGAACAAAAGATTGTTTGCTAGCAGCTGGATACCGGTTGACAACACAAATGTTAACGACTTTGTAATACTTAAGTATAATAGCGATAGCGGGGAGAATGTGAATTTCAATGCTACCATCAACGAGCAAGGAAATACAATTACTGTTACTCCGTACGAATCGTTTGATAACAATCAGGTTCTGTACTTGTCGCTTGACGGAAGTTTTCACGATGAGGACGGGCTGGCAATCACAAACTCATCTTCAACATTTACAGTAAACTTCTATATACTTAGCTACTCATATGGAGGGGGAGGAACCCTTTCGGGAAAAACCTACCAAATTGTTAACTATGGAGATGATGGAACGCCAGTAACAGCCATTCCCGACGAGCATTACCACTTCGTGGAATGGTGCGACGATTTGACAGAAAATCCGCGAATCGACGAGAATGTTACGGCTAATGTGTATGTTACTGCCTTGTTTGCAATTGATACATACTCCTTAACATACCTGGCAGGAGATGGTGGAACAATTGATGGGAATGCAAATCAAACTATAAATTACGGTGACAATGGAAGTCAGGTTACTGCAACACCAAACACAGGATACTACTTTGTGAAGTGGAGCGATGAGGTTACCGAAAACCCCCGTACCGATTTGAACGTAACCGAGGATATTACTGTAACGGCCATTTTCCAAATTTATCAGTATACCCTAACATATACTGCCGGCTCAGGAGGTTCGTTAGTTGGAGAAACCTCTCAAACTGTCGATTACGGAACAAATGGTTCTACAGTTACTGCCGTGCCAAATACTGGTTTCCATTTTGTAAAATGGAGCGACGATTTGCTAACCGCTACCCGAACCGACGAGAACATTACTTCCGATTTGTCCGTTTCGGCTGAATTTGCTATAAACACATATACCCTAACCTATACTGCGGGTGAAGGCGGAACCATTTCGGGAACTTCACCACAAACCGTTGATTATGGGACAGATGGCTCCCAGGTAGAGGCTGTCCCAAATTCGGGTTACTACTTTGCCAGCTGGAGCGATGGCTCAACTGAAAATCCACGAACCGATACAGATGTTGAAGAAGACATTGAGGTTGTGGCAAATTTCGCTCAGAACGGAACGTTCTACATTACGCTGGTTCCTTCGCAAGCTGGAATGGGAACGCTTTCTGGCGGAGGCCAGTATAGTAGCGGAGAAACAGCAACCGTTGAGGCAACTCCAAATACCGGATACGAGTTTGTAAGCTGGACTGAGAATGAAAGCATTGCCTCAAACCAAGCAGATTACAGTTTTACAGTTAGTTCAAACCGAATTCTTGTGGGAAACTTTGAGGTGCAAACTTTCCAGCTTAGCTACTCGGCTGGTGAAAACGGTTCGATTTCTGGCGAAGCACAGCAAACAGTGAACTATGGTAGCAATGGTTCTGCCGTTAGCGCAGTTCCAGCAGCTGGATACCATTTTGTTCAGTGGAGCGATGGTTTAACCGATAACCCTCGAACTGACGAGAACGTTACGGCAGATATTACCGTTACCGCCGAGTTTGCAGTCAATACCTACACGTTAACATATATTGCCGGGGAGAATGGTTCTATCGACGGTGAAAGCCCGCAAACAGTAAACCATGGTGAAAACGGAGCTCAAGTTTTGGCTGTGCCAAATGCTGGTTACCACTTTGTTCAGTGGAGCGATGGCTTAACTGAGAATCCTCGAACCGATTCGAATGTAACTGAGGATATCAGCGTTACCGCTGAGTTTGCTATAAATATTTACACGCTTGCCTACAGTAGCGATGAGAATGGTACCTTGGAAGGCGATGTTAGCCAAACAGTTCAACACGGTGACGATGGTTCAGCTGTAGCTGCAGTGCCAAATGTTGGGTACCATTTTGCTCAATGGAGCGATGAGGTTACTGATAATCCTCGCACTGACTTGAACGTTGTCGCCGATATTGATGTTACTGCTGAATTCGCAATAAATACTTACACCCTAACATACACTGCTGGCGAAAATGGCACAATTACGGGAGCTAGCGAACAGGTTGTAAACTATGGAGAAGATGGAACCGAAGTGTTAGCAGCTGCAAATAGCGGGTATCATTTTGTAAAATGGAGCGATGAAAAAACCGATAACCCAAGAACCGACTTGAATGTAACTGCTGATGTGAGTGTAACTGCTATTTTTACAGAAAATACTCATGAGCTTTCACTCCTTGTTACGCCTGAAAATTCCGGAACGGTTTCTGGAGGTGGAGAATATCCGGTTAATGAGGACGTAGAAATTACTGCATTAGCAAATGATGGATTCGTATTTGTTAGCTGGAATAATGATCAGGGAATTGCAGTTAGCACAGAAAGTAGTTTCACATTTACAATGCCCGATTCGGATACAAATCTTACTGCAGTTTTCGAAGAGGAGACTGTGAACCCGGAACTATACACAATAATCTTTTCAATAAAAAATGCTGAAGAACAACCGGTAGAGGGAGCCTTAATAAATGTTGAAGGCCTCGATAACTTCTTGGAAACAAACGAGAACGGCATAGCAACTACAGAGCTAGAGGATGGAGCATATAGCTACTCTGTCACCGCAAGCGGATTTGAGGTTTTCACAGGAAGCATTACCGTTGATGGTGCCGATTTACCAGTAAACATCGTGTTAACAACAGTTGGGGTTGACTTTGGAAGTCTTTCTAATATTGAAGTTTATCCGAATCCTTTCTCAGAGAGGTTCAATATTAATAATTCACAACTTGTTAGCAGAATAGTAGTTGCTAATTTAATGGGACAGGTTGTATTTGATATAACGAATGCTGGAAGTGAATCTGTCCCAGTTAAGTTAGATGATCTTCCTAGTGGAATCTATATTGTAAGGTTAGTAGCTAACAACGGCGATATAAAACAGATTAAAATTGTGAAAGAATAGTAGTATATATTAAAATAGTTCAATTAAGAAAGGGATTTGAAAAACTCAAATCCCTTTCTTGTTATAGTTAACGTTAATTTCTTACTGCTGCAATTTGAAAATATAGGTAATTGTTCCGTTTTGTGCAGGTGCATCAGGTTTTACATTGAATTTGGCCAGTTTAGCAGCTTCTTCTGCCGCTTTTACCAGTTCTATATCGTTAGTGGTCGAACCCTTAACCCCACCTCTTACGCTGGTAACGTTTCCTTTGCTATCAACCGTAACACTAACAACCACTTTCCCACTTTTCTGTTTCGGATACTCTGGCGGAGGAAGTTTAAGAGCATTTCTGCCATCAAGGCTGAAGCCAACACCGTCGCCACCGCCACCGGTTGTACTTCCGGTATGGCTGGTTGATTCGGTTGAACCTTGCGGATCGCCCTGATTACCGGGTTGCCCGGTTTCTCCCTCGCCGGTTGTGCTTCCACCAGGTTTTTGTCCGGGGAAGAGTGCCTGCTGATTTACCTCGCGTGGTTTCTCCTCCTCAGGTTTAACCTGTTCCACAGGTTTATTTACTTCTTCAGGTTTTACTTCTTTGGGTTTTTCTTCTTCTTTCTTGGGTTTTGGCTTTGGCTTGGGTTTTTCTTCAGGAATTGACGGTGCTTCCTCAATATCCTGTGTTAAATTTTCCTCCTCAACCTCTTCGGTTTTGGGTTCACTCTCGGGTTGCTGCGACGGGGGAGGAGTGGGTTTTGGCTCAAAACTTCCTGTTCCCTGATCGCTGGTACCAAAGTTAATAAGAATTCCTTCTTCATCGGGCAAAGGAAGCGGAGTTCGGAATCCAAAAACCAGTAACAGCACAACCAGTACGGTGTGCACTGCTAACGATCCAATTATTCCTTTACTCTTGCTGGTCATATATCCCCCTTTTCTATTTGGATGAAATTCTTATTCCAAATCCATAAAAAACTTGCACCTATTTTAAAGGTTGTGTGGCAAGTACCAGTTTGTACCTGTTGTCCTTTGCAATATTCATTACTTTTACAACCTGTTCCATGGGAACAGATCGGTGTACGTGCAACGAAACGGTTGGTTCCTGCTGGCCCTCTAACTTTTGCGTTAGGCGGGCTTCAAGTTCATCAGCAGAAACTGGGGTTTGCTCAATGTAGAACTGAAAATCTTCAGTAATACTTACGGTTGTAATTGGTTTTGCCGAGGTTTGGCTATTGCTCTGCGGTAGCAACAGTTTTAAAGCATTCGGTGCAATAAGCGTCGACGAAACCATGAAAAAGATGAGCAGCAGGAATACGATGTCCGTCATCGACGACATGCTGAAATTTGGGTTAACCTTCGATCCTCGTTTTAAAGCCATCTTTTCTATATTTTATTGTGATACAAACTACGAAACGGGCTCGTTGAGCAGATCCATAAATTCGGTGGTATTGGCTTCCATGGTGAAAACAACCTTTTCAACTCTGGCAACAAGGTAGTTGTATCCAAAGTAGGCAGCAATACCAACAATTAGTCCGGCAACGGTGGTTACCATTGCGGTATAAATTCCGTTCGATAGTAAACCCACATCAATATTGTTTCCGGCCATCGACATATCGTAGAATGCCCTAATCATTCCGATTACGGTTCCAAGGAAACCAATCATTGGAGCACCTCCTGCAATGGTGGCAAGTGTTGGAAGTCCTCCTTCCAGTTTAGATATTTCCAGGTTTCCAACATTCTCAACAGCAGCATTTACGTCGGAAAGCGGACGGCCAATGCGTTGGATTCCTTTCTCAATCATTCGGGCTACCGGGGTATTTTGCGCTTGGCAAAGCGCCATGGCCGACTCAATTTTATCGTCGTGAATGTACTCTTTAATCCGGTTCATGAAGTTAACATCGGCACGCGAGGCTTTTTTTATTGCCCAGTAACGCTCAATAAAAAGGTAAACAGCAATTAACCAGAGTAATGCCAGCGGAACCATAATCCAACCGCCTTTAAGGGTTAGTTCCCAAAAGTTTAGGGTGAGCTCCTGTGGCTGAGTTTGAACTGCTTGTGCAGCAATATCTACCTGAAGAAGTAATGAAGTGTTCATATTTACAAGCTATTTTTGGGTCGAAATTAATAAAAAAACGGATAAGGGGTAAAATAATTACTTTTAAGAATGAAAATGTGCTAGCTATTTGGCTTTTTGGGTTTCGAACGCCAGCTCGATTCCAACTTCTCGGTGGATTCATCATCTTTGGGATTGAAAATGTTCTGGAATCGGCTCCAAAGTTCATCAAGAGTGTTGAAATCTTCCCGGTACACAACACCTGCACCGGTTGTGTAGTTCGATTGGTTTCCGCTAAAGATAACATCATCATTCGAGCGGGTAAAGGCTTTAAGTCGAATTTTACCTGAGGGAACAATCTTTACGTCAATGTTGAAATCGCCTGCAATTGGGCTGCTGGAGTTGGTAGCACCCATGTCAACGTTTCCGTTTAAAGTTACCCTGTCGTTAAACAGCTGAGTAGAGAGGGCAAGTTCCACTTCGCTGGAGCTAATCTCGTTATTTGGGTCGCCAGGTCGCCAGTTTAGTCCAATATCGAAAGCGTTACTCCACTGCGAAAGCCAGTTGCTCAGCTGGTTCGAAAGCAGTTCGCTTGCTGTGTTGGCAAGTCCTTGCTCAAAACCACTGCTTTGTCCGCTGGCCATGGCACCTCCAGAGTTAAATCCATATTCTGATGCGAAGCTATTGAGTACGAGCAGCGAAAGGAACTGCCGGCTCATTTTTTCTTCGGTATTTGTAGCATTTTCAACAAGGGCTTTTATTTCGGGTTCCGAGTTGGCTGCGGGGACATCGATGTTAAATTTTATATTAGGCTCCATAAGCTTTCCCGTAAGCAGAATCTGGCATTCAACGGGTGTCCTTCTTTTGTACTTTTCGTCTGTTTGGTCGGGTGCTAGCTGGCTTAGGGTGGTTCGCAGCGCATAAATAGCCTTTATGTCAACCAAGGCATCGGTTACGTCGCCATTCCATGAAATGGAGCTGCCATCACCAATTTTAAACTTCTTATTTATCACACCCTGCAGGGTGAAAAGATAATCCCCTTGCTCTATAATGTAGTCGCCAAACATCCTGAAAACATCTTTGTCCGGGTTGATTTCCATTTTCAGGTTTCCGCTTCCATTGGCTCGAATAATATCGCCTAACTTCTTGTCGATAATAATTTGTGCCTCGGCATCAGATGTTACTTCAAGGTCGAGGTTCAACGATAGGTTTGTGGTTGGCTTTTCTTCAGGGAAAAGTTCCTCCTCAATGATGATGATGTTCGGATCGGTACTGGCAAAGTTGAGGAAAGAATGTTCGCTAACGCTGCTTGTAGATGAAAGCGGAAGGAATATGGCTGTATGTGGTTCAGTTTTAACCGAAACATTCAGGTTCACATCGGTTGGTGAACCGGTAACTAGAACCAGTCCGGTTGCATAAACTGTTCCGTAAAAGAGTTCGTTGTCGCGCTCGCTGGTATTCATGAACTGGAAGTTGCTGGGAACCATGTTAAGGTTAAGTTGGATATCCTTGAAGTACCCTGTAGTGATTGCTCCGTTCAGAATGGCTTGACGATTGTTTACGTCGCTAATTGTTAAGTTGTTGATGAGTATGTCGCTATTTTTTATCTCAATTTTATCCGAAATGCGGTAGTGAGTTTTTAGAAAATCTACCGTAAGGCCGGCTTCATTTACGGTTATAGTTCCATTTACCGAAGGTTCCTTGGTTGTTCCTGTAACTGAGATGTTACCTTGAACACTCCCGCTAAGGTTGGAAACGTTTCCTTCTAGCAGCGGGGCAATATGAGCTAACGGGAAACTTTCAATGTTGCCATTGATTCTAAGTTGGCTGGTTTCGGGGAAAATATCGCCGTCAACATATAGGGTTGTCTTGTTATTAAGAAGGTTTGATGCGTTTATGGAGAGCTTCTTCTCTCTTGCAAACCACTGGCTGCCAAAGTGAAGTTCACCAAATTCCTGGTTATTGATTAAGAGGTTACTTAGTAGCAGATCGGCGAAGAATAGAGGTTGGTTTAACGTGTTTGTGACCTTTGCTGTGCCATTTAGCTGCCCGTTTAGGTTATACCCAATGCTTTGAGTGTAAAAGTTAATGTTTGAAAGATCGATATTGTCGAGTTTAACAAGTATTGAATCGTTTGGGTTGTTTGAAACAATTCCAGTTACTTCTAGTTTTTGTTGGTCGTTATATAGCACCAAATTGTTAATTTTTATTTGTGACGTATCAACCGAAACGCTCGTTTTTTCAATGTTCCAAATGGTATCGTTCAAAAATATTTCCGAGGGGAAGATGTTCGCTTCTGCAACCCTCTTCTCTGTTGAATCGGTGTGGAAGAAGGTGCCTAAAATTGATAGTTTCCCCTCGTTTCTTACCTTTTGTCGGTTATCCCAGTTTATGTTAGTCTGAATCTTGCTGTTATATGCATCAAGCGAAACGGCAATGTTTTTTACCAGTGTACTTCCAATTGCTACTTGTGGGGTTGTAATACTTGCAAAAAAAGAGGTGTCGCGTGTTTGCCCATCAATGGTAATGTCCTTTATTTGGTTGCCTCCAAAGAATAGCTCAGGTATCTTTACTTTAAGTGTAAGTGTCTGGAAGTCTGGATTGTAAATTCCGAATACGTTGGTGTTTTCTGCAATTCGGAAACTTGGCGAAATAACATCGGTAAATTTTTTGGTTTTTTTAAGCCTTAGCTTAATTATGTAGTCGTTGTATTCCGGATTTTCTACTCCGGTTGGTTTAATTTCGGGTCTTTGGTTATCGGCGCTAAGGGCTGGAATGTATATGTACATTAGCTGCTGCAGAGAACCAAAAATGTTCGCGTAGTTATACTTCCCCCGTATTTCGCCATCGGCAAACTCCGATTTAATGGAAACCAGTTTGCTTTTCTCGTTGTTATCTGCAAAGAGGGTTATGTCTGAAGTTTTAATTTCTCCGTTTTGGTTCTTGTAAAATGAGTTAACAACCTTAATTTCCCCAGAACTGTTATCGAGATTACTTCCTGTAAATTTGGCAGTTAGTAGGAATGATGCTTGCGAGATGCTGTCGGCCTTGTTAAGATTAAGCTTAACCAAATCAATTTTTGGGACAAAGGCAGAAAAGTCGAAAACTGGAATTGAATCGGAGAAGTCAACCTTTCCTAGAAAGTTGAGTTTTACGTTGGGGTCGTCAAGGAAAACAGAACCTACATATGTTTTATTCGTTAGGTCCCCCGTAATCTTTATGTTGGAGTAATCGTAGTTGTTCGCCTGAATCAACGAGATTGTTGCGTCGGTGTATGCTTCAATCTTTTTGTTGTCATAAAGTTTTCCATCGACCTCAGCTTTTAGACTTGTTTTTCCTAGCAAGGAATTATTGGTGAGTTTACCGAGGTTTAGGTTTGAGACAGATACTTTACCATTAAAATTAGATGTTTTCTGTGAAGGTTTTAGTGAAATATCCATGGATAGTTTCCCCACAGCAGAGTTAACCATGCCATACGCCACAAAGTCGGATAAAAAGCCAGTAAAGTTTCCTTGGTAGGTAACCCGTTCAAGCGATTTTAGCTCATCGGGAAGCGTAACTAGCCTTTGGTTTGTTTTTGCATCCCGAATGGTTTCAATGTCATCGATAATTGTGGCGAAATTATTAATGTCGACGAAAAGGAATGTTTCTTCAATATTGGGGAGCCCGGTGAGGTTTAGGTTTGCGTTAAGCTGGGTTTGTGATTTAAAAAACAGGTTTAAATCCCTTATCCTAATATCGTTTACTTTTCCTTTGTAGCTGCAATCTAAAATTATTTTTTCATCAATTTCCCCCAGAGAAGGTGCAATGTAGGAGAGCATTTTTGTGGAAATCACCGATTTCCCAAGCGAACCGTTCAGCCTAACCTTGTTCACAAAGTCGCTCATATCGGCCATGCTCTTGAAGTTCATACGGTGGTAGTAAATGTTAAGGTTGCTTCCCATTCCCCGAAACCGTAGTTTGGTGAAATCCATGTGCGTGTTGCTGAAGCTCAAGTCGGTTCGGAGCTCATCAATAACAAAACCACTGCGGTCAACCAGCGAGAGGCTGTTAATTGAAACCTCAATAGTATCGCCTCGTATGGCAAAATTGTTGGCTTCAACATTAAAGTTTGTAAAGTTTAAATCCTGGAAATTAATCCCAAACTCTTTCTTTTCGGGTTGTAGGTTATGAAACCTGAAGTGAGAATTTGATAGTGATACGCTGCGAACAGCAATAGTGAACGATGTTGAGTCCTTGGGTTGAAGCGTATCTTTTTTGAATGAGTTTAGTAGCTCAATAATATTTAGGGTTCCGGTGGAGTCAGAGGCAAGGTTAACATACGCATCTTCAAGGTTAATTCGGTTTAGCCGAATTATTTTAGCCGAATTATTAAATCGAATTAGCGATGCCGAAATGCTTCCTGCCGAAAGGAGGGTGTCGTTTCGAAGGTCGGCAATAAAAACGTTACGCAGAATAATTTTGTTAAAGGGCCTAAAGTCAACTTTTTCAACGGTTACTTTCGTATTTAACTGCTCCTGAAGAATGGTAATTGCTTGACCAACAAGCCAGGTTTGTATAAAACTATTCTGAATTGATAGCCAAACTATTGTTGGTAGAGAGAGGATTACAACAATAGTAATGAGCAGTATTTTCCCCGTTTTTTTGATAACTTTGCCTCCCTAATTTATTTTATTCTTGCTACCATGTTAAGCATAAAGTATGCCAAATTGAAGAAACGCCCGAATTTAGTAAAAAGCATGACAAAATTTGGTAGTTTTTTATACGGAATTGAATACATTTTGTTAAATATATAGATATTTGTATATGAGCGTAGTAATTCTTGGGATAGAATCTTCGTGCGATGACACATCGGCTGCGGTTATTCGTGATACTCGGTTACTTTCGAATTTAATTAGCAGTCAGAAAGTTCATGAGGAGTACGGGGGCGTTGTGCCCGAGTTGGCTTCACGAGCTCATCAGGCAAATATTATTCCTGTTGTCGATACCGCTATAAAGCAGGCTGGAATTGGGATAAACGATGTTAGCGCCATTGCCTTTACTCGTGGACCCGGGTTGCTGGGTTCTCTCCTTGTGGGAACCTCTTTCGCAAAAGGTTTTGCGCTGGCTCGCAATATTCCAATGGTTGATGTAAATCATCTGCACGGTCATGTGCTGGCTCACTTCATAAAAACTGAAACTGTTGATAAACATCCACAATTCCCCTTTTTGTGTCTTCTCGTTTCGGGAGGTCACACGCAGCTTGTTGTGGTAAAGGATTACCTGGATATGAAGATAGTGGGAAGCACGATTGACGATGCTGCTGGCGAGGCGTTTGATAAATGTGCAAAGGTAATGGACTTACCTTACCCAGGTGGTCCCGTGGTTGATAAGTTAGCATCCAAGGGAAATCCGTTGGCATATTCTTTTGCGAAACCTTTACCACAAGGTCTCGATTTTAGCTTTAGCGGACTGAAAACTTCATTTTTATACTTCCTGCGCGACCAACTTAAAGAAAATAAGAGCTTTATTGAGCAAAACAAGGAAGATTTGTGTGCTTCGCTCCAACACACAATTATTAGCATTCTTATTGATAAACTTGTTGCTGCCGCAGAGCTTACAGGAATTAAAGAGGTTGCTTTGGCAGGAGGGGTATCAGCAAATTCTGGGTTAAGAAAGGCGGTTACCGATGCGGGGAAAAGGTTCGGATGGAATGTTTTTATCCCCGAGTTTAAATTTACTACTGATAACGCTGCAATGATTGCTATTGCCGGTTACTATAAGTTTTTAGAAGGAAGTTTTGCTTCGCAGGATATTGCTCCCTTGGCAAGAATGCCTTTCTAACTACTGCTGGCCTTTTCTCGAATATGATAGTTGATATGCTCTGCTAGGTTCAAGTTTACTGATGGGAACTGGATAAAGCTGCTAAAACCAAAATTAGTGTAAATATTTTTATCCATTAAATTATGCGTTGCATATGCAATGCTTGGAATTCCTTTTGGGTTTTGAACTAGTTTTTGGATTGAGAGGTCCTTTAGCAGCTTTTCGTCCTCCATGCTAATAAGTAGTATGTCAATTTCTTGGTAGTTATAAACAATTTCAGCTGCTTCGTCGAGCGAATCAGTGTATAGCAGATTGTGTCCGGAGTTTTTAAGATGAATTCGAATATAGTTATAGTCGTTTATTCGGTTATCGAATACAAGAATGTTGTTGGTTCTATCTGGTTGTGGTTTGATGGTGGTATCACCATCGCTGGTTGTATGTTCGATGTATGTACATGGTATGCTAACAAAAAATTTGCTTCCAGAGGATTCGTTTTTCATAGTAACGTTACTTTCAACCCAAATATTCCCTCGCATTTGGTGCACTAAACTTTTACAAACCCATAATCCAAGACCAATACAACTTGAGTTATGATGTGTGGAGGAGTCAAAAAAATCGTTTATTTTTTTTACTGTATCGGCTTTAATTCCTATGCCGCTATCTTTCACCCATAAAAGCAGGGAGGTTGGTGAGTTTACTTCGAATCCAAGCTCAATAGCGCCTACTTCTGTAAATTTTAGGGAGTTCTCAACTAGCTTGGTTATTACTTGTTGAAGTTTAGGTAGGTTCAAAACTACAAGTTGTTTATTATCTGTGTTATTGCTGTAATGTGTGGTAAAACTAACCTGGCTTGAATATTTATGCTCTACTCTATATTTACTTATTAAACTTTCAAAGATACTTTCTATACTAACTGCGCAATACTGTGCTTCTCCACTTTTCTCTTTCACCTCGGTGATGGCAATTATATCGTTAGTGAAAGCCGATACAATTTGACTATTCGAAACGATTCGGGAGCAGATGGCTTTTCTTTTTTCGCTGGAAATGTTAGGTTTGCTCAGCTGCTCACTTAGGTGTGTGATTGTATTTGCAGGAGTACGCAGCTCATTAACAATTTTTCGTATAAAGAAGAACCTGTTCTTCTCAAGCTCAGCAGTTTGCTCCTTGCTTTTTATTAGTTCGAGATTAATCCTGTTTATTTCAGAATACTGTTCTTCCAACCTGCCAACAAGCGTTTTATAGTTACTTGTTTTTTTATCGAGTGATAGGTTAAACCATTTGTGTAATAAAAAAAGGATTAATATAAGTAGCAGAATGCTTGCAAGGGTAATAACCACCACTTTAATCCATAAGTACTTGTTAGAAACATTTGGCGAGTATATGAATGGTTCAATATCAGGCAAATTTGTTGCTATATTTTGTTGAAAAAGATACTCCCCAATTTTTTGCCAACGCCATTTGTTTATATGTCCAATCTCAATGAAATCGGGGCTAATTAGTTTTCTTATTTCACTTGCTTCGTACAGAAGATGATCCATCGTTTTTGATGGGTTGTACTTCTGGATGATAAGTTTTGAAATTTCTTCCGGATTTGCCAGGGCGTATTCCCACCCTTTAATTGATGCCTGTTGAAACTTGAGAACTTTTTCAGGATTTCGTTTTATTTTATTTTGGCTGGTGAACAAACAGTCAGAGTAAAAATCGATGCCGTAGCTGGTTGGTTTAATTAAACGGTATGGAATCCCGAACTTTTCCATAAAGTAGGGTTCATTGCTTATGTAGGCTCCAAGGCCGTCAACTTTGTCAGTTAACAAGTCGTTAACTGAGAAATTATGGGGTACAAGTTCAATTTGCGAAGGGTTAACCCCTTCGCTGTATAGCATAGTGAGAATTTCAAGGGCATATAAATTCTCACCAACCATTAGTTTTTTGCCAACCAAATCATGGGGGGTTAATATATCTGAGGAAGCTTTAACCATAAGTACCGATGGTGAATGCTGATATATACAGGCTATCACCGAAATTGGAGCCCCCTCAATAAAAGAAACAAGGAGCTCAGCATCACCTATGGCGTAATCGGCGTTGCCATTAAGTATTTCATTTAGGACTAGCAGGGAGGTGTCCGCTTCCTTGATAATTACGTTAAAGCCAGCATCGGAGTAGTATCCTTTTTCAATAGCAGCATAATAGCCGGCAAACTGAAATTGATGTTTCCACGAAAGCTGTAGAACAACCCTTTCATTAGCAAATGTTTTACAGCAAATGGTTGCAACAAAAGCTATGGTGATAAAAAAAATAGATGAATATTTTGTGAAAAGTTTAATCATGGTATAGCTACCCCTTTTGTAGATTTGTTCGTATATTTCAGGTGCTTTGTATGTAGAAAACATTTTCATTTATGGTGGGTTACTATACCAGAAATAAATTTACGAATAAAAACTGATTAAACAATGATTACAATAATTTCACCATCTAAAACTCTTGGGAAAATTAAAAATAATAATACACCTGAAGTTTCAATCCCCAAATTTATAAGCAACTCAGAGAAATTGATTGATGTGTTGCGCAATTTTACTGTCAAAGAATTAAAAGAACTATTCTTGGTAAGTGAAAGTATTGCTACGTTAAATTTTAGAAGGTTCAAGGAGTGGCATGTACCATTTCACGAAAATAACAGTACCCCTTCAATTCTTACTTTTAAGGGAGATGTTTACGGGGGGCTTAATGCGGCAGAATTTAGCCGTTCCGATTTTGAGTTTGCCCAACAACATCTTCGGATTCTTTCGGGGCTTTACGGTATCCTTAGGCCGTTGGATCTGATTCAACCCTACCGACTTGAAATGGGAACTAATATTGAAGTAGAAAGCAGGAAGAACCTTTACGAATTCTGGTCACAAATTGTTACTAATAATTTGAATGACGAACTCAGTAATTCGAAGAATCAAGTTCTACTAAACCTAGCTTCACAGGAATACTACAAAGTTATTAACTCAAAAAAAATTAATGGAACAATCATAACACCTGTTTTTAAGGAGCAGAAAGGGCCGGATTTTAAGGTTGTTGCGATTTATGCCAAGCGCGCGCGTGGGTTAATGTCGAAGTTTATTGTTCAGAATCGGATTGAAGATGTTGAGAAGTTGAAACTTTTCGATTGGGAGGGGTACTACTTTCGAACCGATTTATCTACCAAAACCAACCTAGTTTTTGTTCGGTGATTCATATCCTACATTTAGGTTTTGTTACAAAACCTAAAATAATGAGAGCAGCAAGCTGTTAATTTCTATTTTTTAGTTACTTTAGGCATAATTATTTATCTATTCATAATATTAGCCAGCTTACAATGAAATATTTCTTTGGTTGTTCAGGTAAAATGGCCAAGGTTTTCGTACTTGTTTTCTTCTTGTTAACTTTGCAAGTTGTACATGCACAGGTGGTTGAGAGCAGGATAAAGGTGGCTCTTATCTATAATTTTGCGCAAAACGTTGAGTGGCCCAACGAAAGAAATATTTCTGAGTTTCGTATAGGTGTTCTATGTTCCGATACTACCATTATGCCTGAGTTCAGGCAACTTTCACAATTAAACAAAATTAAAAACAGGTCAATAAAGGTTTTTCGTGTTGGGAGTCCTAATGAAGTTGAAAACATACAACTCCTATATGTTGATGAAGGAATGAGTATGGACATTTCTTCAATAAACAAGTTAATTACCGGAAAAGGTATTCTACTGATCTCTGATAGGTCGCCTGATAAGCTTTTTGTAATGATAAATATTCTGTTCGATTCGAAAAATCGAACCCTATCGTACGAAATTAACAGGCAGAATATGGAGAACGAAGGGTTCGTTCCCAAACCTGAAATTTTAGTGCATGGTGGTTCCTATGTCGATATAAAGCAACTATACATTCAAACCTACCAGAAGTTAAAAGACGAAACGGATAGAATTAATCATTACCAGGAACAACTTGTAAGAATTAAGGCCGAGAAAGATTCCTTTCAGGTTCAACTTAACACTCTTAACTCTCAAATCTCTTCTCTGCTTGAAGTGAAGGCTAAAATTGAAAGGGACTTCGAAAAGCAAACCAAGAATTTGTCAGAAAAAGACAGTCTTTTACTTCTTGCAACAAGAGAACTTAACAGGAAAGGTGCTGAGAGCCTGAGTCTTCAGAAAAAGATTAAACAGCAACTTGCACAAATCGATAGTACTGAAAATAACCTGAGTAAGCTAAACGCTGAAATTGAAAAAAAACAAATTGACCTTAATGTCACACAGCGTCAGCTTGCTGAATCGAGTAAGGAACTTTCAGAAAAACAATCGGTTATTGAAGTTCAGAATAAATATATACTTGTTAGCTACGCTCTTGCATTTACTCTTTTGGTTACCCTATTCCTTATTTATAGGGCATTCCGAACAAAAAAACTAATGAACATTAAGCTCGAAAGGCTTGTAAATGAGCGTACAAATGAGTTACACCTTAGTCGGGAACACTTTAAAAACCTGTTTGAAAGTTCTCCGGTCGCCATTATCGAAACGGACCTTTCGCGGTTTTACTCCTTCGTGAATAGTATCAATGCAGGAATACCTGAAATACTAGAAATGATTAAGAAGAACAAGAGCATTGTCGGTCAGTCAGTACGACAAATTATTGTGAACGATATAAATAGCGCTACCCTAAACCTCTTTAAGTACGATTCGAAAAAAGAATTTATTGACAACTTCTATAAAACATATAGCGCAAGCTCCCTGCTCGATTTTCAGGAAACAATTGTAGACTTTATCAACAAAAAAACACAACATCGTTACGAAACAACACGATTAACATCACAGGGAGAAGTTATTCATGTTCAGCTTAACTGGATGGTTCTTCCTGGTTACGTAAGCAATTACGGTCGTGTAATTGTTACTATGACAGATATTACTGAACTGAAAAAGCATCGTGAGCATCTGGAAGAGCTGGTGACAGAACGCTCGGAACAAATTATTAAACTTAATAAAAAGTTAACAGAAACTGTTAAGGAGCTGGAGAGCACTGTGGAGCAACTGCAGAAGGCGCAGAGTCAACTACTTATCTCAGAAAAAATGGCATCGTTGGGAATGCTTACAGCTGGAATTGCTCACGAAATTAATAACCCTATTAATTATATAAGTGCCAGTAATCAAGCATTGTCGCCATTACTTGAGGAGCTACTGGCTCTAGTAGATAAATCAAGTAGAACAAATTCATTAGGTTCGCCACTCGAGAATAACATTTCACAAGAAGAGGTCGACGAGGTGGCATCCTCTGTCAAGTTTTTAGTTGATAATATCAATACAGGCATAAATCGTACTACAGAAATAATTGGAAGTTTAATGACATATTCTCGTACCGGCGAGCTCGTGTACTCTGAGTGCGATTTAATTGATGCTGTTAAAAATACGCTGCTATTGCTCCACTCAAAGTATGTAAACCGGATTGTAATTGTTGAGAAGTACGATGATGTTCCTTTGTTTAAATGTAGTAAGAGTTCTATTAATCAAGCAATTATGAATTTGTTGGTTAATGCAATCGACTCTATTGAAGGTAAAGGTACTATACAAATCGCAATTTCTGCAGCGGAGGGTAATGAAATTGTTCTTTCTGTCAAGGATTCGGGGATAGGTATCCCTAGTGATAAAATTGATAAAATTTTTGATCCATTTTTTACCACAAAAGAAGTTGGTAAGGGCACAGGACTGGGTTTGTACTTAACCTACAATATTATTCATCAGCATGGAGGGCGGATTGAAGTACACTCAGAAGTTGGTGAAGGAACGGTATTTATTGTTTTTCTGCCCCTAAGTATAAGTTGAGTTCCAAAGTTAAACAGCAGCAGCGTTGCTTTTTTCAAAAGCCAGCTCAATAATGTTCTTTAGGTTCGTTTTTGTCCAGGGTTTAATAACATAGCGGAATACCAATTCTTGGTTAATTGCCTGAAGCATGACTTCGGGTTCCATAAATGCAGTTAGTAGGATGCATATTTTTTCGGGGCTTTCTTTCTTTATTGTTTCAATAAGTTCAATGCCATTCATATCGGGCATTTTTAAATCAGAAATGATTACGTTAATGTGCTCGCTGCCTAAAATTTCAAGCCCCTCTTTTGCTGAATTGGCAAGGAAAATATTGTAGTCGTTCCTAAAATTGATTCTAAAAAGTTCAAGATTCAGCTTCTCGTCGTCTACATATAATATGTTCTTCTTCTCACTAGTCATAAAAAATAATTAACTGCGCAAATTTATATAAAATAATGGCTATAATATAATGTTTATTAACACCCGTTTTTATTCTATAAAGAGCTAATTAACGTGAGTTGGTTGTTAGAGCAAATTTTAGTTGCTGATTAATAAGGTAATAAGGTTCTGTTTTGTTTCTCTTTTTATGTAACTAGGGTTAATTGAAGAGAAATAAGGTTGATGCCGACTAAAAACCTTATTTTTCATTACAAACCTTAGTATAGATTCCAACTTTAGTTGAGATGCTACCTTATTACCTTATTGTTTCTGAATAGATTGTGCTTTGGTATCAATCGAAATAATGTTTTTTCTTAGTTCGAACTCA
>Ga0209203_1000607_pt1 | contig 29712 bp, 32 predicted proteins | sample AD_UKC109_MetaG_FD_184423 | JGI IMG/M metagenome (GOLD analysis project Ga0209203, IMG submission 184423) | Active sludge microbial communities of municipal wastewater-treating anaerobic digesters from Hong Kong - AD_UKC109_MetaG (SPAdes)... | ecosystem: Engineered > Bioreactor > Anaerobic >... | reverse complement strand
CCCGTTCTATTTCAGCCTTGCAGGCTAATTCCTTAGCATTCATTTCGATTGTCCATGTCATAGCTCCTATTATTAATTAGGACATTTCTATTTTGCTACTTTAGGACATTATCATGTTGCTCTTACAGTTCGGCTTGCGCTCAATCAGGAGTGAGCCTGTTATGTTATAATTGCGTGCATTATTCTCAAGGTAGATAGGACGGAGAACACACATTGGCTTTCTTTAACCCCATAAAATGGCTGTTAGGGTTACTTTCACAAGACCTGGGAATTGACCTTGGTACAGCTAACACATTGGTCAATGTTAGGGGCAAGGGCATTGTCATTAACGAACCTTCATGGGTGGCGATCGATAAACGCACCCGCGAACCGCTTAAGATCGGCGCCGCTGCCAAGGCTATGGTTGGGCGAACACCAGCCAACATGGTTACGCTCAGACCTCTGCGCGATGGTGTCATCTCGGAATACGACATCACGCAAGCGCTGCTTGAATACTTCATCAGCAAGGCTCACGAGAACAGCATTGTGTTGTTCCCGCATTCGCGCGTTGTCATTGGTATTCCATCCGGCGCTACTGAAGTTGAAAAGCGAGCGGTCTACGACGCAGCCATGTCTGCCGGGGCAAGGGAAACTTACATGATCCTGGAGCCTGCTGCAGCCGCGATTGGGGCTGGCCTGCCTATCGAATCAGAATCAGGTAATATGATCGTGGATATCGGTGGGGGAACCACTGAGGTGGCGGTGATCAGTACGGGTGGCATTGTCATTTCCCGCTCATTGAGGGTGGCAGGCGATGAGTTGGATCAGGACATCATCGAATATATCCGCAGTAAATACAACTTGTTTATTGGCGAGCAGATGGCTGAAAAGGTGAAAATCGCGATTGGTTCAGCTTATCCGCTCAAGGAAGAGAAAACGGTTGATGTTCGCGGGCGCAACCTCATCACAGGTCTGCCAGAGGCGATCGAGATCTCATCCATTGAAATTCGCGAAGCACTATCCCCATCAGTGCAGGTGATTGTGGATACCATCAAGGATGCCCTGGATGAATCCCCACCAGAGATTCTATCTGATCTCATGGACAATGGCATTTGCCTGGCAGGTGGCACTGCCCAGCTTCAGGGGTTGGCTGAGCGCCTTTCGAATGAGATCCGCGTAAGAGTTTGGGTGGCTGAAGACCCAATGACGTGTGTCGCCCGCGGCTGTGGCATGGTGCTGGACGACCTCGATTTGTACGAAAACTTACTCGTGGGCATCGAACGCGATCCATACACAAGTACGCAAGGTTAGTATTCCTTGCGATCTGGATAGACCAGATTCGACATGCGCAATTTATTTACTCCAAAAAACCTACGTAATCTGATTTTAATCATCGTTATTGCCGGTGTTCTGATATTGGCAATCTCGGGATACTTAACGCCAATTTTCAGCGTGTCCGTCAGCCCGCTGATTTCCGCTCAAAGCTGGATTTCAGAACGGTACCTGGCTTTCAGTGACTTCTTTGGTTCCCCGCGCGATATGGCAACTCTGCAGGGAGAAAATTTTACACTTCGAAATGAGGTTGCACAGCTCCAAAGCGAAATTATCTCCCTGCAGGAAAACCTGGCTCAGGCTGATATCCTTTACACCTTACTTGATTTTGCCCGCAACAATCCGGAACATGAATACGAAGCAGCAACGGTGATTGGGCGGGAAATCAGCCCATATCTGCAATACATCATCATTGATAAGGGCTCCAATAACGGCCTGCAATACGGGATGCCTGTGGTGACTCAGCAAGGTCTTGTAGGTCGGATTGACGCTGTCATCTCGGATGCCGCACGCGTTCAGTTGATCACTGATGCTGGTTCTGTTGTCAATGTGCGTCTTAAGACTGCCAACGTCGAAGGACAGGTAAGCGGTTCCATCACCGGCGAGGTCAGTCTTGATATGGTGCCAATTGATGCCCAGATGGATATTGGCGAGGTCATTCTCACATCGGGTCTTGGTGGAACTTATCCGCCGAATATTTTTGTGGGTCAGGTGCTTTCGCTGCAATCGAATCAAAACGCGCTTTTCCAGACTGGATCTGTTCAACCAATTGTCGACTTTTCTGCACTTAGCGCGGTGCTGGTGATCACCAACTTTGAAGCGGTCGATATCACACCGTTGGTACCCTGAGGTTCCCTGTGTTAGTCTACCTGGCTTATGCAATGAGTTTTGTGCTGGCAATGATGCTGCAATATGGTGTCTTCAGCCGTTGGATGATTCTCTCTGGCAGTCCAGATCTGGTGCTCTTACTAGTAATCGCGCTTTGTTTGCATCAGAAACAGCGTTGGTTCTGGATCCTGATCCTGATCATGGGAGGGGTGGTTGGATTTGTTTCAGCGTTACCTTTTTTCCTGCCGATGATCGTTTATATGGCAGTGTATCTCGTGTCTTTAAGCCTGAAACAGCGCGTTTGGCAAACGCCTCTTTTGGCAATGTTCTTGCTGACTTTTAGCGCGACTATCGTGGTGAATTTTCTTTCTATCGCGGTGCTGTTTGTTCAGCGAATCCCCTTCGTGTTTTCTGAAGCTCTGGTGCGAGTGGTCTTGCCATCAGTTTTTCTAAACATGTTCCTCGCAATTCCGGTACATGCCATAGTACGGGAATTGTCCATATGGATGAATCCGCAAGGAGCCCAAGTATGAATAATGGCAAATATGAAAAACCAACGATTGATCTGAAGCGTTTCCGCTGGGTCTTTCTAATTATTGTGGTTGTGTTTGTCTACTACATCGCGCAACTCTTCAATTACCAGATCGTCAAAGGCCAGGAGTATCAGGCGCAGGCGGAAGACAACCGTACACAGGTTATTAGCATTCCAACAGAAAGAGGGATGATCTTTGACCGGAACGGGATTGTTTTAGCCCGGAACATCGCGCAATATAACATTACTGTTACCCCTGCGAACTTACCTGACTCAGCTGGAAAAACGCGTGAGATTTTTGACCAGCTAAGTGTTTTGATCGATATTCCCGTCAGCCAGGGAGAGGTCAACGAGGAAACGGCGAGTTCTTTCTCGCCTTGCTATTCCCCGCTGGGCATCGAACAGGTGGTGGAGATTGCTGACAGCCTTTGGCCTTTCCAGGCTACTCGATTGAAGTGCAACATCGACAAAGAAACTGCCATGATAATCCAGGAAAAAGCCATAGATTGGCCTGGGATTGAGGTTGAAGTCGAACAGATCCGCGAATACCCCACAGGCAGTCAGACCGCGGAGATTATCGGCTTCCTTGGTCCTATCCCGGAAGTGCTTTTAGATTACTACACCGAACAGGGTTTTGTCTCCGGACGGGATAAAGTGGGCTACATGGGCATTGAAAACTCGATGCAGGATGTGCTCGCTGGCACCAATGGACGGCGCGTGGTGGAAGTGACGGTAGGCGGTGAGATTGTGCGGGATATCGAGGAGCCAATTGAGCCCGTGCCCGGTGAAAATGTTTACCTCTCAATTGATTACCGTTTACAGCAAGTTGCCCACGCCACGTTGGTGAGTCAACTGAATTTCTGGAACGAACGATACATGCTCTGGCAGAATGAGATCCTGAGTACCATGGGGGTGGTGGTCGCGATGGATGCCAAGACAGGCGAGATCCTGTCGATGGTGTCTTTTCCAAGCTACGACAACAATCGCATGACCCCATTCATTCCGGCTGACTACTACGAGCAGCTCAGTGTTGATGAACACAAACCTTTGCTCAATAAAGCTATCAGTTCCGAATTACCACCCGGTTCTGTTTATAAGATGGTGTCTGCCCTCGGAGTTTTGAATGAAGACGTTGTCACACCTTATCAGACTATCGAGGACCCGGGCATGATAACGCTCCGCCAGCAGTTCTACGAGACTGACATTGGTACCATGCAAAACTATTACTGCTGGGATCGCGCCGGGCATGGTCAGGTGGATTATTTGCACGGCATCTCTTATTCCTGCAATACCTATTGGTACAAGGTGGGTGGTGGCTATGAAGGCGAAGTGGATGATGGCGGGCTGGGTATCTGGCGTATGGACGAATATGCCGCGGCGCTTGGATATGGTCAGGAGACCGGGCTCGAACTGCCGGGTGAGGCGGACGGTTTGCTGCCAAACCCCACATGGAAACGATTGAATATCGGTGAAAACTGGGCGACTGGCGACACCTACTTGGCAGCCGTCGGGCAGGGCTATGTGTTGGCGACGCCGGTGCAAGTGCTCAACTCGATCAACACCATTGTGAACGATGGCAAGCACTATCAAATGACCATAATTGACAGGATCACCGATTATGACGGGAATGTCACTTATGAATCTGAACCTGAGATCCTTTGGGACATAACCAAAGACCCAATGATTGCAGCGTACGAGGGCAACAATCGCACCAACGAACTAAAAACTGTTGAACAATCGGTCATCGATCTCGCCAAGCGCGGCATGGAAATGGTGACTCGGGATGATGGTACTGCCTGGTTTGAGTTCCAGGATAACCCCTGGAAAGTTGCCGGAAAGACCGGCACCGCTGAGTTTTGTGATGACTGGGCAAACAGCGAGGGGCTGTGTATTCCGGGTTCATGGCCGGCGCATGCCTGGTTTGTTGGCTATGCACCGTACGATGATCCGGAAATCGTGGTGGCAGTGTTCGTTTACCATGGTGCTGAAGGCTCGACTGTTGCGGCTCCAATTGCCAAGTTCACAATTGATGCTTATTTCCAACTGAAACAGGTCGATCAGGATCTGAAACAGAACGACTATGCTCCTGTGACACCATAGGCTGCCCATCATGGAAGAGATTAGCGTTCGTGGAATCAAAGGCGGGGTTTTGATCAGCCTACCCGAAAAAGCCTGGTACCAACAGCGGGACCAGTTGATTTCCCGTATCCAGACCCAGGAACGCTTTTTCAAAGGCGGGCGGATCGCCCTGGATGTCGGCGGATCTGATTGGTCGCAGGATCAACTTTTTAAACTCCTGCGCGACTTATCCGATGAAGGCGTCTGCCTTTGGGCAGTTCTGACTACTTCGGAAACAACCCTGGCTTCTGCAAAAAACTTTGAACTTCAAACGAGCATCTCTTCGCAAACCACGGCTGAAAACCCCGAGAACCTTCCTCTAACCCAGGATGAATATAGTGTTGAATGGCACACCGAACCGCTGGAAAAGGGCGAAAAAGTGGCTTTCAAGGCAAACGGCGTGGTCATAGGGGATGTGCCTGAAGGCGCAGAGGTGATAACCGCAGGCAGCTTGATTGTTTGGGGGACCGTCCGGGGCAGCCTGAAAGCTGGCTGCGGCGGGGATTGCCTTTCCCGGTTGTTTGTGTTACGTTACATTGGGTCTGGAATAAGTTTGTGCGGGCAATTGGTGGAAGTCCCCAAAAAAATGTTCAACACTGCGCCGCTTGAAATCCGGTGTGATGATGGTGTAGTTCAGGTGCAGGAAGCAGTGGCAAGGAAGTTTAAGCTCTTATGAATACGCGTGAAATTTGGAAACGCTTTGATATTCCACTTTTTGCGGTGGTGTTGTTGCTGTGTGTCTTCGGTGTCGCGCTGATTTCCTCAGCGATTGCTGGTAATCCCACCCTGGTGGACCATCCACAACGACAGGTGACTTTTCTCATCATCGGTCTTGTGATTTTGTTTGTAAGTGCGTCCTTCGATTATCACATCTGGAAAACCCTCAGCAAACCATTCTATGTTTTGGTTGCATTGCTTTTGCTGATGGTGTTTGTGTTCGGTGGGGCAAGGTTTGGTGCTGCCCGGTGGCTGGAGACAGGCCTGGTTACGATCCAGCCGGCTGAACTGGCAAAAATTGCCATCATACTCTCACTGTCCAGCTTTTTCTCAAACAATATTGACCGCATCAACAATTGGATGACGATTGGTAAAAGCTTGTTCATAACTGCAGGGATTGTTCTTTGGATTTTACTTCAACCAAATCTCAGCACCAGTATCGTGATCTTTATCACCTGGGCGACCATGCTTTGGATCAGTGGGCTGAAAACTAAGTACATCCTGATCATGGTTGGCGCAGCCGCGCTGTTTTTGGGGTTGTCTTTCTTGTTGGATTTTCCATACCTGGCAGATTACCAAAAAGCCCGCATTACCACCTTCATCGCCCCTGACGAAGATGCGCGTTATGGCGACACTTACAACGTTGACCAGGCTCTGATCAGTATCGGTTCGGGGGGTTGGTTTGGCAAAGGGTATGGGCAGGGCTCGCAGGTGCAGTTGCGTTTCTTGAAGATTCGACACAGTGACTTCATCTTTTCCGTGTTAGCGCATGAATTTGGCTTCGTCGGGACAGTCATCGTTCTGGCAGCCCTGATTTTTGTGATTGTGCGCTGTTTCAAGGTGGCACAAAACGCGCCGGATGCTTATGGATCGCTGATAGCCTATGGGTTTGGCGTGTTGATGGGCTTTCAGACGATTGTGAACGTGGGGGTGAACTTAAGGTTGCTGCCAGTGACGGGGTTGACCTTGCCGTTCATTAGCTACGGTGGCAGTTCGCTGGTTGCGATGCTGCTTGGGATTGGGCTGGTTGAAAACATCAAAATGCGCAGCCAGGAGAAAGAATTTCAGGATGAACCCTTGTAAGAAAACGCAGGAATGTGGTAACATAGGCATTCGTTAGTGGGGGCTCGTCTAATGGCAGGACAGCAGACTCTGAATCTGTATGTAGAGGTTCGACTCCTTTGCCCCCAGCCTGATCTTTACGAGAGAACCGTCATAAAAGTGGCGGTTCTTTTGTTTATGTTCAGGGGAATCTTTCGTAGGGCTGGGGTCTTGATGCTGGGAGCGAAGCGAGCAGTATTTGCTCCAGCCGATGTGTCCTCGATAAAGGCATGGGTGGAGACCTTAAGGTCAAGTGCCTCGCACGGTCCCACAGGGAGGCTGCGCAACCTGGAGACCGGCGAGAACGAAGTTTATTGGGTAGAGGCGACGCATCCCGCAAGGGGAGGCTTTGCACTGCGTCGCTTCTACAATGACTCTAAGCTGTACCCGCGCAAAAGAGTGTAGTTCAGGCTCTGCTTCTGAACCTGACATTACGTATGCTGGCAATTAAAACCCTAGACAAAGGTAGGTTTCCGACGTCAGGTTGAACTGCGCAACCTGACCTACAACGAATTATTTGGTTATATGCTTATCCAATGGAGTAAACCCCCTCCGTACGGATGACCTCTCGTAGGGCTGGGGCTTGCTCCAGCCGTCGGGTTTGCGAGAAAGACACAATTGGTGACCTTTCGGTCAACAACCTCGCACGGTCTGGAGACCGGCAAGAACAGAGAATTTTGAATTTCGGTCGGGGCACGGCACGCCGTGCCCGCTCGGGGTTACCACATGAGGTTACCTTACCACAGGAAACCGGCGAGATCGGTTGCCCATACAGACTGCAACGTCTTTTTGGTTGACGGCTATAATTAACTAATAAACAAAAGGAATTCTATGAAAATTAATAAGATCCTGGTTGTTATTCTGGCATTACTCATTCCCTTCATCATCCTGATGGGTGGAGTGAGGTTGATCATGCGTCCGGCGTTTGCCGAGTTTGAGTACGACCGTGCCGGCTTTCCACGCGATCCCTACGGCATGGAGACCCAGGAGCGCAAGCAGTGGGCGGGATACTCCATCCGTTACCTGACCAACAGCGAGCCAATTGACTATCTCGGCAATCTACAGACCTTTCAGGGACAAAAGATCTTCACCGAATCCGAACTCTCTCACATGTTGGATGTCAAGGAAGTTGTGCAGGGCGCCTTGATTGCCTGGTACATCCTCATTGGTCTAAGCGTGGCGATCCTGGGTTGGTTCCTGATCATGGGGCAGTGGAGTTCGATGCGCCATGCTTTTCAGGCTGGCGGTTGGGTAACTCTGTCGTTGATCGGAGCATTGCTGATATTCCTGTTGGTTAGTTTCGACACCCTGTTCACCAGATTCCACCAGCTCTTTTTTGCCGACGGTACCTGGCTGTTTGACGAATCCAGCACCCTTATCCGCCTCTTCCCCTTTGTTTTCTGGCGAGATGCTTTTACTCTTGTGCTATCCTTTACGCTGCTTGTAGGGATCCTGCTGGTGGTCATTACCCGCAAGCGCAAGCTAAAGACTGTTGCTTAAACAAAAAGACCCCCGAAGAAATTCGGGGGTCTTTTCTTGTAATAACTAGAGGACGACGGGAGGATTTTCCGGGTCGACGCTGGGATCAAAGATGTGGAAGTTGTCCATATTGAAGACAACCTGCATCTGTTCGCCAAACTCAGCCTGAGTACGGGGGTCAACACGGGCGATGAAACTATGATCGCCGTTGACCAGGTAGAGGAAGATTTCATTACCCATCAATTCGGTCACATCGATTGTGACATCCACTGGCTCGGCGATAATGCCGGGAGCAGCGTATTCGGGATTGTGAATGTCTTCAGGGCGGATACCAAAGATGATATCTTTTCCAATGACGCTCTCGTAGCGGGCAATATCGTGATCGGGGATTCGAACTCGGAAGGAGCCCATGTCCACGAACATCTTGCCTTCTTCCATGTAGACTTTACCATTGAAGAAGTTCATGGCGGGGGAGCCAATGAAACCAGCAACAAAGAGGTTAGCGGGATGATCATAGAGCACCTGCGGCGTATCGAGCTGCTGCAGCTTACCCTTGTTCATGACGGCAATCCGGCTCGCCATGGTCATGGCTTCGGTCTGGTCATGGGTGACATAGATGAAGGTGGTCTCAAGACGCTTGTGGAGCTTTGAGAGCTCGGCGCGGGTCTGGACGCGAAGTTTCGCGTCGAGGTTGGAGAGGGGCTCATCAAAGAGGAAAACTTTTGGCTCGCGGACGATAGCACGTCCAACAGCCACACGCTGACGCTGACCGCCAGAAAGCTCCTTGGGTTTGCGCTTTAGCAGGCCTTCGATACCGAGGGTCTGAGCGGCTTCCTGGACGCGCCGATCAATGTCGGCTTTGTTGAACTTACGCAGTTTCAAGCCGAATGCCATGTTGTCGTAGACAGACATGTGAGGATAGAGGGCATAGCTCTGGAAGACCATAGCTATGTCGCGATCTTTGGGAGCAACATCGTTGACGACTTGTTCGCCAATCATGACGCTACCTTCTGAGATTTCTTCCAAGCCAGCAAGACAGCGCAAAGCTGTAGTCTTACCGCATCCGGAAGGACCAACCAACACTAAGAACTCTTTATCTTCAATTGCAAGATTTAGATCTTGCACGGCGACTACGTCGCCATATCGCTTCCAAACATGATCGTACGTTACACTTGCCATAAGAAATTCCTCCAATCTTGAACGAGTATAGTGGCTTTATTATACGACAATGAATTAAAAAAGAGTAGGTTTTTCAAGACGAATTTGTCAAAATGTCAAGAGAAATGAAAAAAGCACCTGACCGTTGCAGGTGCTTTTATAGTCTTGGGGTAGATTAACAATCCAGGTAACGCTCGATCTCAATCGGAATCGGGCGCGTGAGGATGTCTGTGGCTTCTTTGCGCAGAGCTTTCACCCAAAAACTGATAAAGTCGTTGGAGAATACTCCTGAGTTTGTCAGAAAATCGTGATCGTTTTCAAGGGCGACCAGGGCTTCATTGAGTGAGAAAGGAACCTTCCTGATCTGCTTTTGTTTCGCTTCAGGCCAGGCAAGTACGTCATCATCAAAAGGTCCATAACCACTGGTGCGTGGGTCCACTTTTCGGGCGATGCCATCCAATCCAGCCAGGAGCATGGCGGGGATTGCGAGGTACGGGTTGCAGGTGCCATCCGGCGTCCGGTACTCGACACGGACTTCGCTTGGATCTGTGGCATATTTGGGGGCACGAACCGCCGCGTTGCGATCACCTTTTCCAAAGAAGCAACTGGTCGGCGCTTCGAAGCCTGGAGCAAGCCGCTTAAAGGAATTGGTTGAAGGGTTGGTGAGAGCGCAAAGCGCTGCCGCGTGGTCGAGAATTCCGCCCACGTAATACAAAGCTGTCTCGCTCAGGTTGGCATAACCTTTCGCGTCATAGAAAACGTTTTTGTCATCTTTTACCAAAAATTGATGAAAGTGCATACCACTGCCTGCCGCACCAAAGTAAGGTTTGGGCATGAAGGTGATGGTCTTTCCCTCTCCGTAAGCCAGGTTTTTTGCCAGGTACTTGACCATAAGGGAGCCATCGGTTGATTTGAAAATATCCTGAAGGGGCGGTTCAATCTCGCCGTGTCCGGGACCGCCAGCCTCGTGGTGGTGATACTTGACTTTGTAACCGAAATCTTCCATCAACAGTGAAATCTCATTGCGCAAGTCCTGGTTTTGATCGCCAGGCGCAATTTGATGGTAGCCTTTATGGTTGGAAACCAGGTAGCCATTGGTGGAGGGATTCTCCATCCAATCGGATTCGTAAGATACAAGCGAATACGAGCTTGCATTCAGGCGATTCTCGTAACTGACTTCGTCAATTATGTAGAATTCATATTCAGGACCCCAGACTGACCGGTCAGCGACGCCTGTTTTTTTCAGGTAAGCCTCAGCTTTGGCGACGATCTGGCGGGGATCAAAGTCGAAGCCGGCTTTAGTATCAGCCTCAAAAATATCGGCCAGGAATGAAAGTGTTGGACGCTTGAAAAATGGATCTATAAAACCAGTTGACAAGTCAGGTATGAGGATCATATCGCCTGAGGTGACGGGCTTATATCCGACTGAAGAACCATCAAATCCAATTCCATCACGCATCATCTGAGGGGTGAAGGAATCTGCCGACACGGACACGTGGTGCCATCTGCCAAACAAATCACCCCATTTCAGGTCGATCATACGGATGTCGTTTTCCCGTACGTATTTCAATGCCTCTTCAAAGTTTTGGAACATCAACAAACTCCTTTTTTGTTTTTTGTTTTATTTCGCTTTAATTAGAGCGTGCCAAGCCTGATTGGCACGCCAATTTTACCAGTGTATCGCTTAATCCCATGCGTGCTTTCGATCACCTTAGTGAGTGAGATGGTCGATGTGGGGGTTAAGACAAAAACGACCTGGTGACACAGGTCGTTTTACTGGTTCAATTATCGATTTAGCTGATCTTTTCAAACTGATCCTTGCCAACACCGCAATCGGGGCAGACCCAATCTTCGGGCAAGTCTTCAAATGATGTACCAGGTTCAATCCCGGCAGTGGGATCACCGATGGCTGGATCGTAGATGTAACCACAAGCGATGCATTCGTATTTGTCCATTTTTCTCCTTGAAAGCTTATACTAAGTTTGCAAGAGCTAATTCTCCTGCTTTGACACATAGTATTATACAACAGCTTACGTGCATGTGGCTTGAAATTTGGATAAACTTTATAAAATTCTAATAGATCAAGGAGTAGAAATGACAGACTTTAACGCGTTGATTAATTCCTTGCCAGCAATGGTGGATGCAGAGGAAATCAAAGATATAGACGCCCGGGTACAATTCAGCCTGAACGGTGTGGGTGGCGGCGAGTGGGGGGTAGTGTTGGATGACGGCAAGGTAAAAGTAAGCCAGGGCGCATTGGCCCAAGCTCAGCTAACTGTGAAAACCAGTACAGCTATTGCAGAAAAGTTGCTGGACGGGAGTCTGAACCCCATGATGGCGTTCATGACTGGCAAAATCAAGATTGCCGGCGATATGGCTCTGGGAATGAAGTTGATCGGTCTGTTGAAGCGGTAAATTATTGCATAAAGCCCCACTGAGGGTCGAATAAGTCATCTTCCATCATTTCGGGGGTCCAGGGTTCCATGCCAAACTCGATGCTGGTTGGTACGCTGAGGATCTGTTCGACTTTTTTGCGGGTTTCTTCCAACATTGAAGGCCCATAGGGGCAAAAGGGTGTGGTCAGAAGCATACGAACATAGGCTCCCTGATCGGCGAGTTTGATCTCTCTGACCAGCCCAAGTTCGATAACGGAGTAACCCAGTTCCGGGTCGGTAATACCTGATAATCCTTCGATTAAATCATCGTACTTGTCTGGATCAGTGGATTGAATTTCCCAGGTAAATTTCGCTTCATTTTCCATTTTGGACCTCATAAGTATATGTGCAAGCAGCATCTCCCCGCAAGACGCAGGTGTCGTGGCTGATTGGGCTCTGGATGAGCGATTCTAACAGAGCATGGATGATAGTACAAATTTCAGGGTGATTCTGTCCAAGGTACTGGAAAGGGCAGTGGTGAGTGGTGAGGGTGTATTTTTCACCTGACCTTATCCATGAAAAAATAAAGCCATCCTTAGCAAGAAGGTTGGTGAGAAGGTCAAGGCTTTGATCGTGGTCCTCAGTACCAAGTGAACTCGCATAATTAATGGCAAGGTCTCTGCCGATTTGGGTTAACAGCGCCAGCAAGGAGTCAGCGTCGAGGAAGCCTTTCATGGTGGTGAGGGCTTGATCCGACAACTTGAGGTAATTGGTCGGCGCATTCTTAAACCCTTTTTCGGTCAGAAAATAGACGAACCGCGGTCTCCCCACTCCATGGCGTTCTTCCGCTGAGGCAACGATCCCTTCAGCTTCCATGCTCATCAGGTGATGGCGAATGGAGATCTCACTTAAGCCAATCTTCTCCGAGAGTTGAGCAATGGTCGCTTTTCGGAGAAGTAAGATTTGATCGAAGACCCTTTCTTTTGTATTTTTCATGATACTGGTTATTATATGGTAAGTTGGCTGGAATGTTTCCTGTGGCTTGTTTAATTGCTAAAGGAAGATTTTCATTAGTCTTTAGCTATGCTATAATAATCAAAATTCTACTAGTATTTTAAGGAGATGAACATGCCGAAAATCGAGGATATTGAGGGAATTGGACCCGTATACGCAAAGAAGTTGACCGAAGCTGGAGTTACGACTGTAGCTCAATTGCTGAAAGTCGGCGCTGGTCCCAAGGGTCGTGAAGAACTGGCTGAAAAAGCTGGCATCGACCGCAAGCTGATCTTGGAATGGGTTAACCATGCTGATCTTTATCGGATCAAGGGAGTCGGTCAGGAGTATTCTGATCTGCTCGAGGAAGCGGGCGTTGATACCGTGGTGGAACTCGCCACCCGCAAACCTGAAAATCTGCACGCCAAAATCCTGGAAGTGAATGCAGCCAAGGAATTGGTTCGCCGCCCACCAAGCGCCAAGATGGTTGCTGATTGGGTGATGCAGGCAAAGGAACTGCCAAGGGTCGTCACTCACTAAGCCCTGTTTGTAGTTCTCCTCAAACCTTTTAAAGGTTTATTAAAAATGCCTCTCCTGCAAAACAAGAGAGGCATTTTTGAACAAAATTGCAAAAGGACTGGAATGGCTCGCTTGTTTTAGGCTCAATGGTAAGATTGTAATAGTGGTTAAAGGGCAAAAAGGAGACGGTCACTATGTCATTACTACACGATTTTGTTGAAAAGAAACACTGTATTTTTATTGAAGAAGCAAGTGATTGGCGTGATGCTATCAGGATTGGTTGCAAGCCTTTGCTGGCGGATGGCACGATCGATGAGCGATACCAAGAAAGAGTTATCCAGAATGTTGAGGAATTTGGTTTTTACATTGTTCTCATTCCTGGTGTAGCGATGCCGCATGCCCAGCAGGGCGCAGTCGGCGTGTTTAAAACTGAGATTGGATTCATGAAGGTTGAGAAACCTGTTGTTTTCGATAAAGACGACCCCGAAAAGTACGCCACTCTCTTTTTTACCCTTGCATCTGTCAACCCCACTGAACATCTTGCAAATATGAGTCAGTTGGCCGAGATGCTTGGGGATGATGATCTGCTTCAGGATTTGATGGACAACGTGCACAACGAAGAAGATTTGCTCCGCGTAGCGGAAAAGTACCCGCTAGGTTAATTTATTGAATTGTAGAAAACAAAAAGCCCTCTTTGAGGGCTTTTTGTTTATACCTATTATCTTCTGCCAGGGTTAATTAGCACCCATCATATTGAGAATGGTGTTGACGACCACCGCGCCAGATTGAGCACGGTCTTTGCTACCACCGAACCGACTTGCGGCGGAAATCGCTTGCATGATAGCTTGCATGTTAGACTGACCGCCTTGCTTGGCAGAAAAATATGCCAATGCAGCGCTTAGAAGATCTTTGGCATCGAAGCCACTGGATCCACCCTGGCTGGAACTCTGACCACCACCAAGAAGTGTTGAAAGCAGATCACCCATGCCACCGCCAGAACTCTGCGAAGAGGAAGTGCCGCCGCCGAGCCCACCGAGAAGTGTGCTCAGAAGGTCACCACCACCTGATTGGGCTTGTTGAGGCTGCTGTTGAGTCTGCGAACCGCCCATTCCACCGAGAAGCGTGCTGAGCAGATCGCCGCCAGCCTCCTGTTGAGGTTGTTGCGGGGCCTGGGAGCCGCCCATTCCGCCAAGAAGCGTGCTGAGCAGATCGCCGCCAGCCTCCTGTTGAGGTTGTTGCTGGGCCTGGGAGCCGCCCATTCCACCCAGCAGTGTGCTGAGCAGATCGCCGCCAGCCTCCTGTTGGGGTTGTTGCGGGGCTTGGGCTTGAGAACCGCCCAATCCACCAAGCAAGGTGCTAAGTAGATCGCCTCCACCCTGGGATTGTGGCTGATTGCTGGTTTGCTGCGGCATATTGCCGAGCAGAGAACCCACCAGATCATCCGGTTGGGTGGGAGCAGGCTGCTGGGTCTCGGGCTGGGGTTTCGTTTGTGAGCCTCCAGTAAGACCACCAAGTAGGGTTGAAAGGAAGTCACCCGAGCCGCCTTGAGCTGAAGGTTTGCTGCCCATCAGCGCGTTGATCAAAGTGCCGGCGGATTTCTGGTTAAATTCTTTTCCTTTGAATTGCTCAGCAGCTTCTTCGAGACCATCCGCGTAGAGCTTGGCTGAACCGCTGCTGGTGAAAGCTCGCAACTGTTTGCTGGCAAATGCCAACTGGTCAGAGGCAGATTCATCAGATTTGGATTCCACAGCTTTTTGGATCAAATTGAAAGTTTCCACCATGTGTGTGCCGTGGTTGCCGTTGTATTCATCCGCAGCATCGAGGTTGGCCTGATTCTCAGCAAGAGCTGCAGTAACCGTTTTAAAAACAGTGCCTAAATCAAAATTGTCTGCCATGGTGACCAATCTATTTTTTACTTCAGTTCTTCGGGCAGGGCTGGGATGCGAAGCACCTGGCCAGGCACGATGATGTTCATGTTATCGCCAATGATGTCCTTGTTGGCTTCGTAGATCAGCTTGTAGTAGGGAGGTAATGCTTTCCCGTAGAATTTAAGGGCGATGTGGCTCAGCGTGTCATCAGCTGTGACAGTGTGCTCACCGATCCAGGCAGCAGCTTCCGCGGCAGCCTTGCGGGCTTCGTATTCAGCCTTGCGGGCTTCAGATTCAGCTTTATAGCGCTCGGCTTGTTCTACGCGTTTGGCATTTTCTTCAGCAACTTCTTTGGCTTTGGCTTCGGCTTCAGCAGCGAGGCGGCGGGCTTCAAGCTCAGCCTTGCGGGCTTCAGCTTCAACTTTATAGCGTTCTGCATCCGCTACATGTTTTGCATTTTCCGCGGCTACTTCAGCTTCCCGTTTGGCTTCTTCAGCTGCCTTGCGAGCGGCTTCTTCCAATTCTTCTTTGGACTCTTTTTTTCCAAAGAGCTTCGCAAACAATCCTTTATCTTCTGCCATTTCTTTTCTCCTTAAATCTTGTGTTAGTGTACCCAGAGTGGGCTCTTTATCTAAAGCGCTTAGTAATTATCCTAAATTACTTGTGCTTGTGAGGGATATTATATCCTATTGAGTACAAATACGCATGAATCTGTCAAAGGTGAATGTTAATAAGTTAAGATACATCATAAAAAATTGACTTTCAACAGTCCGCGTGCTATACTTCACCGATAAATCCTGAGTAAACATAGGAAATAATGGCGAGATTACAAATACAAAACCTCTTTGTTGAAGTCGAGGGAAAGGAAATCCTCAGAGGCTTCAATTTGACTATGCAACAAGGCGAAATTCACGCTTTGATGGGACCAAACGGAACAGGAAAGTCGACCCTATCCTATGCGATTATGGGTCATCCACGCTATAAAGTAACAGGTGGGGACATCCTGTTGGATGGTGAAAGTATCCTGGGACTGTCGACTGATCAAAGGGCAAACAGGGGTCTCTTCCTGGCGTTTCAGTATCCTGTTTCCATAAGCGGTGTCACCCTGGCTAACTTTTTGCGTGTAGCTGTTAATTCGAAGGTTAAGTTTTCGGATCCGGATTCCAAAGGCATGTCACTGGTTGCTTTTCGGAAAGCGATGAAAAGCAAGATGGATTTCCTGGGAATGGATTACTCCTTTGCCGGGCGCTACTTGAACGAAGGCTTTTCCGGAGGAGAAAAGAAACGCGCCGAGATCCTACAGATGGCGATGCTTGAGCCCAAGTTCGGCATCCTCGACGAAACCGACAGCGGTCTTGATATTGACGCGGTCAGAATCGTATCTGAAGGGGTCAATTCGTTAGTGGGCGAGAATCTGGGTGTGCTCGTAATTACACACTATCAGCGCATGCTGAACTTCCTTAAACCGGATTTCGTCCATGTTATGTACAAGGGCAGGATCGTTGAAACAGGCCAGGCAGAACTCGCTTTGAGACTCGAAGAGAGTGGTTACGACTGGATCCGGGAGGTCTACGGGGAGTCGGAAAACGGCAATGACTGATGCGCCTGGCAATGACTTCCTGAACGAACTGGGCAGCGAGTACCATTACGGTTTTAATGACCCTGAGACGTCCTCCTTCAAAAGCCAAAAGGGCTTATCTGAAGAAGTGGTTCGGCAAATCTCAGCCTATAAATATGAGCCTGAGTGGATGCTGGATTTTCGCCTGAAGGCTTACAAGCATTACATTCAGCGCCCAATGCCCACCTGGGGTCCTGACCTGAGCGGTCTGGATCTGGACAACATTTACTACTACGTTCGACCAGCCGAGATTGATCAAAAATCCTGGGAAGACGTCCCGGACACGATCAAGACCACCTTTGATAAATTGGGCATTCCTGAAGCAGAGCAGAAATACCTTGCCGGCGTCGGCGCGCAGTATGACTCGGAAATGGTCTACCACAACGTCCAGGCAGCCCTTGAGCAGCAAGGCGTGATTTTTCTCAGCATCGAAAACGGACTGAAACAGTATCCGGAGTTGTTCCGCGAGCACTTCTCAACCGTCGTGCCGATCCAGGACAACAAATTCGCGGCACTCAACAGCGCGGTTTGGTCAGGCGGCTCCTTTGTGTATGTGCCCAAAGGCGTCAAAGTGGATCTGCCTCTGCAGGCTTACTTCCGCCTGAATAACGCCAATATGGGCCAGTTTGAGCGGACGCTGATCATAGCGGATGAAGGCGCGCAGGTGCATTACGTTGAAGGTTGCACCGCACCAACCTACTCTACAGAATCAATCCACAGCGGTGTGATCGAGATTGTCGTCAAAAAAAACGCCAGGGTGCGCTACACGACCATCCAAAACTGGTCTTCCAATGTCTATAACCTGGTGACTCAACGCGCTATGGTCTGGGAAAACGCCAACATGGAGTGGGTGGATGCCAACCTGGGCTCAAAGGTGACCATGAAATATCCGTCCTGTTATTTGCGCGGTGAAGGTGCTCATGGAGAAATGCTCTCTGTTGCATTTGCTGGCTCGGGGCAGGTCCAGGACGCCGGCTCGAAGATGGTGCACTTTGCGGACAATACCAGCAGTAAGATCACATCTAAATCAATTTCAAGAGCGAATGGACAATCCTCTTACCGTGGTCTGGTGAAGGTGGCTCGCGGGCTCAAGAATGTTAAATCAAACGTGGTTTGTGACGCCCTTCTTCTCGACCCTACGTCACGGTCGGATACTTATCCAACAATTGAAAGCGGGTCGAAGGACGTGACCATCGGGCATGAAGCTACCGTGAGCAAGATTGGCGAAGAGCAGCTCTTCTACCTCAATAGCCGTGGACTCAGCAACGAAGAAGCCACCACCATGGTGGTTTCGGGTTTCATCGAGCCTTTGGTGAAGGAACTGCCAATGGAATATGCCGTCGAAATGAACCGCTTGGTTCAATTGCAGATGGTTGGATCGGTAGGCTAAGCACATGCACGATCCCAAAGTTACATACCGTTCCGTATTTGGCATCGAGCAGAATCCGCCTCAATGGAAAACCGCATTCGAGCGAGCCAATGAAGGTCTTCCGAGAGAGCTTGTAAAAGCTCTGGAACCTGCCTGGCGGAGGGCATCAGAACTTCCAATGCCGCATGTCAAGCTAGAAAAATGGCGCTGGCTGGACTTTTCGGAAATCGGTCTTGCAGATGCTCAGGTTTGGACAGATCCAGTGTTTAACCTGGAAGTCGAGTTTATTTTTGATGAAAAAGAAACTCCCAAACAAGAGCAAGGTTCAGCACAAGGACTGCTGATCACCACATTTAGAGACGCCCTGCAGCATCATCCTGAGCTGATCGCGCGTTTACTGCAACGATTAAATCGTCATTCAACAGACAAGTTTCAAGCCTTAGCTGAAGCATTGGGAAGGGAAGGTCTGTTTGTGTTTGTGCCAAGGGGGGTAAAGTTGGAGGAGCTTGCTGTCGCAAACCTGCAAGGCGAGATAAAGCCGGGGATGAACGTATTACGTTCGCTGATCTGGCTGGAACCCGGCGCGGAGCTTAACCTTGTTTTAAATGTACAGAGTGAGTCAGCATCAACGACGCAAAACCTCTTCCACCTTGCAAAAACTGACATAATGCTAGAGGATGAAGCGCGATTTCACTTTACGGATGTCTCAATCTTTGAGCAGGAAGTGACCAATCTGTGTTACCACCAGGCGAGGCTTGGGCGAGGAGCGAAGTTGGATTGGATTTACGATGCCTGCGCGACCTCCATGGTCAAGCAGAGTGTGGAAGTGAACCTTGTAGGTGAAGGCGCAGAAGCTGAGGTTAGGGGTGTCTATTTTCCTGCGGAGGGGCAGAGAGTTAATGTGGACACAGTCCAGAACCACCTTGCGCCGCATACGCGAAGCAACCTGTTGTTCAGGGGGGCAGCCATTGGGGATGGTGAAGCGATTTGGCGGGGAATGATCTACGTGGATCCTTCTGCGCAAAAATCAGATGGCTATCAGTCCAACCAGAACTTGATGTTGGGAGAACGCTCCGAGATTAAATCCATCCCGGGGCTTGAGATCTGCGCCGATGACGTTAGTTGCTCGCATGGGGCTACGGTTGGCAGGATTGATGAAACCGAACTTTTCTACCTGCAAGCCCGGGGAATACCACCTCTCGAAGCCGAACGGTTGATCGTGGAGGGGTTCTTTGCAGAGGTGATCGAGCAAATTCCCGATGAAAAGACAAGAAACAAATTAGGCGAACGCCTTTTAAAGAAGTTTGAAGCTAGTTAAAGAATGAAAAATACGAAGGAGCTGATTATGATGAAGAGCGGGAATTACATGCGACCTCCAGAAGAGGAAAAAGTGTATGAAGTTGGTGATCGCGTGGAAGTTAATTGCGATCATGAGGATAAAACGTGTCAGCGCATCAGGGGCTGGCTGAAGGGAACGGTGGTCCAGGTGGAAAATAAGCTGCTGGCAGTGCAGTTTAAGGAAAACATCTACCTGACCGATGGCTGGATGGTGCCGGATAAAATCCTCTGGTTTCCGTATGACTCCGCCAACGTGCGTCCGTACAAATCGCCACGTTCAAAGAAATCGGATATCAATGCCAAGGTGGCGAACCTGTAGTTAACAGGAAAGACCAAAATTCGAAAGTTAAGAAAAGAAAACAGGCTGACTTATGTCAGCCTGTTTTTGTCTGTAAGTTTTGTTATGCTTTGCCAAATTCACCGACAATTCGGATGATGTCAAAACCTTCCGCGAAGGGACGCTCAGCCAGGGCGCCGTGTCGGATGGCAGTGGCACGCATGATATCCGGAGAGAAATAATATCGGTTTGAATAGGTGGTGTACTTGTTCAGTGCCGCAATTTTGTTTTCCACAGCCTGCTCGGAGACTTCCGCCAGAAAATGAGGGAAGAAGCCGTAGCTGCTACGGAGCACGTCAAATCCCAAAACGGTGGTGCCTCGGAAAGCACGCGTGGCTTCCTGCGTGACGGTTTGGTGGTCCTGATGGATGTCCTGCGAAGTGTGTACAAACACGATCTCCGGTTGATACTGTCGGCGTAGTGCGAGCATCTTCTCAAGAATTTCCTGCCTGAAGTCTGGAAACCGGCGGGTTTCGAACTGACCGAGCTCAATTTGGTCGTCGTTTAACCCAAGTTGATGCATGCTATCGTAGTGTTCGCCAACAAGATGCAGAAGTTCAGGATTTTTTTGGTTATCGGAGAACGTCATGCAGTGAATAGCAGCCTTGCCAGCCATGTCGGAAATGAACGCGCCGCAACCGAGCTCAATATCATCCGGGTGAGCTCCCAGGAAAAGCAGCGAACGACCGTAAAAAGTCATGTTTTGCATTTTACCTACTTTGTGGCGATAAAGCCGCCAACCACTTTGGTCATCACGATGGTGCCGTCTATTTCAATTCGTTTTTTGGCAACCGCTTCAATCTGATTCATGACAACTTCGAACTCGTCGTGAGTCTGGAAAAGTGAGTTCCACAGGCGGCGATCTTCGGACATGGAAGCCCGGGTGTATATCATGAACGGTTCCGCCGATTCGAAGGTCAGCGGGTTTTCAAAGATGTGCTGCTCGGTCGCGCTGAAGAGCTTCTGCATGGTTCCATAAATCTCGGAAGCATAGCGCGAACTGCCCGGCATTGGGGGGATCGGTTTGCCGGTTGCCTCGCGAATGATGTCGTAGAAGACCTGCTTGTTAGTTGGCATGGGACCGGTGGAAAAGAGTCGACCGCCTGGTTTGAGCACGCGGTGCATTTCGCTCAGAGTGAAGGGAATGTCTTGCGCGTAGTAAATGGTGAAGCAGGCTGAGGCCAGGTCAAAATGATCCGAAGGCAGGTCGAATGGCTGATTGAAGTCAAGGTTTCTGAAATCAACAGCATTATCGATCGCTTTGTTTTTCTCACGGGCGTCATCGAGAAGCGATTCGGAAACATCTGTGCCGGTGATCTCGGCGTTTCCATTCAAGTGGTGAAAAAAGGAGAAGCACTGCTTGCCCGAACCACAGCCAACGTCCAGGATTTTGATCCCGGGTTGCAGGTTGAGCACTTCAAGCATCCATGCGTCAATATCTTTAGAACCGAAGCGACTGTGAATGTCAATGCGTTTCGCAAGGTCGTCGGTGGTTTCCTGAAAATCAATCTTCATAGTTTCCTCAATCTGGTGTCAAGTATTCGACTAAGTATACTTTGCGGATGGGTAAGATTCAAGCGAAGGCAAAACCCTGTCCGAGTGAACCTGCCGCTACTTAACCAGGCTGGCGAAGGCGACGGCAAAGTCTTCGATGGAAGCCTGGATGTCTTCAAAGGTAGCTGTGGAGCCCACAGATGGGGTGCCTGCGACAACTAAATACCAGCTCTGCTCACTACACTTTAGGATTCCCATATCGGAGACGATTGTTGGATTGAGCATGGTTCCTCGTTTATTGAGAAAAACGCATTCCGAGAATTGTCCTGTGAGCTTGCCCAGCAGGATCTGGTCATTCTCGGTATATTCGCCCATCAAAGTCAGCAAAAACTGCGTTTTTCCCTCGTTGAGTACCTTTCCCTCATACAGTAACCTTAAAGAGGTGAGCAGCTCATGGGCGGTGCTGGTACGTGGATCGTATTTCGTGTTGGTCAGACCCCAGGCATCCAGTTTCTTCCGCAGTTGGTTATCCCCGCGGGCAAAGTACTCCAGGGCATCAGCGGCGGATTCCTCGCTGCGAACGACCATGTCCTCGAGCAATCTATCAAAGTTAGTCCCGTTGATGCCGGTCGTTTTCAGGTCTTCGAGCGTGCAATCCTGGTCTTCAAGGATGCTCAAAACTGCCATGGCAGTTGGAATTTTGATCATCGAAGCCGGGTGGAAAGCAGAGTGAGGGTTGCGTTCAAACAAGATTTCGCCACTATTGGCATCCTGGATGACGATGTACCAATCTACACCAGCTATCAGCTCACTTTCAAGGCTCGAAAATTCCTTGCCAGTCCTTTGCATGGCAGTGGGCGAAGGCACAACTGAGGCGGTTTGGATTGCTGTTGTTTGGGTGGGCAGAATTGGTGTTGAAGTGGCTGCAAAATTCGGAGAAGGACTTGGTGAAGGGCTTGATTCCACTGGATTCGCCTGGCATGCGGCCAAAGACAAAGTAAGAAACAAGAGAATAATTGCAGTCGTAGAACGAAGCGACATCATAGGCGGTTTCATCCTCAACAAATACGCGGCAGCATCTCGCCGGCGAGCATCTCAAGCACCCGGGTGGTACCGAAAGGTGTTTTTAGCAAGACCTGCCCCCGGGATGATCCGAGAACCTGCCCGATCAAATGGGCTTGCTCACCATAACGGGTGCTCCGCATGATATGAAGGGCTTCTTCTGCCTGGTCTGCGGGCAGGATGAGGATCAGTTTTCCCTCGTTGGCGAGGTAAAGGGGATCCAACCCCAGCAGTTCGCAAGTTTTGCGAACAGGTTTATCGATGGGGATCGATTCTTCATCCAATTCGATGTTTACCCTGCTCTGGCGGGCGATTTCCACCAGTGTGGTTGCCAGCCCGCCGCGGGTGGGATCGCGCAGGACATGGACATCAAGATGGGCATCCAAAAGCGCTTTTACCATCTGGTTGAGTGGAGCAATATCCGAGCGCACCTGGCTGGAAAAACCCAGGTTGCCGCGTGCTTCCGCCACAGCGATGCCGTGATTGCCAAGCGGACCTGAAATGATGACCGCGTCGCCAGGCTTGGCTTGTTCTCCGCCAATTTGCAGCCGGCTGTCAGCCCAACCGAAGCCGGTGGTGCTGATGAACAGTTTGTCGGATTTCCCTTTTTCGGTTACTTTGGTGTCGGCCGCGATCAACTCTACGCCCGCTTCCAGGCAGGCGTTCGCAAAGGAGTCCACGATCAGTTCAAGCTCGTGAATGGAAAATCCTTCTTCCAGGATGAAGGTGGCTGTCAAATACCGCGGATCTGCGCCGAGCATGGCGACATCATTGACCGTGCCGCAAACTGCCAGGCGGCCGATGTCTCCACCCGCAAAAAAGAGGGGCGAAACAATATGCGCGTCAGTTGAAACCACCAGGCGTTTTCCAGGAAGAGCCTCTGGTATGTTTGCCGCGTCATTGGCAGTGTTGAGGATGGTGTTGGAAAGGCGGCTCTGGAAGACCTCGCGAATGAGATCGTGAGTCATTTGCCCACCACTGCCATGACCGAGGACAATCGCTCCGCGGTTTTTGATGGGCAGCGGGCAGTTGGAACCTTCGAGAATGGGAATCTCTGGTTGAGTCATGCGGACGTCCTGTGATAACGATAGTAAGCCGCGCAAGCCCCTTCAGAAGAAACCATCGGCGCGCCAAGGGGGTGGGAAGGGGTGCATTCATTGCCGAAAGCTGGGCAATCGAGCGGTTTGGCAACCCCACTGAGCACTTTGCCGGCGATGCAAAGCGGTGATTCACTCAGCGGTGTTTTCGCAAGTTCAAAGCGGGAAAGAGCATTGAAGCTGGCAAACTCCCGTCGCAAACCCAGCCCGGAAAGCGGGATGGTACCGATGCCGCGCCACTGGCGATCAACCGGTTCGAAAACCTGCGCGATCATCTCCTGGGCAACCAGGTTGCCTTCAAGCGTGACAAAGCGTGGGTAGGCGTTGCTGACTTCATGCTGCCCGGCTTCAAGCTGTTGGACGGTCATCAGAATGCCCATTGCAAGGTCGACCGGTTCAAAGCCCGTCACAACTATTGGGATTTGGTATTGCTCAGCGATGGGCAAGTATTCATGGTAACCCATCACCGCGCAGACGTGACCGGCAGCCAAAAAGCCCTGGACGCGGTTGGCAGGGTTCGAAAGGATGGCACGTATCGCCGGCGGCACCAACACATTAGCTGGCAGGATGGAAAAATTGTTAATTCCAGATTTACTGGCGGTCAGTATGGTGCTGGCAATGGTGGGGGCGGTGGTTTCGAAACCAATCGCAAAGAAAACCACCTGTTTGTTAGGGTTGGCTTTGGCGATCTTCAGGGAATCCAGCGGAGAATAGACCACGCGCACATCTGCCCCCTGGGAACGAGCGCCAAAAAGATCCGCCTGGTTGCCAGGCACACGCAACATGTCGCCGAAAGTCGTGAAGATCACGTTTGGATGGGATGCGATTTGAAGTCCTTGTTCGATTGCCTGGAGGGAGGTGACGCACACCGGGCAGCCCGGACCGTGGATCAGGGTGATTTCAGGAGGTAGCAGTTGATCCAGCCCAAATTGCATGATGGCATGCGTTTGACCTCCGCAAATCTCCATGATGTTCCAGGCTTGGGTCGTGACGCGGCGGATCTCAGCCATAATAGCTTTGGTCAGCGAGGCATCACGCAGGTTTGTGGGCGTTTCGGTCATTGGTTTTGGTCTTCTTCAGTCAGACGTTTGTTGAATTCCTGCAAATCGCGCAGAATCTTGAAGGTCTCTTCTGCTTCGCTGTCACTCAGGACGCTCAAAGCGAAGCCGGCATGCACCAAAACGTATTGCCCGAGCGTAACTTCAGGTGTGGTGGCGACGCAAACCACCTGTTCCACACCGTCAAAATCGACAGCAGCCATCAGAATGTTGTCCTGGTCGTAAATTTTGGTGACCTTACCGGGAATACCCAGACACATAGTTACTCCTTCAAATTTCCGCTGACAGCCAGCGCTACCAAGGCCTGACCCAGCGAGACGCCACCATCGTTGGTGGGCAGCTTATGCGGCCAGAAAACCTCAAATTCAGATGCTTTGAGGGCGGCGATGGTTTGCCTGATCAGGACCTTATTTTGCCACACTCCGCCGGATAATACCACCTGGTTCAAGCTGGTTTGAGACCGTATCTGTTCAGACACACGTACCGCCCATGCCGTCAGACCGTTATGGAAGCGGGCAGAAAAGCCTGATGGAGCAACGCCATGCTTGAGGTCCTCAACGATGGCGCGGATGACCGGAGAAACAAGGATTTGACCATTCTCAATCGCGAAATCATAACCGGATCGCTCTTCCGGGTCGGCGATGGTTTCAAGCGCGATCGCGTTTTGCGCTTCGTAGCTGATCTGCTGGTGCAGACCGACCAACGCCGCCACGCCATCAAATAGTCGCCCTAAACTGCTGGTTTTGGGGCTGTTGAAACCGGTGCGGATCTGGTTGGCAACCGCTGCTTGCTCATCCGGATCCAGAGATTGGTGGAAGGCAAAAGGAAAGCTTTCCGGGTCGATACCAGCCTGAAGGATCAGGCTGAGCGCCATGCGGGCAGGTTTTCGCACTGCCGCATCGCCGCCAGGCAAGGGCATATATTCGAGGTGATATGGACGCTCGAATTTTTCCCAATTGGCTAAAAGAACCTCTCCACCCCAGATAGCGCCATCGGTGCCGTAACCCGTACCGTCGAATGCCAGCCCAATCACGGGCTCGCGTTGATTGAGAGCATTCTCTGCCATGCAGGAAACTATGTGGGCATGGTGATGCTGGATTTCGACCAAAGGCAGGTTTTCCTCAGCTGCCCGCTGGCGGGCGTAGCGGCTGGCGAGGTAATTTGGGTGCATGTCGGCAGCCAATAACTGCGGTCGGATGCGGAATATCTTTTCGTAATGCCTGATGGCATCTTCAAACGCGCTTAGGGTTTCCTTGTTTTCAAGATCTCCGATGTGATGGCTGACGAAAGCATAGCGATCACGAATAAGGCAAAAGGTGTTTTTGAGCTCCGTACCGCAAGCCAGAGTTGGGATGGCAGTGGTGGGGATTTGCATTGGCAAGGGCGCATATCCGCGAGCCCGCCGCTGAATATGGGTAACGCCTTCTATCACTGAGACCACAGAGTCGTCGATGCGGATGTGGATCGGGCGGTCGTGCAGCAAAAAGCCATCTGCCAGGTCTGATAGACGTCTTTGGGCGTCAACGTTGGAATAGGCGATCGGTTCTTCGCTAAGGTTACCGCTGGTCATCACCAGCACTTTTGGGAAACCTTTGGAGGGTTCAAGCAGCAACAGATGCAGCGGGGTATAAGGCAGCATGAAACCCAGACGGTTTTGGTCAGGCGCAACCAGGCGCAACAATGCTCTGCCTGCTGGAGTGGTCTCGAGCAAAACGACTGGGGCCATAGGGAAGGTGAGTAGTTTTTCTTCCTCCGGGCTGACTCTGGCAAACTCTCTAATGGTTTCAAGGTCAAAAGCCATCAGGGCGAAGGGCTTGCCGCTGCGGCGCTTGCGCAGGCGCAGTTTTTCGATCGTTTCCGGGTTTTGGGCATCACAAGCCAGGTGGAAGCCGCCCAAGCCTTTTACAGCCAGAATTTTGCCCTCAGCCAGTGCTTTTCGGGTTGACTGGATGGCATCTTCCCGTTCTGACAACCTCTGCCCACCTTCCTCGTACCAGACTTGCGGACCGCAAACCGGGCAGGCAATCGGCTGGGCATGGAAGCGGCGGTTGGCGGGGTCTTGGTACTCTCCAGCGCAATCGGGGCAGAGCGCAAAACCTGCCATGCTGGTATTGGGGCGGTCATAAGGAATACCAGTCACGATCGAAAATCGTGGACCGCAATTGGTGCAGTTGATGAAGGGGTAACGGTAGCGGCGGTCCGATGGGTCAAAAAGCTCGCGGCGGCAATCCGGGCAGATGTTCAGATCGGGTGAAACCGGCAAAAAATCGAACGGATCATCTTCACTGTGACGAATTTGAAAATCAACATAAGCATGATCATCTGCGTCCTCAACAAAAAAACTGTCGATCATAGCGGGCGGCGGCGGATTTTGCTGCAGATCCTGGATAAAGGCCTGCACGATTTGTTCAGAGCCATGCAGTTCAATCTCCACACCGTGCGCGTTGTTCAGAACCCAACCCGTCAGAAGATGCTTCCGAGCCAGGTTGAACACGGTGGGTCTGAAGCCCACGCCCTGCACAATACCAGTGATGTGTAGCCGCTTGTTTACGATGGGCATAGATCCTTACTTTGCTGTGACTTTCCTGGTCAGCCAGGCAATCCAGGCATCGAAACCCCCACCGGTTTTTGCGCTTAAAGCAAAGGTCTGCAGACCCGGATTGAGCATTTCGACGCCCTGTTGAAAGTAGTCCATGCGAAACTCGATGTAGGGGCTCAGGTCAATCTTGTTGATGATCAGCACGTCCAACCCGCGGTAGATGTTGGGGTACTTGTAGGGCTTGTCATCCCCTTCAGGTATCGAGGCGATCAGGACGTTGGCATGCGTTCCGAGCCGAAAAGCAGCGGGGCAAATGAGGTTGCCAACGTTTTCGACAATGATCAGGTTCAGCTCTTCAAGGGGCAGCTCAACCAACGCCATTTCGATCATATTTGCATCGAGATGGCACTCGCCACCAGTGTTGATCTGAACTGTCGGGATGCCGGCAGCTGCAATTTTATCTGAGTCAATTGTGACCGGGGCGGTGTCGCCTTCGATCACACCAAGCTTAATTTCAGCAGGCAATCTCTTGATGGTCTCCAAAATGAAGCTGGTTTTTCCCGCTCCGGGTGAGGCCATCAGGTTGATCCCAAAGATGTGATGTTGGTCCAGGATGGCCTGGTTGTTTTGAGCCAGTCGATCGTTTGAATCCATGATCCGTTTAACAATTTCAACGCGTTGTTTCATCGCTGTTTGTTTCCTCTTTTACGATTTCGATATGATCGACCTGGAACTCTTCTCCGCTAAGAATGATGATGTTGATGCTGCCGCAGGACGGGCAGGGAGTGAGTTCTTCAATCAGTGAGTAAGTTGTCCCGCAATCGAGGCATTTCAAGGTTGCCACCACGCGGTTGAAATGCAATTTTGCGTTTTCGCAGATGGTTCCCTTGCTGACGAAGTCCCAATAAAATTGGACCGAATCATCAACGATCGACGATAAAGAGCCGATTGTAAGCGTGATATCGGTCACGGATTTGGCTTGATTCTTTTGCGCGGACTCCAGCACCATTTTCAAAATGCTCTCAGTTACAGGCAATTCATGCATGGTTGGATTATACCCTCCAAGCAATGGGTAAACTGCCAGTGAAATCTAAGTTTCAAGGTCAAAAACAGTTGACAGCGTTATAATAGCCAGCGAGGTCTCATGGAATCAAATGCCAATCAAAATTCAATCAGCCTGGTGATCCAGGCTGGAGGAAAATCAAGCAGGATGGGGGAAAATAAGGGGCTGATGCAATTCATGGGGGTCCCATTGATCCAAAGAGTGTTTGAACGGACCAAAGACATCGCCCGGGAAGTTCTGATCGTAAGTAACGACCCCGAAGAGCTTGCTTTTTTGGATGTCACCCTGGTGAGCGACAGTATTGTAGGAAAGGGCGCTATTGGAGGACTCTATACCGCCATGGATAAAGCCAGCAGCGAGTACGTGGCAGTGATCGCCTGTGATCTGCCCTTTGTGAGTGCTCCGATTTTGAGTGAGGGTGCGCGGCTTTTGGAGGAGACAGGTGCAGATGTGGCCATACCGCGGGTGGAAGGTGATTTTTTTGAGCCGCTGCACGCGGTCTATCGCCGGGAAACGTGTAAAAGAGCCATTTTGCAGGCAATCCAGGCAGACCAGCGGCGGTTAATCTCCTGGTTTCCTTCAGTTCGGGTGGTTGAAATGGATGAAATTTTATGCAAGCAATTGGATCCTGCCAGGCTGGCTTTTTTCAATATTAACAATAAGGAAGATTTCTTGCTGGCTGAGCAAATTGAGCTTGGGAAGGCAAATTAAAAAACAACCCCGCTGGTCATCAGCGGGGTTGTTGCACTAACAAACTATCAGTTGACTGCTTCAATCCTGACAGCAGTAACTTTGTACTCCGGAATTTTGGCAATCGGATCCAGAGCCGCTTTGGTAAGCGTGTTCACGTTCGCCTCAGGGAAGTGGAAGGTTCCGTAAATCAGACCTTCAGGTACACGGTCGGTCACCCAGGCTCGGGCAGTGATGGTGCCGCGGCGTGAGGTTAACTTGACGTGGTTGACTTCCTCGTCCAGTCCGAGTTGGGCAGCATCTTCATGCGAAACCTCAATCAGAGGTTCGCCGTAGATTTCCATCAATTCTTTCACACGACGGGTTTGCTCACCACTGTGCCAGTGGTAAATGACACGCCCGGTGGTCATCATCACCGGGTATTCCTCATCCGGCAATTCGGAGGGGTCCAGGTGAATGGCAGGTAGGAAGGTGGCTTTCCCGCGGGTAAATTTCCCGACGTGCAAAATCGGCGTGCCGGGATGGGTTGGATTGGGGCAAGGCCAGCAAAGGGTTTCGCCTGCGTTCAAACGCTCGTGCGAAATGCCGCCATAGCTGGGGGTCAGAGCAGCAATTTCCGCCATTACCTCGCCCGAATCAGCGTAATCCCAGGAGGCATAAGGAGCCGCATCGATCTGGCGACCGCCTTGAGCAATCACGCGTTTTGCGAGGTCGGCTGTTACTGCCCAATCGGGTCTGGACTCACCACGGGGGGTGATGGCCTGGCGAACCATTTGCACACGCCGTTCAGTGCTTGTGAAGGTGCCAGTTTTCTCAGCGAAAGTCACTCCAGGCAGGAGGACGTCGGCATATTTAGAGGTTTCGGTTGGGAAAATCTCTTGCAGAGCCAGGAAATCCAACTCTTCAAGGCAGTGCCTGATGTGGTTGGTATCAGGATCGGTCATCATCGGATTTTCACCGAGGATGTACAGCGCTTTGGTGGTGCCTTCAAGCACACCGGGGATGATCTCAGTGACGGTTTTGCCGACTTTATTTGAAAGGGTGGTAC
>Ga0209203_1000605_pt1 | contig 29769 bp, 25 predicted proteins | sample AD_UKC109_MetaG_FD_184423 | JGI IMG/M metagenome (GOLD analysis project Ga0209203, IMG submission 184423) | Active sludge microbial communities of municipal wastewater-treating anaerobic digesters from Hong Kong - AD_UKC109_MetaG (SPAdes)... | ecosystem: Engineered > Bioreactor > Anaerobic >... | reverse complement strand
CACGCCAGAGATGATCCGAAGGGTAAAACATCTGGGTGTATTCCGAACGGTATTGATCCAGATAAGCGGGTGCAACCAACCCTTTTTTAAGCTTGCGGCAGTTGAGGCTATTTCTCAAAGATTTTAACAAACCTCCCAGATCATCCCCATACGTTCCAAATTCAAAGGCACAGGCGTAGAATGTTTTTTCAGGAGCGTGAACCCGTTTTAAATGGTACAAATAGTCTGTCATATCGCCGTTGATGGCATAAAATTCCTCTTTATCCATTTTTTTGACATCCGGGTAAGAAAAAAGGGTTTTTAACTTTTCAGAAGAATATTTTTCCAAAGCGGAATTAACAATCAACATCTTGTCTTTTGGTCCATAACCCGTATGAAGATCAACGAAAACCATTTGCTGAAAATCTTCTTTAAACAGGTTCTCATACAGATCCATCATGATTTGTGTGGACCGTTCGTATCCATTGCCGCCATAATAAAGACCATCGGGACAGTTGTATTGACCGCTTAGCAAAGCATTTTTGAACGGCTCCGGTTTTATCCGGATGAGTTGGCCAAGGGTGGTAAAGAAAAAGTCAATTTTATTAAAAATAGGATCGCCCAGAACGGTGGTACTTTCAAAATAATCTCTTGCGGCCAGATAGGCTTCGTTGGGTATGAGTTTATCCCAATTTCTGACAAAATTCCGGTTTAGGTCCACATTGTTTTCATTGTTTCTCTCGTATTTTGCCATACCGTAGGGATTGATGGCGTGCACCAAACAAATGGTGGTGTCCTGGGTTGACAACGAACCCCGGAATTGGTCAACAAAATACTTCATCACCGCAGCTCCCACATAGCCTTCAATTCCATGTAAACCACTCGTCAAACACAATAAATTCCGCTTAATCGGAGCATTAAACTGAGCGAAGTCGATAAAATGATTCTCAACAACTTCTGAGTCCCATATTCTCACATCATCCCAGTCGTCTTTATAATCATTAACGCTTTGATGAAAGGCGTTTCGTGACGCTTCATAAGTTTTGCTGTAATATTTCATGTAATCAACCATTCAATCACCTTCTATTATTCGGTTAGCAAGCCTGATTCAAAGGGCTCATCGACAGCCTCAGTAGTTGATCTTCAAAGCCAGATAAAGGAAGCCTATCGTTAAAACGAACATAACCAATTGTATTTTTATGGTCCATTTAAACCATTTGGTATAGGACACGGTAGTGAGTCCCAAACTGATGAGTAAAGCGGCATTGGTCGGATAGATGATGTTGCTGAAACCGTCCCCGAATTGAAATGCCAAAACGGCCAGTTGCTTATTCAACCCGATCATTTCAGAAAGGGGTGCTACGATGGGCATAATGAGGAAAGCCTTGGCACTGGCGGATCCGATGAAAAAGTTCATAAACAGGACAAGGGCATAAATCGTGAGAATGGCGGTAAACGGTGAGGCGTTTTCCATGCTGACAAAAGCGGCATTCAGAATCGTATCCATAATGGCCCCTTCTGAGATGATATGCTTAACAGAGCTTGCCAGTAGAATTAATAACACACCGGGAAGAATGCCCAAAAGACCCTCTGTAAAATATTGACCCACGGCTTTAAGTCCCACCTTCATGATCAACCCCGATCCGATTCCTGCAATCAGGAACAAAAAAGCAATGATTAACAGAGAGTAATCGGCAATGAAAGGGTTGAAGGTGGCAACAACCAGGTAAATAAACAGAACGACCAGGATCATGGCAAAAAAGCCGATTGCGTCACGGGTTTTTTTATCATCGATTGCTTTGATTTCTGTGTTTCCGGATACTTGTTTTTTTCGGTGTTTGTCTTCCTCGTAAACCGAAGACAGCTTTGGATTGGATTCAATGCGTTTCACGTGGCTGCGCAAAAAGAGCAATACCACCAGATAAACGATAAAAAAGATGATCAGCCTTAAAAAAGATCCCGAGAAAACAGGAATACCGGCAATGGTTTGTGCCACACCAATCGAAAAAGGGTTTGAAACAGCTGCAGAAAAGCCAAATCCGGATGCCAATAATACCATACCCAAGGCGGTCAGAGAATCCCATCCCAGTTGAAACGCCAAAGTGATGACAATGGGGATCAGGGCAATCCCCTCTTCGAATATGCCCATAAAGGCTCCCAAACACATGAAAATGAACGTGATGACGGCAAGCAGCAGGTGTTTTCTTTCCTTGAAGCGCATGGCAATCCGTGCAATCAGATTACTCAAAACACCGGTTTTATTCAGGACATTAATAGAGCCGCCAATGATGCACAAAAACAAAATAATCCCGATAATCGTGATATTTCCGGGGGCAAACAGCACTTCAATCGGTGCAGTGTACACCCGCCAAAAAGCCAGTGGCGCCTGTGAGGAGTAAGCGAATGTTCCGGGAACAATTCTCTGTGTTCCGTCTATGATCTCACGTTCAAACATTCCGGTGGGAATCACCCTGGTGAGAATACCCGCCATTGTCATGAGAACCAGCAAAATGATCACCGCTATTAAGAAGGTTCTTTTTCCGATATTCACCGTGCTTTTTTCCATGCCAATCCCTCAGGTTAAAATTTGGCGAAACCTTTTTGTCATCGATGATTATATCATTATCAAAGGCTTAAGGGGAAAAAAATGCGGATTTTGAATCGGATCAATTGACTTTTAACGAACAGTGACTTATAATAAGGCTATGATCGGTGAAATAATAAAAACAGGCAAAATTGTCTTATAAACCAATAAGGAGATGTTTGTTATGAAGAAAAATGTGTTCATTTTGTTCCTCCTGCTTTGTTTTGCACTGACCAGCATGTTTTCAGAAGGGATGCTCGGCTTAAGAACTTTAGAAGCAACGCAAACGCAACAGGCGACAGAATCGACAAACCAAGAATCAGTAGGATTGAATCTGAGGACGATTGATCCCCTCTTAATCGCTTTTCAAGAAGGGTTTAAGTCTCCCACTCTACCGGGTTGGAAGGAAAACCAAATGGGCGATCTCTCTTTTAAAGTTCCCATGGGTTTTAGTTCAGAAGCGATTAGAACCGGTGTGAACTACGATGGTAAAATAACCGATACCAATGGAGAAACCTTCGCACAGCTCTTTTTATATCAACTGGATGCTTATCAGCTCGATGAATTGATGAGTACGCTTTTAAAGACCCTGTACGGCAATAAGCCAACAGGAGAGAGAGGATTTGAAAAATTTAAGGAATACCCGAATAACAAAGTGGTTTATTTCACAAGAGTTTATATGTATGATCAGAAGATCACAAACCCCGTCATGCTGGTTTACCAAAAGGGTAAAACCAATGAAGATATTCAACCGGGCTCTGTTTTACTCTTGTTTTTTGAACCGATGCAATACCAGGCAGATACCGATCAGGAACAGTTAAACAGTTGGATAGAAGGAATTGCCGGCTCTCTTATTGAGGCCATGACCACTGAAAAGCCTGAAAAAGTGAATAAGCCCATAGAAAAGGAAGAAAAAGAGGAAACCGTAGCCATTTTGGGGAAGAACCTGGGTGAGAAACTGGCTTACTGTATCAAAAATGAGATTTATTTGGCAAAATTACCTGCCGGGTGGAAAGAAGCTCAAGGGGATTATTTTTCTTTCTGGTATCCGGAGCGTTTTACAACCGATTTTTATTTAACAGATGATGGCGAAGTGACAGACCTGGTTTATCAAGGGGTTGCCATGGCCAAGATATTTGTCGGTGAAACATATGATTATGTCCTTGAAAAGGATGTTTTTAACGAATTGTATCAGACGTATTTATCCGGTTTGGGAGCTTACAACCTGGTGAGTACAAGCCCGTCTTTTGGAGACTTTGGCTCAATAGTCACCTACGAAATGGATTTTAGCGGGTATAAAGGCTGGATCAGTCTTTACTCCGAATCCGACTGGGAGGGAAATCTTTACGGTGAATACCTGGTTTTCCTGGGAATTGCCCCTTATAATGAAGTAGAGGTATGGGAAGAAGATTATTTGGATATTCTCATATCCATGTCATTCTGATAGACGTACCAGTATAAGAACGGGCTGAAAAGCCCGTTCTTTTTTGATTAGGAGTATTATGGGTTTTGGTTTAGGATGAAAAAACTCGTTCTCCCTGAGAAAATGTCTCTTTAATCTTCAAGTCTTGGTCAGCCAAAACAAAACTGGCGATGCCTCCCTCTCGAAGATAACCATAACCTTCTTTCGAGATGCCGAAGAAATCGGATACATTCGAAGTAAAAAGTTTTAAAACGGTTTCTATGGAATGGCCTTTTTGTGTAACAAGATTGATAAAGCCCTTATAAAGTGTGTCAACCGGAGCGGTTTTGACTGAAACAAAATTTCCGTTTTCATCGAAAACCGGCATCGATCCCCATCCATCGGATGAACACAAAATTTTCTCAGCCGGTACATGGTCTTGAAGCAAGCAGTTGATCGCTTCAATGGCTTGTTCGCCGGCGGTGAAATCAATGAAACCGCCATATGTGAGAATCCATTCTTTCCCCTCATCTAATGTTTGGGAGGTTCTTGAAATATGGGTGGGAAGCATTTGATGGGGTGAAATGTCGCCGATGGATACCGCTTGCCGAAGCAATTCCAACCCGGTTTTTATACCCCCGACGTGAATAATGGCTTTGCCGAATTTTCCGCTGAGCATCCCGGCAACCCTTGATTGCAGGAGAATTCGCCTGAATTCCTCCAGAGTGATTCCGGATCCCCTGTGATCGGATATGGCTATTTCACCAATGCCAATATACTCCGGAATGAACATGATATCTTCCTGGAGGGTTTTCAAGAGTGTGACCAGAGGAAGGGCGTAATTGCCCGTCATGAGATAGGTTTTCAGCTTGTTGTGGGAAAATTTCCTTGCCTGTCCCAACAATTCCCGATGGGTTCGCATGATGCCGTCTGTTCCCAGAACACCTATAACGGCAGTTGTTCCCGACATGAAAAAGTCTTGTTCGCTTTGAGGAGTCGTACGGGTAAAGAACCCCCCTTCTCCGCCGCCGCCGATAATGTGGACATGACCGTCTACAAATCCAGGAAAGCAGTAAAAGCCTGAATAATCAGCAACTTCGGTCTCATTAGCAAAAGGTGTTTCAATGTCTTGAGCCATTTTGACGATCTGTGTGCCATAGATGAGGATATCTCTTTTCCCAAGGCTTTGAGGAGAAAAAACATTCAGATTCTTTAAGAGTTTGAATATCGCCATAGGTCACATTCCCTCTTTTATCATTTGGTTGACTTCGCTGATTTGCGTTTCAATCAGTTGGGCAAATGCGTTCATAAGTGTACGGGTGATCTTCCCGTCTACGGGGTAAACCAAATCACCTATCTTCTTTACGGGCATTACCTTGGAGACGGTGCTGGCTAAGAAGATTTCTTGGGCATGTTTGATTTCGTTCACATACACCCGCCTTTGGATCAGGGGGATTTGAAGGTCCTTACACAGTGAAATGACCTTTTTCCTCGTGATTCCCGGCAGGATGTTGTCGATTTCAGGTGTGGCAATCACATCGTCTTTAACTAAAAAATAGGTGGAACTTCCGCCTTCGGTAATATATTTTCTCCCATCTTTTTCCTGGCGAAACATCATGGAATCATAAGCGCCTTGAGAATAGGCAAAGTTTTTAGCCATACAGTTGGCCAACAGGTTGATTGTTTTATGTTCGCACAGTTGATGCCTTAAATCGGGATATAAAGTCAAAGAAACCCCTTTTTCCCAATTATCAGGATTGATATGCCTCAAAGGAATGGTTAGGATGATAAAGGTTCCCTGATGTTCTTCACGAAACCCATGCTCACGAAAAGCGTCATCGCCTCTGGTCAACTCCCAATAAAGTTCGCCGTCATATAGACCGTTTTTTTCAATCAATTCAACCGATTGCCTGTAACATTCTTGCAGGTTGTAGGAAAAAGGAATGCGGAAAAAAATAGCACTTTCTTTCATTCGGTTGTAATGGGACTCTAAAAACAGCGGAACGCCGTCAATGATACGGATGACTTCAAATAAACCGTCTGCAAATGTAAAGCCCCTGTTTTCAATTCGGATGTTTGTTTGATCCTTGTCTGTTAATGAACCATTTAGATAACACAGCATCATATCACTCAGAATGTGGGATACAGTCTATTACCATCGGCTCGGTAACGTACCGACGGGGCATCTTTTAGCAGAAATCCGGAATCCAGATCATGATAGGTAAAAGCGCCTGTACCACAGGCAAAATGAACACTTTGGCCAATACCGATTCCGGCTTCTCCCATGCAACCGATCATCAGTTTTTTGTTTGCCGTTTGAGCAATCTCCACGATGGCCAATGCATCTGAAAGACCGGATTTCATGAGTTTGATGTTGATATAATCCACACAGTCCTCCCGCACTAACCGCAGGGCATCGTATTTGGTTTTACATGTTTCGTCGGCACCTACCGGATAATAACAATGATTCCTCACCAGCCTCATGCCATCGAAATCATAAACATCCACCGGTTGTTCGAAAATGCGGATGTTCACCGAATGTTTGTACATCTGATCGGCAAACTGAATGGCCTCTTTAGCCGTGTAGCCTAAATTGGCATCCACAATATATCCAGCGCCTTGCGTGGCTTGTGATACAGCAAGAACCCTATCGATATCGTGTTTCAGGTTTTCTCCCACTTTTAATTTCAACATATTAAATCCTTTGTCAAAAGCCTCTTTAGCACGGATTACGGTTTTTTCCAGCGTGTCAATACCGATGGTTAAATCTGATTCTACATATTCTTTTCGACCACCCAAAAGCTGATAGACCGGCATATGAATCGATTGACTCAGGCCATCCAAAACCGCAAATTGAACGGCGGCTTTTAAACTGGGAGCCGTACGTGAAAACTTATCAATTTGATCAAAAATAAGTCGGTAATTTCTGGTATCGAGCCCTTTAATTTTGTCCAGCATTTCTTCCCGATATTTCAACAAGCCTTCATATACTTCCCCGTTGACACGGAAAGATCTGGAAGCCTGCCCAAGTCCTACAACACCATTGTCTAAAAGCAACTCCACCGTGATGACTTTGGATGTTGTTGCCACGCTGTTGGTGATATGAAATGGAACCTCATACTCAAATTCCTCTTGTTTAAACTGCAAATCCTTAATCACACTCATCGTTAGTCCTTCCCTTCCTGTTTTTCAGTGATTTCTTCAAATTGTACGATTTCTTTGATATTCAGGGTTTCTTCCCCCTCAACCGGACCCACATCGGTTTCCATTTCTCCGGATTGATTGTCATACGGATCTGACCGGATATACTGCATTTCGGGGAAGAAAGGTGCCATGAATCCCGTGGTGGTGACCATTCTGAAAGCATCCAGATTCGTGAAATAAAAAGCCCTATATTCTTCCCGGTCTCTTCTGGCACCACCGAATGAACAATCCACCGGCAGCCATCCATAAGGTTCGCAGTAGAAAAAGGCCCAATCGTGATTGCCCACCGATGCGGGATTGGCATACCAACCCGATTGCCATCTTGCGGGGACGCCGCATATCCTGCATAGTGTGATGAACAGAAGGGCTTGAACCCCGCAATCGCCTTTGAGGTTTGTGGCGGCATAAGTGGAGAGGTCTTCATAATATTTATACTCTTTCATGAAAGAGTAGCGGACATGTAAGGTGATCCAGTCGTACAATCGCTTGGCGATCAGATAGGGGTTCTTCTCATCCCCCTTGATTTGATTGGCCAGGTGTTTTAAATACGGCGTGAAGACGATATGAGGCAGTTGTTCCTGTAAATAGGCATCCATATTCAGCTTGGGGGCAACGACCTGTAAGGGATCCACATTGGAGATAATTTCTGTAATCCGATACTCAAATGAAACACTAAATGATATTTCCTGAGTGCGACTATAAGGTTTTTGGGCATAAAGCGTTCTCTGAGGATGGTTGTTTCTGGAAACCGTGAATTCCTTCAAATCTGTTTTGATTTCCGGGGAGACCCTTTGCTGAAGATCAGATTTGGGCAAAGGTAACCAGCATTTGACGATTTTTGCGTTTTCAGGAGCGCTTAACAGCTTTTTCGTCATGGTGCCTTTTACACGATAGGCTTTCGGTGAATCCCCACGAAGCAATTCGTCCAGCCTTTTATGCAGTAATTGTTTCGAGGCTTCACGTGCGGGATCGGGGATCTTTCTGGCCATATACGCTTGTTCGGCAAAGCAAAGATTATCTGCAAACCGTCCTTCAAAACAGTCTTTACCCTCAATCGTTACAAAATCCAGCCTTTTTTCTTTTTTCAGAATTTGAAACTCTTCAGATGTAAAGTCTTTTATCTTGGTTTTTAACTGATTGAGTGCTTCATCTTCTTCAAATAAATAGTTTTTTCTAACCCGGCTCAATCGATAAAGTTCGTATTCCAGCCGGCTTCGCAGCAAATCAGGAATCTCTTTGTCAAGAAACCCCTTGATTTTTTGTTCGGCCAATTTGTAAAGCCCCTGTTTTTCACAATCGATTATTGATTCCGGCAATGGCATTGACAAAAATTCCATAGGTACGACCTCCCCCGTTATTTTATATCAGCGGAAAATGGCATTTGACGATATGGCCATTTTCGATTTCTCTTTCTTCCGGTTCTTGTGTTTTGCAAATATCCTGAACATAAGGGCATCGGGTGTGAAATCTGCAACCCGATGGTGGGTTGATGGGACTGGGTATTTCACCTTTTGCAATGATCTTATCCCGGTTTAAAAATGGATCGGGGATAGGATTCGAATTCAGAAGCAGTTCGGTATAAGGATGAGCGGCCTTTTTAAAGACATCGTCTTTTTTACCCTTTTCAACAATTTGCCCCAAATAGAGTACCGCCACATAATCAGCCAGGTAGTCAACAACTGACAAATCATGGGTGATGAACAAATAGGTGAGATTGACATCTTTCTTGGTTTCTTTCAGCATTTTCAAAACCATAGCCTGAACGGAGACATCCAAAGCGGATGTGGGTTCGTCCAAGACGATGAATTCCGGATTGAGAACAATAGCCCTTGCAAACGCAATTCTCTGACGCTGTCCACCGGAAAATTCGTGGGGATATCTGAACATGTGTTCCTCACGCAATCCAACCTGCTCTAATACATCCTTGATTCTTTTTCGGATTTCCTCTTCCCCGATGCCTTTGAAATGAATCTTCATGCCTTCACCAATAATGGTTTTCACGAGTTTTTTCGGGTGAAGGGAATTGTATGGATCCTGGAAAACGATTTGCATTTTTCTTCGGTATTCCATAAACTCTTTGTTACTGAGATTCAGGATATTCACCCCTGAGATGAAAACCTCACCGCCGGTGGGTTCAATCAGTTTCAGAAGGGTTCTTCCCAATGTTGTTTTCCCGGAACCCGATTCACCCACAACGGCGTAGGTGGTGTTTTTTGGTATGGAAAAGGTGACATTATCCACTGCACGAACAACCCTGACCTTTGAGAAGATGCTTTTTTTCAGTTTAAAATGCTTTTCAAGATTTTTGATTTCAAGAAGATTCTCACTCATTGAGATTCACCGCCTTTTTGTTCATCGGATGATTCCTTGTTGTTCCAAAGATGACAGGCTACATAATGATCGTCTTCCACTTGGATAAAAGGCGGACGTTCTTTTTTGCAGATGTCCATGACTTGCGGGCACCTTTTGTGGAATCGGCACCCGGAGGGCGGATCCACAAGATCGGGAACGGTTCCTGTGATGGCTTTTAACTCATCGGTTCTTCCGATTTGAGGGACGGCTTTCAATAACCCTGTGGTGTAAGGATGAAGCGGATTTTTAAAGAGCGTTTTTGTAGAAGCGTATTCAACGGAGTTCCCGGCATACATCACCAGAATTTTATTGCAAAATTCTGCCACCACACCCATATCATGACTGATCAGCATGACGGCATTTCCCAGTTTTTCAACCAAATCATCCAACAACTCCAGGATTTGAGCTTGTATGGTTACATCCAATGCCGATGTGGGTTCATCGGCAATCAGCAGTTTCGGTTTTGGCGCCAATCCCATGGCGATCATGACACGTTGTGCCATGCCCCCTGATAATTCATGGGGATACATGGTCATCACACGCTCAGAATCCAGTCCAACAAACTCCAGCATTTGGGCTGCTGGTTTATATTGACTTTTGATGGGTTTGTTATTAACTTTACCCAACACCTCGGCAATTTGAAAGCCCACGTTCATAACGGGGTTCAGCGATGATTTGGGTTCCTGGAAAATCATGGATATTTCGTTACCTCTTATTTTTCTGACCTCGGACTCTTTGAGTTTTAAAATATCCCTGTCTTCGAACAATACACTGCCCGAAAGGATCTTTCCGGGGTCTTCGATCAGGTTCATGACGGCTCTGGAAGTGACGGATTTTCCGCAGCCGGTTTCTCCCACAACCCCCAGTCTTTCACCTTTATCCATCCACAGTTCCACGCCGTTCAAGGCTTTAATCACACCTCTGTAGGTGTAAAAAACGACATGCAGATCCGAGACGTTCAGTAAATTTCCTCTCTTTTCCATGCTCTTTACCTCCTCAGCCTGGGATCCATCATGTCTCTTATACCGTCTCCCAACAAATTAAATCCAAACACGACAATGGCGATGGCTAATCCGGGGAAGGTAGAAACCCACCATTGATCAATGAGATAACTTCTTCCGTCACTAACCATGACCCCCCATTCAGGACTGGGTGGTTGCGCACCCAAGCCCAGGAATCCAAGTCCTGCGGCAGTAATGATGATCGTTCCCATTCTCAGGGTTAACTGAACCAAAACGGGAGATATGGTCATGGGAAGCACATGGGAGAACATGATTCGAAAATTGCTGGCCCCCATGGAACGAATACTTTCAATAAAGGGTTGCCCCTTGACCCTCAAGGCTTCTGCCCTTGATATTCTGGCATATGGCGTCCAATTCACCAAAGAAATGGCGATGATCATATTAGTCAGATTAGGCCCAAGCATAGCGGCGAACGCCATTGCTAGTACCAATCTGGGGAAGGCCAGGAACATGTCCGTAATTCTCATGAGGATCTCATCAACGATTCCGCCAAAATACCCGGCGGTAACGCCAACTGAAATACCGATGAAACTGCTGATGATTGTTACAATCAACACAATTTGAATGGCGATTCTGGACCCGTATAAGATTCTGCATAGGATATCTCTGCCGAATTGATCAGTACCGAAAGGATGTTGGGAGCTTGGTGCCAAAAGTTTTTCGGATAAATTTTGGATATCCGGTTGATACGGGGTTAACAGTGGTGCGAATATGGCGATGAATAAAAAAGCGGCTATAATAACAGATCCGACGATGGCCAGTTTATTCCTCCTCCAAAGATACATGGTATGTTTCATATCTTCAAAATAAGGTTTCATTAAATGGAGCCATCCGGTCTTTGTTTTTGTTGTCGTTTCACTCATACAATCACGTCCTCATCCTTGGGTCTAAAACAGCATATAATATGTCTACAACCAGATTTGCAATGGAATAAACAAAGGCAATGTACAGTGTTCCACCCATAACCGAGTTGTAATCCAGGAACAAGAGCCCTTGTGTGATATATCTTCCCAAGCCGGGCCAAGAAAAAACGGTTTCCGTTAAGACAGCACCCTCAAGAAGGCTTCCAAAAGTGAGCCCGATAATCGTTATCGTAGGGATCAGTGAATTTCTCAAGGCGTGTCGGTTGATGACCACATTTTTTTTCAATCCCTTGGCTTTTGCTGTTGTGATGTATTCCTGTTTTAAAACATCAAGCATACTGGCTCTGGTTGTTCTGGCAATAGAAGCCGTTGCGAGAAATCCCAGACAAAAGGCCGGCAAGATGATATGTCGCAGGGCATCTTTAAAAACTTCCCAGTTTCCGGTTAACAACGAATCCAAAAGGTACATTCCCGTGATATGATCAGGTGGAAGTGTGAAAAATTCAAGTCTTCCTGCTGCCGGAAGCCAGTCAAGTCGATAATAAAACAACAGTAATAACAGCAATCCCGTCCAAAAAACCGGCATACTGACACCGATGATGGAGAATATCCGTGAAAAATGGTCAATCATCTTATTTCTGTGGACGGCTGAAAGTACACCCAGAACAATCCCCAAAATCGTCGAGATGAGTATGGCGAAAATGGTCAATTCCAATGTTGCCGGGAAATAGTTGTTGATATCCTGCATGACCGGATTGTTGGTTCTCAATGACAGTCCAAAATCACCAACGAGCGCTCCGGAAATAAATTTATAAAATTGAACGATGAGGGGCTGATCGTAGCCCAATTGTGCTTCAACTCTTTTAATAACGTCATCAGGCGCATTTCCGCCCAACATTGCGGAAATCGGGTCGGCGGGGATGACATGGGCGATGAAAAAAACAATACAGGCAACGCCGAATAACACTAAAATCATCAATAACAGTCTTTTAAGAATATAAGTCCAAATATTCATCTATACACCCCGATTCTAAATACTTAGAAATCGGGCATTTATCAATGAGGATCATTGAAAATGCCCGTTTGATAACATGAATCATTCGATGAAATTAATTTCCTGTCAGTTTGCCAGGAAACGCTTTTTTATTTTGCGATGCCTGCCCAATTAAACGTCATGGAGTAGCCATAGGCACTGTTGTAAAAATTCTTGACTTCCTCTCTGACACCCCAGTATTCAACTGATTGATAGAACATGGCGAATGGACCGTTCAAGAACCAATAAGTGGTCAGGTCTTCGTAAATTTGTTCACGTTTGTCGGGGTTCTCTTCAAATCTTCCGGCTTCAGACATCACGATGGCGTATTCGTCATTCCATGCACAACGATAAGCGAGTTGCTGTGCATCGTAGCTTGCCATGGCCATAGCCAAGTTGTCCGCATCCGCATAGTCATTTCCCCAACCAGCAATGATCAGCTGATGGCCCTGCGCTCTGTATTTGGTATACATCTGTGAAGCCTGCATGATGACGATTTCCGCATCGATACCGATTTGTTTCAGATCTGATTGTACCTTTGCCGCCTCGTCCTGCCTGGTTTGTGAATTATTGGTGAGTAATTCAACCTTAAATCCGTCGGGATAACCGGCTTGAGCCAATAATTCTTTCGCCAGTTCAATGTTTTGGTCAAAGGGATTTTCAGCTACATAACCAAAATAACCTTTTGGCACAAACCCTTGTACTTTCAACGCATAACCGGCCATGATCACATCGACGATTTCGTCGTAATTGATGGCGTATTTGATGGCCTGTCGTACTCTTCTGTCTTGTAATGGACCCCATGTGGCGTTCATTGCAAGGTATTCATTGGAATGGCCCGGTGTGGTCACAACAGTGACGCCGTCCACTTTTGCAATCTCGTCCAGCATCATAGGATCAAGATCCCATGCAATGTCTACGTCCCCTTTTTCAAGCAGTAATCTTTGGTTGGACGGTTCCGGAACGTCTCTGAACATGATTCGCTTCAGCTTGGGTTTTTCTCCATAATAGTTGGCGTTTGCCGACATGGTAATCATCGTGTTTCTTTCCCAAACATCCAAAACATAAGGACCGGCTCCCGCACTATGATCGGTGAGCCATGCGTTACCCAAGTCTCCATCCACTTCGTGCTTCAATGCCAAATCCTTGTTGATGACGCCGCCCCAACTGTTGTCCATGATTCCCAACACGATGTTTTCCGCATAAGGGGCATCAAAGGTCATGGATAAAGACTTTTTGTCAATTTCGACAATCTTTTCATCCATGTTGTCCTTGTTGATTCCGATGCTTTCAAGAAGCCAAACGGAAGGACTACCGAGCTGCAGATATCGTTTATAACTCCAAACCACATCTTCAGCCGTTACTTCCGAACCGTCAGCAAAAACGGCTTCATCCTTCAATTTGAATGTGTAGGTCATGCCATCATCGGAAATTTTCCAATATTCTGCCAATTCCGGCTGAATGACCAAAGATTCGTCGACATTTTTAAATCCCACCAAATTGTCATAAAGCGCATTCAGCGTAACAGCCGGCAACACCTCATAACAAATGGCCGGATCCATAGAGATAAAAATTTCGGTATTGGCAGCCATGACCAATGCGTCTTTTGGCGTTCTTGAGGCTGCACCAAACACGGTGAATCCAAACAACAACGACATCATAAGAACCAAAACAACAACGATGTTCAACTTCTTCATAAAAAAATACACCTCCATTTAAATTCCCTATTCCCGGAAACAGACGGGTCCGTTCCGGAGAGTTTTTTAACTCTAAGGGTTTTTAAGAACAATCCAGATTTTGATTGCCTTCTTTCTCTATTTCCATGACTTTCTTAACATTCTTTTCCGCTTTTTCCTTGCTGTTTAAAATCAGCAGATTTGTGATGATATGAATAACGGCCAGAGGAGCTGCATAAGAGTTGATTCGCAATAACGAATCTGTTTCGCACAAGATGATGAGTGAAGCTATTTTACAAATAGGACAAGTGAGAGAATCGGTCAACAGGCAGATGGGTGTGGAACGTTGCTTCGCCATAGCTGAAACAAAATTAATCTCACGGGAATAGACCGGAAATGTGATCAAAAAGACGACGTCATCTTCTGCCATCTTGCTGGTTTCCAAAGCAAAATCAGAAACCGAGCCACTTAAAACAAAAACCGGTTTATCTGTGACACTTAAAAGGGAATATTCCATCATCCGGGCCAGATTCGTACTCATGCCAAAACCCGAAATAAAAATTTTTCGTGCATTCTCCAGATATTTTACCGCTTGAAAGATTTCTCTTGGTTTGATTTTATGGATGGTGGACTCGACGTTTTTCAACTCATTATTCGCTAGTCTTTTAAACTGGTCTTCTCTGGTTGCAGAGTCCAATGTGGTGAATTTTATCTTCTCATAAGGGCTTAATTCTTGACGAATCTCCTGTTGGATAACCTTTTTAAATTCATTGAATCCTTCAAAATCCAACTGTCTGGCAAATCTGACAATCGATGCTTTGCTCACATCCACTTTTTCGCTTAATTGAGCAATGGTCATAAATCCCACTTCTGATTTATGATCCAATATATAATTGCCAATTTTCTGATTTACGGGAGTCATGGTCGGGATCATTTCCAATAACTTTTGAATCATCCTATACTCCTTTGAAAAAAACTGGTGTTTCAAAGTATAGCATAAAGAAACAAATATTTCAAGCTTAAAAATCCTAAAAACATCACAAATCAAGCGATACAAGCATATGTTATGCCATTGCTGCCGCTAAAAAAATAATAAAAACACTGAAAACCCAAGAATTACCATTCTGAGTTTTTCGCTAAAATTAAATAATCATAAGAATTCGGTTAGAAAGAGTCATCGCTTGCTGTATAAGATGATTATAAAAAATAATTAAATACTGAGAGCTAATTTTTATTGTTGATAAGGGCAAACAAAAGTCGTTATTTAGAGAAGAGTTTTTTTGTGTTTTATGCCTAATAAAAACATTATTTATTGGTTTTGTTTTGGGTCCAAATAGTCTCGAATGCCATCCCCCAGAGTGTTAAAAGCTAAGACAGTTAAAACAATAGCTATTCCAGCAAATATGACTTCAAATGGAGCAACGCTTATAAAGTTTTTACCGTTAGATAGCATTCCTCCCCAAGAGGGTGTAGGCGGTTGAATCCCCAACCCTAGGAAGCTTAGGCCTGCTTCTGTTAAGATAGCATCACCAATACCCATCGTTGCATAAATGACAATTGGACCCATTATGTTTGGGAAAAGATGTTTTAAAATCAATCTTAGATCAGACATACCTTGAGCTTTAGCGGATTCAATAAACTCCTTTTCTTTTATCGATAAAACAGAACCTCTGACAATTCTTGCAAATTGAGGAGTATAAACAATGCCGATTGCCAAAATAATATTCGACAGATTTGTTCCGAAAGCTGTCATTAGTGCAATTGCGAGTAGCAATGAGGGAAAAGAAAAAAATACATCCATTATTCTCATAATGATATTGTCAATAATATTTCCATAATATCCTGCTACCATTCCTAATGCAGTACCCATAGTCATTGCAACAAGTTGTGAGATAAGTCCGACAATCAGCGATACACGAGAACCATAAACTATTCTTGAAAAGAGATCTCTTCCAAAATCATCACAACCGAGTATGTGTTCAGCAGAGGGATGAGCTAATCTGGATTTGAAATCAATCGAAAAGATTTCTTCAGGTGCAATTAATGGGGCAAAAACAGCGAAGATTAAGATGACAAAAACCAATATTGTTCCCATTGTAAGCCGCTTGTTATGGATGGCTCTGTAAAAATTTCTGGAGCGATACCATTTATTCTTTGTTGTATTTGTTGTAAAATCCATCATACACCTCATTGATACTTGATCCTAGGATCAAGAAATCCGTAAATAATGTCCACAGCAAGATTTGATACAGCAAAAAACATAGCTGCAAAAAGAATGATCCCTTGGAATAAAGGATAATCCCTAGAAAATATGGCATCAACAAGCTCACGCCCTAATCCCGGCCAGGCGAATACAGTTTCAGTTAATACCGCTCCACCCATTAGAGAGCCAATCTGCATTCCGATTACTGTTACGACGGGTATCATTGCATTTCTTTTTGCGTGTTTGTTGATTACCTTTTTCTCTTTAATCCCTTTGGCAAAAGCGGTTTCAATATAATTTTCATTTAGTACCTCAAGCATACTAGAGCGTGTCATTCTCGCTATTAAAGCGGCAAACATACTTCCAAGGGCTAAAGAGGGCATGACAATGTATGAAAACCCTTTCCATAAAATGCTAAAATCCCAAGTTTGAAGAAACAAAAAAACTGCTTCGAAAATACCTATTTCTCTTCCTGAAGCTGGTAGCCAATGTAGATTAACAGAAAAAATGATAATCAAAATCAAGCCTATCCAAAAAACGGGCATCGATACACCAAAAAGTGCTATGGACATTGAGGCATAATCAAAAAAGGAATCTTTCTTTTTGGCAGCTAGTACTCCTATTGGGATTCCGATAATAACTGACCATAATACACTCATAAATGCCAATTCAAATGTTGCTAAAAAATGTTCTTTGATTATGTCAACAACAGGTTGAAACTGAGTAATTGAAGTTCCCATATCTCCCTTTAAGATATTTGAAAAGTAGATTCCGAACTGTATCACAAGTGGCTCATTTAGCCCAAGTTTTTCCCTCATATTCTGGACCATATCTTCTGTGGCACGTTCTCCAAGCATCACTCTTGCAGGATCACCCGGGATCATCCGCCCAACAGTAAAAACAAGTATTAAAACACCAAATAAAACCAATATGAGTAGCAATAATCTTCTGATCAAGAATCTTAACATGTTCCCTCCATTTACTATAATAAGTCATTTAAACAATGCCTTCAAACGCAGAAGGCATTGTTTGATAATTTGTTACTCTGCTTCAACCCAAACGTTAGTGTCCGGTGTACAGAGGAATGTGTATTCAATGGCGTTTGCTGCAAAACCATGTACTCGTTGATTAAATGCAACCGTGGCAACTTGATGGAACAAAGGAATGTGAACATACTGACTAAACCAGATTTCCTGAACCTTTTGATAAAGTTTTGTCCTTTCTGCAATATTTGAACTCTTTCTTGCCTCTTCTAGCGCTTCATCAACCTCTTGATTATAAAATCTTGTTCCATTATAACTACTTGCATCGTTTTCCCAAGCACTAGTTTGAGAATGATGAATATCATAAATCAAGCCGTCAGGGTCTGTAAGCCAATTCCAACCCATCATATAAATACTTGCTTTTCCTGCGTCGATTAAAGGCAGGTAGGAAGCCCATTCAAGTGATTCAACATTTGCTTTTATTTTTATCGCTTGCAACTGTATTTGCATCAACTCGGCAACCTTTCTTCTATAGGTATCTTGCGGAGTATAAATGGTAATATCAAAACCGTTTGAATAACCTGCTTCTCGGAGCAATTTTGTAGCTTCGGATGGATTATAATTTAAAGCGTATTTTTCGGTTTCCGGGTTATATGCCCAAGACGAAGGCGATAAAGAACTTTTAGCACGAACTCCCGCTTGTCCGACAACAGTCTCTACTATTGCGTTCATATCTACACCATAATAAATGGCCTTTCTGATTTTGATATCGTTTACAGGATCATTTTCCACATTGAAAGCCAAATAATAATAATTAAGTGCTGGCTTTACATCAAGTACTAGATTTTTGTTTTTTTCAATTCTATTAAAGTCGTCAGGAAGGACTTTTGTTAAAAGGTCTACATCACCAGATTCAAGATTTACTAAAGCAACAGAAGGTTCTGGGATAGGTTTCATAATAACTTTTTTAAGATTTGGATATTTCATCCAATACGATTCATTTCTAGCTAACACCAACTGATTGTTTTTCTCCCATTTTTCAATCATGAAAGGCCCGGTACCTACGGGATTAAGACCATATGCAATGGGATCTTTTTCTCTGAGTTTTTTATTAACAATTGGTTGTGTATATACTCTTTCTAAAAATGCAGAGAAGGGATACTGAAGAGTGAATTTTATTGTTTTATCATCCACTTTTTCAATTTTTTCAATGACTTTGAGATTTTCATAATTAGGCGAGTTCGTTTCAGGGTCCATTACTGCTTCAAACGTATAAATAACATCATCAACAGTTAGAAGATCGCCATTATGGAATTTAATGTCATCTTTGATTGTGAAATACCAAGTTTTTGAATCTTCTGTTCTAAAATTTGCTAAAGAGGGAACGATCTCCAGATCCTTCGTAACGGAAACAAGGGAATCAAAAATCTGGGTATACATTTGGAAAGAAGCGTTGTCACCAACTACAACCGGATCTAAAGACCTGGCATCTTTTTCTACAGCAATTCTTAAAATGCCATCTTTGTTTACTCCTTCTGAAAAACATAAACCGGCAAAAACAAGAGCGACGAAAACCAACAATAACACTTTTTTCATTTTACATTACCTCCTTAAGTAAAATCGTTCATTAGTGAACGGATTAAAAATAATCTGAAAAACGACCGCCAAGCATTGCAATAGTTAAAATCATTTGGAAGATGTCAGTATAGTTTTCTGATTGATATGTTAAAGTTCTGCCATTTATTCTTTCTAAACCAGGGATTACACTAAGAGCATCTGCAATCACTGTATTTACGACATCGACTTCGAGTACAGTTGAAGGTTCTGGCTTCTTGATTTTAAAAAAGCCATCTTCTTGTAATTTTTTCAGTGCATAAGAAGTCATTTCTCGGTATTCTTTTTCAACGAGATCTGGATGGTACATTTTCGCTGAAAATCTTCCGATTCCTTCTTTTGTCCTTACAAAAGGAAAGTTCTCAGAATAGTAGCTTTTAACCTCTGATTCAAAAACATCATCACCAGAAATGAGAACCACCGGTACCTCATACAGACCGGCATACGTTGCGTTTATTTCCATTTCTCCCACAGGTACACCGTTAAGTCTTATATTGTAAATACATGATGCTGAGTAGGAATGATCCATTCCGCCCTTATAAGACCCGATACGGGCGTGATAGCCTATTAGGAAGATGGCTTGATAACTTTTGTCAAGTCCCTGCATCATATAAAACGGTCTTGGATAACCTCTTATGTAGGTGATCCTCGGATCGTTTAGGTCGGCATATGGGAGATTTTCCCCCCGAGAATGTGAATCGCATATTGTAATCTCTTCTATCAAAGAGTTAATCTGGCTCTTTTTAATTTCATCAACGATCCAACTAATTTCTTTATTGAGCCAATGATTATATGTATTATCTCTTGACATTTCACTCCACGAGGCAACACCTAAAACACCCTCCATATCAGTAGAAATAAAAATTTTCATGATTCAATCTCCTTTATAATAGGTTTCATAAGCTTCCAACTCGTTTTTGTATACTTGTGTTAAATAACTTTCTTTTTCTTCTTTTCCCATAAGAACAATCATTTGGAGAAGAACCTGGGATAATATGATAGGAGAAGATAAAGAATTTGACAAAACCGAAGACTCATTTTTACAAATAAAAGCACATTTACTTTCGATAAAAATTGGGCATTTTTTTGAATCTGTAAATAGAATTTGTTCACATTTCTTTTTTTTTACTACTTTAGAGACATAAAGAGATTCTTTGGAATAGGGTGGAAAAGAATAATTTATGACACAACTATCTTTTGTGACTTTATTCAACATAAAAACAAAATCAGATATTGCTCCATTTATTTTTAATACCGGCTTTTGGAGTAAATTGTTTAGACCATAGGATAATAGGCTGGATAAAAATTTACTTAACCCAAAACCGGAAACATAAATATCTTTTGCTGAATTTACTTTATTTATAAAATAAATTAAATTTTCTTGGGTTACTTCTTTTAAAGTATGTTTGATATTTCTGAATTCGTTTTGAGAGAAAATTTCAAATTGCCTTTCTTCTGTCAATTTATCTAATTTTGTAGCTTTTATCTTTTCGTAAGGATTTAATTTTTCTCTTATCTCATCTTGAATAGCTCGCTTCATTTCGTAAAAACCAGAAAATCCAATGATTTTTGAGAATCTTACAAGAGAAGCTCTACTAACACTAATTTTTTTTGATATTTCTTCGACGGTTGAAAGGCCAAATTCTTGCTTGCTATCCAATAGATAATTAGCAATCTTTTTATTGACGGGGGTCATTTCCTTTATGTGTTCTAATACAATTTCTGTAACCATGCAGTGTCACTCCTAAAATAAAATACAGGATACGTAATGATCTTTTGAAATCTCCTTTAATTCAGGAGAAACAGTTTTACATTCCTTCTTCCTCACTTCACATCTAGGTTCAAATCTGCACCCCTTCGGGATATTCATCGCTGAAGGAATTTCCCCTTGTAAATGTGATGTGGAGAATTCATTTTTCTCAAGCTTGGGTATTGATCCAAGTAAAACTTTTGTATAAGGGTGAAGAGGATTATTGTACAGTTCATTCGAATCAGCAAGTTCAACAACTCTACCAAGATACATAACCGCTATACGATCAGCAATAAATTTTACAACTCCCAGATCATGTGAAATAAATACGTATGACAATTTAAAAGCATCTTGAAGGTCACACATTAAATTAAGAATTTGTGATTGTATGGAAACATCCAAAGCTGAAACTGCTTCGTCTGCAACAACAACCTCTGGTTCAGTTGCCAATACCCTTGCAATCATAACTCTTTGTCTTTGTCCTCCGGAAAATTCACTAGGATATCTGTCATAATAATTCGACTGGAGTCCAACGTCTTCAAGTAGTTTTATGACTTTATCTTTACACTCTTTTTTTGTCTTTACAATGCCATGGACAATTAAGGGTTCTCCAATAATATTTCCTATAGTCATTCTGGGATTCAATGACGCATATGGATCCTGGAATATCATCTGCATTTTCTTTCGATAGGGTTTCATTTGCTTTTGACTTTTATTAGTGATCTCTTCATCTTTAAAATGAAGCGTACCAGAAGTGGGTTCAAGCAGCTTTAGCATGGTTCTTCCCAAAGTAGATTTTCCACAACCAGATTCACCTACTAATCCAAGCGTTTCTCCGTTTTTAAGTTTAAAACTGACATCATCAACAGCCCTTACCCATTTTTTTTCGCCTAAAAAAGCAGATTTTCCCGCAAAAAAGTGTTTTTTTAAGTGTTTCGCCTCAAAGACATTCATCAGATCACCATCATTCATTGTATAACCAACAAGCTACTTTAGTTTTCTTATTTAATTCCTTCAATACAGGATCCTGTTTTTCGCATATATCCATCTTCTTTTCACATCTTTCATTAAAAGGGCAACCATGAGGAATTTCGAATAACTCCGGTACTTTTCCGGGTAACGCATTTAAACGAAATCCCTTTTGATGGGGTAATTCAACTCTTGGAATCGAATTTATCAACCCTTTAGAGTAAGGGTGTTTCGGATTATGGATTAACTCATCGACAACGGTTTCTTCGACGATTTTTCCGGCGTACATAACGTACACTTTTTCTGCGACCTCAGAGATAACTCCTAAATCGTGAGTTATCAAGAGCACGGACATGCCATAGCCATCTCTTGCGTCTTTAAGTAACTTTAGAATTTGCGATTGAATCGTTACATCCAGAGCGGTGGTTGGTTCATCAGCAATTAATAGTTTCGAATTACTTATCAAGGCCATTGCGATCATTATTCTTTGTCTTAACCCCCCAGATAGTTGATGGGGAAAAACCGAATACCTTCTTTCTGCATCAGGAATCCCAACAGATTTAAAAACCTCAATAACTTGTTTTTTAACTTCCTTCCTTGGTATTTTTTTGTGAGTTAACACAACTTCTGCTACCTGTTCGCCTACTCGAAACACCGGGTTCAAAGAGGTCATGGGTTCTTGGAAAATCATTGATATTTCATTTCCTCTTATTTGCCTGATACCCTCATTTGTCAAATCATTTAGCCTTTTACCCTTAAAAATGAAATCTCCATTCGGTATTAATGCAGGTGGTGTCTTTAATAAGCGAAGTATTGAGCGGGCTGAAATACTTTTACCACACCCGGATTCGCCCACTAAGCCGACAATTTCTCCTTCTTTTATATCAAAATCAATATTTCTAACAGCTTTTAACTCACCAAAGAATGTGTTGAAATGGATTGAAAGGTTTTTTACCTTAAGTAACTCACTCATTAAAAGTACCTCTCTGAACAATAAGTTTCTTCATTATATCATTTTTGAATATTTATTTCAAGCGGTGTTTTTTTTCCTAAATAATCCATGTGTTAGTGTTATAATTCACCCGGTAAGAGAAATTTGATGAACTGATGAGGAGTGAGAAAATGCGTAAAATTACTTTATGCGTTGGACTTATGATCGTGTTTATGATGAGTGCTTATGCCTTTAAGGTAGCATTAATGATTACCGGTGAGGTTGGGGGTAATCCAATCTATGAGATGATGGTGGCCGGGGCGAAAAGAAGCGGTCAGGTCAACGGATATGAAGTGAAGGTTGTTGAGGGAGGGTACAATGCCGCTAAATGGGAACAGACGTTGATCGGGCTGGTCGCTACCATGCAGTATGATGTGGTCGTCACCTTTACCGAGGGAATGCCTCAATCGGTATCGAAAACGGCCAAGATGTTTCCTTCCCAGAGATTGATTTTAGTGGATGGACTCGCACCTGAAATGGAAAATGTTTTTTCTTTGGGGTTCAAAGATGAGGAAATGTCCTATTTAGCGGGCTATTTTGCCTCTCTTGTGACTCTTTCGGATATGAGCAATGCCAATAGCCAGCAAAAAGTGGCGTTAGTGGCAGGTGATATTTACCCTGCCATGACGAATAAAATGAAACCGGCTTTTGAAAAAGGGGTTTCTGATTGCCATGAGGAGGTGGAAACCTTCTTTAGTGTTGCGGGGAGTTGGTCCGATCCCGGAAAGGGTAAAGATATCGCAGCTGCTTTGTTTTCTCAAGGCGTAGACGTTGTATATGGTATAGCCGGCGGAACTTCAGCAGGAATTATTCAGGAGGCTGCTGCTCAAAACCGATATTTTATCGGTGTGGATTCCAATATCATCCATTTAAATCCGGAAGTCATCTTGGCGTGTACCTTAAAAAAAGCAGATGTTGCCATAGAAATGATTTTAACCATGGCTTTCAAAGGGGAATTGCCCTATGGAACCATTCAACGATGGGGAATAAATGAAGGGGTAATTGATTTTACTTTTGACGATCCCAATTATCTCAACACAATCCCTTTGACGATACAAGAAAAGATGTTGGAAATTTATGAAAAGCTCAAGAATGGAGAGATTTCACCATTGTAAATTTGTCAGAAAGTGTCATCGAACTCAAGGAACTTTATAAATATTTTCAGGTAAACCACGCAAAAGCATTACAAGGAGCGAGTTTTATCATCAAAAAAGGAATGATACATGGCCTTCTGGGAGAGAACGCCGCCGGTAAATCCACTATGATGAAAATTCTTTGCGGGGTGCATCAACCGGATAAAGGCGATATCTTTGTAAATGGAGAGCGTGTCGTTTTTTCTTCGCCTGAAGATGCCCTAAAAGCGGGTATCGGTATGGTATACCAGCACTTCAGATTGGTGGAGCAGTTGAGTGTGTTGGACAATATCCTACTTTCTACATTTGAAAAGGGATACAGACCAATCAAAAAGAACCGTTCGATGCAAAAGATTACACAACTTATCAATACGTATGGTTTTAAATTGGATCCGGTTGTTAAAGTCAACACCCTTTCCGTTGGCGAAAAACAGCTGGTTGAGATTTTAAGAATTCTTTTTTTGGATGTTGACGTGTTGATTTTAGACGAACCAACAGCTGTTTTAAGCGAATATGAAAAAGAGATATTGTTTGATGTGCTGAAAAGATTGAAAGTACAGGGCAAGGCTATTGTATTCATCAGTCACAACCTCAACGAGGTGTTGGAATTATGTGATGAGATTACGGTTTTTCGAAAGGGAAAAAACAGCTGTTATCAAAAAAAAGGCTCTTATAACAAAGAGTTGATTCTGAGGGAAATGCTGGGCGGAGATTATTCCCATTTTCAAAATATTCCTTTTAAAGGTGTCAAAGAAAAAATATTGGAAGCCAAAAATCTGTGTTTTAGTCTTTCTGACCGGCAATTACTGAAAGATATAAGTTTCGAATTGTATTCCGGACATATTACCGGTATTGCGGGTTTTGCGGGGCATGGCCAACTGCAGTTGTTTGAAACCATCTTTTCATCAACGGGCAATTACCGTGGAGAAGTCCTTTATAAGGGTCAAAATATTAGGTGTTGGAGCGTTGCTGAAAAAAGAAAGTTGGGAATGGCTTATATACCTGAAGATCGGTTATTTCATGCTAGTGTGTTGTCGATTCCGTTAATGTACAATTTGATTGCCAATCGGCTTGATGAAAAACCATTTTCCAAATGGCAAATGATGAATGAGAGATATGTGGAGCAAAAGGCCAAAGACATGGTAATTGACTATGATATCGATACGGGATCGGTGGCCATTCCCATTGGCATGTTATCAGGAGGCAATATTCAAAAGGCTGTTATTGCGAGAGAAACTCACACCACACCTAATTTGTTGCTGATTCACGAACCAACCAGAGGTCTTGATTCTGCAGCCATCATGTTCACTTACAAAATTCTCAACGACCTAAAACAATCCGGTTCATCTATTTTGATCGCTTCCTCGAATGTAGATGAGTTGATAGAGATTTGTGATGAAATTTATGTGGTCTATGAAGGGGAGTTTGTTCATCATGCCCAAAAAGAGTCTTTTGATAAACGGCTAATCAATGAATATCTGGCCGGTTTTTTCCAGCAGCACGATGAACAGTATTTGCGAAAAGGAAACAAATATGAGGCGTAGAGAACTGATTGCTCAAAGGCTTAGTATATTGGCAATATCATTTGCAGCGGGATTGATTGTGATCTGGTTGACCAGTTCAGCGCCCGCTCAAGCCATTCATTCGTTTTTAACTGTTCCCTTTTCAAACCGCTATTTTTTTGGAAATTTATTGACTTTGATGATCCCTTTCATTTTTACGGGATTGGCTGCTTCGATATCTTTTCAAGCCAACGAGTTTAACCTGGGAATAGAGGGACAATGCTATTTTTCAGCTTTGGTAGGCACTTGGATGGCCTTACAATTGGGGCAGGTCGATCGGATGCTGGCCATTCCGTTGATCATAGTTGTTTCAGCTGTTACCGGTGGCTTTTTTGCGTTTATTTCAGCCTTTCTAAAGAGTAAATATGCGGTTAACGAGTTGATTTCGTCGTTGTTGATCGGATACAGTTTACTCTATCTTACCGATTTCTTTTTAGAGGGTCCGATGTTGGATCTTCAAGCGGGTCTGATTGCCACAAAAACCATTGATGACAGATTGATGTTGGCAAAGATTTTGCCGCCTTCAAACTTTAATTCCGGTTTTTTCTGGGGTATAGCACTTTTAATCATCTTTTATTTCATTTTGAAAAAGAGTGTTTTTGGTTTGAAAATGACGCTTTACGGACACAATCCGAAATTTTCGGAATATATGGGTATAAAAGGATCAAAGGTCATTCACAAAGCCTTTTTTTTAAGTGGCGCCGTTGCCGGTATGGGAGGAATCATCGATATTCTGGGTGTTCACACTAAAATGATCCGAGGTTTCTCTTTTGGTTACGGATGGACCGGCATTGCAGTGGCCTTGATTGCAACCAATCAAAATGCTCGTAATGCCAGGAACAATCCCATATGGATCATTCCGGCTGCCTTTTTGTTTGCCTTTTTGGAATCTGCCGCATCAGCAGCCGCTATTTTTTCAGATTTGACGCCCGAAATATCAAAAATTATTCAAGCGAGTATCTTTTTCCTTGTAACAGTCAGTTTTTGGAAGAAATCCGGTGACCATCAAACAACCTGATTCAAGAAAGGAACAGAAATGGAAGCTCTTTTTCACGAAACCATCAGCTCATCAACCATTATATTTTTTGCCGCCCTTGGCGGTTTATTTAGTTCGATAGCCGGTAAAATTAATATCGGACTGGAAGGGCTCATGTTGATATCAGCCTTTTTAATTCCCTATTTTTCACAATTGTTTGGCAATGTGTTGGTGGGTTTATCGGCGGGCATCTTGATCGGTGGAATTCTTGGAGCCTTTATATATTTCCTTCATTGCCGGTTTAAAGCCAATATTTTTGTGGTGGGTTTGGCCATGAATCTGTTTGCCGCAGGATTGACCACGTTTCTTTCTTCGGTCTTGTTACAGACCAAAGGCACCATTTACTTTTCCCTTCCAACAAAAATCAGACCTTTTGATATCCCTGTTCTTTCTAATATCCCTATAGGTGGAATCCTTTTTTCTCATCAAAATGCCTTTGATTATCTTTCCTTTATCTTTATGGTGGCTATTTATGTCCTTCTTGAAAAGACCTTTTTCGGGCTAAGGCTCAAAACAGTGGGATTCAATCACAAAACAGCTGAAAGTGCCGGTATCAACGTTAAAAAATACAGTTACGGTGCCTATATTCTTTCAGGAACCTTTTGTGCTCTCTCCGGTGCAGCCCTTTCGCTACCCCTGGAATCTTTTGTAGGGAATATGACAAACGGCAGGGGGTGGATCGCTTTAGTAGCGGTTATTCTTGGAAAGAACAATCCGGTGGGCGTGCTGGGTGCGGCTCTCCTTTTTGGGTTCTCTTCAGCATTGGCAAATGTGTTACAGGTGAACACTTCCATTGCCCCAAAACTTTTAATGACAATTCCTTTTCTTGTAACGCTTTTCGCTTTGATCGCATATTCAGCTAAGGAGAAAGATTAAAGGGTTTGGAATCTTGAAAAAACCCACAGACACCAAACCCAAGAACTTATTGTTCAATGTTTTGCGACACGATCTGCATAAACTTTTCTTCGCTTTCCATGGCCGTTTTCATTGATCGAATCAATCCATTAATCGCCTCATCTGTGTAATGATATTCGCCGGTCGGTCCTTTGAAGGGAGCCCATTTCACGGCTTGTGCGAAGGCGTCAACGACCTGTTGATATTGATCAAGAACCGGCACAAGAAAGGAGAATTTTTCTTTTTTAGCTATTTGGGTAAAGAATTTCATCATATTGGTTTTCATATCCGAATAGACGTTGACACAGTATGACAAACCGAAGGGATCATAATCCGTTTTTTCAAGCCCATTGATGATTGCTTCATAGGCCATTTTACCTGATGTATACTTGGGGGAAAGGATCACTTTTGATTTCCAATAGTTCAGTCCGAATTTCAAAGCGTTCAGGACGCTGTCATCGTAATTGAAATCTGTTTTATCCACCAAATACTGAACGTAAAAGATGGGAACATCTGATAAACCCAGGTTATCGTAAAGTAATGGATCGGGTTCTTCGGGCATACAATCTTCAACAAAGAACACCCGGTCCTGAGAATCGAAGCCGTAAATAATACCAAATTCAGCAATATGAGTGGGTCCCCAGGTAATAACAGGTTTGCCGGCTTCTATAGATTGCTGAATCATCCCGGTTGCGGATTCTCTGGCCAAATCGAAAGTGTTTGTAGCGGAAGCCTTAAAAACGAATTCTTGCCGGGTGTACACGCCGATTCTGTCCAACATTTCAAAATGTTCTTCCAACCAATTATAAACCGTCGGGCCGGATGGGCAGAGACTTTCGTGCATGATAAAGTGAAAACCCATACCCGTTAATCCAAACAGTTCGTGAATGCCTCCGTCCCACATACCGGCTTGCTTGAGACAGCCGTATGCCGATCCCAGATAAGACATCCAAGTCATTCCCAGCATTGTTTTTTGTCCTTTTTTCATATTGTTCCCCTCCATTATTAAATTACAATCTATTATAGCCATGTGCCTGTGACATATCATGTCGTATTAAAAATGAGGGGAAAGTGTTTTTAGTCTATTGTGTAATTTTTCCGCTAACCATTGCGGAGACAAGACCCTAAAAGTGAACCCGGGGTAATCCATGTCCAAATTGATGAGTTTTATGAAAAGGTTCGAAGATTTGACAAAGCTAAATGTGAGAATGTGATTCGAGTCATCCCATTGGGGTTCGGTAAATCTGTAAAGATCAGGTTTATGTGAGAAGAAAATTTGAGCTGTGTATTTTTTTTGGCGGGTAAAAGAGGTGGCGATCAGCTGATAGTTTTCGAAAAAATCCTCATGGAAAGAATAGACCTGTTGGGAGACTTCAAGATCTTTGATTCGGTCGATTAGAAAGACTCTAAAATCAGCCCTTTCACGGCAAAAGGCAAACAAATATGATTTGTTAAAGCGGTAGAACAAACGATAAGGGTCGATGATGCGCTTTTCTGAAAGACCGGAAGGCTTCTGATAACAAATGATCAGTTTTTTGCTGTAAGCGATGGCTTTTGTGATTATTTCCTCAAAATCTGATGTGTTAATCTGAAAGTGTTCTTTTCTTCCTCTTTGTTCACCGGCTATTTTTTGAAAAAGGTTGGATAATTCCATTGAATTTTTACCTGGCAGCAAGGCATATTGGGAAGCCAGGTATTCCAATCGGTCTTTTTCGTCATCCCGGAGAAAGTACAGGGGTAACGAAAAGGAATCGGTGTATTCATAGCCACCTTTGGATCGGTTGTATTCAACCGGGGCATCTAAGGAATACCTGAGATAATCCACGTCTCTGAGAGCTTGTCTGCTGGATATCTCGAATGTCAGGGAAATATCCTTACAATTAGGATATTCTTGTTTTAAAAGCCGTTCATGAAACCATTTGATACGATGTAACTGTCCCATTATTTATTACGCTTATCTTCCGAAATATTTGAGGAGCTGAATTTCTTTGCCGCCTCTCGCACTTTTTGGCTGTTTTTTTCCTGGCAAATCAGAATGCCTTCATGTGTTTCCACTACGATCAAACCGTCACATCCCCCGATAACGGCGATCTTTTTCCCCGTTTCCGATCGGATATAAACGTTGTCCGAGTCGATCAAACAGATGTTTTCAGAATTGTTTGAAGGCCCCTCCATTTCTTTAATGGATTCCCAGCTTCCCAGATCAGACCAATCTAAAGAAATGGGCATGATCCGGACATTTTCAGATTTCTCCATCAAGGCATAATCGATGCTGATGGCAGGTACTTGTTCGTAATGTATTTTCAGGCTGTTTGAATCCAGAGGATTCATACCGATCAAGGCGTTGTAAACATCCGGGGAATGGGCAAGCATTTGTGTTAAAAAGGTTTTCCTTGTCCATAGAAACATACCGCTGTTCCAATAATAATTTCCCGTTCTGATATATTTTTCAGCCATAGTCCTTTCAGGCTTTTCATGAAATTTCAGAACGGTATAAACGGATTCGCCTACTTTCTCCC
>Ga0209203_1000597_pt1 | contig 29890 bp, 28 predicted proteins | sample AD_UKC109_MetaG_FD_184423 | JGI IMG/M metagenome (GOLD analysis project Ga0209203, IMG submission 184423) | Active sludge microbial communities of municipal wastewater-treating anaerobic digesters from Hong Kong - AD_UKC109_MetaG (SPAdes)... | ecosystem: Engineered > Bioreactor > Anaerobic >... | reverse complement strand
ATCCGCTGTGTAAACAGCTACTTTGTTTGTTAAAAGCACATCGATGCTGTTTATTTTTGCATATTCTTCAGCCAACGTCAAGAGTTTTTCATTGACTTTTTCAAACTGTACGGTGTATTTTTCCTGTAATTGGGTTGTGAACTTATCCTTTTGAAGGGAATACTCGTTAACTTTTAATTGATAGGATTTTGAGGACTCTTCACCGGCACTTCTCATCCGAATAATCTCATCTTCCAACGGCTTCAAAAGGCTGTTGTAGTATTCCGCATCAGCTTGGTATTCTTCCATGAGATTTTTAGATTCCAGGAATTGCTGTCCGGCAATGTCAAAATCGATAAAACCCAACACAGGTTGCCTTGATCCGGCACTGAATGGTGTTCCGGCGGTAACAATCAATGCAAGAAACAACGTTGCCAAAATGGTTGTAATCATGGTTCTTTTCTTCATTTATAGCCCTCCTAAAGATGATTTCTTCTGATTTTTTATTGGTTGATGGTGATCATGGGTTTCATAATTTCCAAAGTTTTTTCTCCAATGCCTGTTACCAGTATTAAATCGGCAATATCTTGAAAATCACCATTTTGCTGTCTGTAATCGATAATGCTCCTTGCTTTAACAGGTCCAATACCGGGTATGGTTTCCAATTCTTTCTGGGAAGCCCGATTGATATCAATCAGTCCCTTTTCGTCTGGTCTTACGGTTTCAGTGACGGATTGATTTGTATCGCAAGATAGTTCTAACCGATCTTTGATCTTCTCATAAGTGGACGGTCCAATTCCTGGAACTTTCATGATGTCTTCTTTCTTGCTAAAGGGCCCATTTGCCTGTCTATATGCAACGATAGCTTCCGCTTTGGTATCCCCGATGCCTTTTAAGAGTTGTAATTGCATGTTGCCGGCAGTATTCAAATCGATCATGCCTGTTCTGATCGCCTGCGCTTGTTCGTCATACGCTTGTCTTTGAGCTGAACTTAACACCGGAACATTCAAGTCTTTAATACTGAAAACCACACCTAAAACAAATATGCACGCCAACGCAATGAGAACCAATTTCTCTTTTTTGTTCATTCATCAGGACCTCATTCAAGGGAAATGTAAAACGGATAATGCGCTTGCCCTCCATCGTATATGCTGATTTCAATATCCTCGTATCGTTCTTTCAACGTTTCTCCAAGACGGTTGACCATCTCTTCCTCAACGTCTTTCCCGTAAAAAATGGTCATTATTTCGTATTCTTCCATACCAATACGTTCCATCCCCTGATAAACAGCATCTTCCAATGTGTCGGTATGAGCCATTAAATCTTTCCCGGCAAAGAACAGATATTCTCCCTGCTTGATGGTTTCATCGTTAATCTCAGAATCACGGACGGCATGGGTGACGGATATGGAAAGGACTTCCTTCAGAGCGGTTTCCATTGTTTCAAGATTTTCTTCAAGCGAAGCGTTTTCCACAAAGGCAATGATACTTGCCAAACCTTCCTGAATGGATTTAGTCGGAAGTACAACAACGTTCTTTTCAAGGCTTTGTTTCATCTTCGCCGCACTTTCAGCAGCCATAATGATATTGCTGTTATTGGGCAGAATAAAGATTGTTTGAGCATCTATTTTGTCTATGGCGTTGGCAATATCGGCAGTTGATGGGTTCATGGTCTGTCCGCCGAACACGATGTTGTCCACATTCATTTCGTGTAAGATTCTGGAGATACCCTCTCCGGGAGAAACCGCAACAAAGGCATATTCTTTCTTTTCTGTTGTCGGTTCCATGAGTGCTGATTGTTCTTGAGGGTTTAGTTCTTCTTCATATTCACTCATATCCTCTGTTTGTTCTTCAAGCGCTGTTTTCGGGTTGATGAGAATTTCCTGATGCTGTTCTTTCATATTGTCGACTTTGACTTTCATCAGTTCCCCGTATTTCAAGGCGTGTTCGAAAACCCTTCCCGGATGGTCGGTGTGAATATGGCCCTTTAAAATATCCGTATCATGAACCAATACCATGGAATCTCCGAGTCGATCCAGCGTTTTTTTCAATGCATCGATGTCGTCTGTTTCAACCCCCGGAAAAAGTCTGGCCATGAATTCGGTACAATACTGAAAAGTCAGCTCCTCAGCAACAATCTGTGCCTCCGTATTGACCTGAGGCTGTTCGCCTTTCTTTTCGATGGTAATCTTTGTATCGCCGTTGGCGTATTTGTAATAGCCTTCAAAGATATAAGCCAATCCTTTGGCGCCTGCATCAACTACTCCGGCCTGTTTTAATTTGGGCATCATTTCGCGTGTTTTTTCAACAACTCTGAAAGCCCTTTTGGTTAACATGTCTAACAGATGTTTGTAGTCAAAAAATTCATCTTGATGTTTTTCTGCGTAGGAAGCCAGGTCTTCAATCAAGGTGAGTATGGTCCCTTTTACAGGCCTCATGACCGCACCGGTAGCGACTTCGTTGGCACGTTTGAGTGCTTTGACAAAAATTGGAATGTCTATTTTATCGTATTTGAGAATGATCTCGAAAAAACCACTAAATATCTGGGATAAAATAACCCCTGAATTACCACGCGCACCCATCAGTGTTCCTGTTTTGATGGCATTGGATACGGTTTTGATTGTATCGTATTTGATTTTATCCAACTCTTTGCAAGCTTCTAAGACACATGCGGACATATTATGCCCAGTATCTCCATCCGGGACCGGGAAAACATTCAAGGCATTCAATTCGTCCCTGTGAGCCACTAATACTTCGGAGGCTTTTTTGAAACCGTTTTTCAGAAACACCGCATCTACCTTCGAAGGGTTGTTATCCAATTTTAACACCTCTTTCTCCATGGAAAATCGAATTTAATCGAGTTTGATCCCCAATACGTGAATATTGATTTGTGCCGGCTTCATTCCCAGCATTTCTTCAAATTTATAATTCACATATTCTTGTACATTCAATGCAACCTGATCAATTTTCATTCCGTAGGAGATTACAGGATATACATCGATGAATATCCCTTCTTCATCGTCCCTGATGTGAATGCCTTTTTCTTCACCACCGAGGTATTTTGAGATGATATTCACATCATCCATCTTGACCAATCCGTAGCATTCAAGAAGCGATTGATATACAAGGTGTTTTAATACATTTATATGGACGTTTGTTTCTCCCAGGGGATTTACTATTTTCATTCGGACCCTCCCTCTCGGTTAAAAAGATTTTCTTTTCCAAAATCAAAAAAATTATATCACATTCTATTTTCTATTCGCTTCAAAATTCACTTCAGCAACCGATTTTCCCGCATATTCAGGGTGGCAGTTCAGGTAATTCACATAATCTTTTTTCTGATGTTTCTTTTCAAAAAGGCCAAAAAGAATCTCAGGCCTTAGCCCTATTATGACGGATTTGTCAGGTTGTTTATCACATTGTTCTTGTGACAGATGGCTTTGTGCCCATAGAGATATGTTAACATTTTTCAAGGCTTGATTGAGCATTTCACTTGAATTTTGTTCAAAATAGCCTTCATCACAATCGGAGAATCTCACATAGTAATTGTTTTTTCTGGCTGTTAAACAGGTCATTATTCGTTCCGTTTTCAACTCCGACGACCTTTCATAGGATTGTTCCAAAGCGTAAAGAGTCGGTAAACTGACAATGACAACATTCAGGATCTGCCCCATGGTTTTTAGGATACTCATGGCAATCCTCAATCCCGTCAACGATCCGGGTCCTTTTGTGGTACACAGATAAGCAATAGAATGCACATCGTAACCATTTTCATCAAATAGGCACTTAATCGCCGATAAAAGAGCTTCACCCTTTAATTCCAGGTGATTGAACTGTTTTTGCACAATAACCCCTTTGTCCAGATCCCGAATGGCGATATAAAATATCTCGGTAGAGGCATCCAAGAAAAAGACGAGGTTTTTTAAGATGATTTTATGATTCATCATGCCTCATATTGCTGATTTTCTTAATTTCCATCTTCAAATTGGCTTTGCCAAACAGATAGGTGATCTCATCCATCCCAATAGCATCAATTCCGCTTTTTCCATACCCTTCGATATTGGACAAACGCACATCTCCCATGTACTCAATGTACACCTTTTTAAAGCGTTCCCGAATCGTTTTGGCAATTTCCGTAACGATATCCTCTCTCATATTCCTCAGGATAATACCATCTGCGCCGTTTTTCATCGCTTCAATACTATCGGACATATTATCACATTCAAGCAATATTTTCATCCCCGGATACAGGCGTTTTTTGTATGCATCGATGGCACCCTTGATATCCACAAATCGTTTCCAAATGAGTTGATGAATAATCCCGTCCGTCACCGCCATTGGCCAAAAAATGCACCCGGCATCCTCGATTGTTTCGTTAATATAGTCAACATTATAGATCAAATCAGGCAGGTTGCGTACGATGATTTTCATTCCTGGGGAATTTTTCCCGATGGCGATTCTCATTCGGTACAAAACGGTACAGATATTGAGCAAATTAGCCCACTGATTGACAAACTCCTCTCGAAAACTCAGGATGGCGTTTAGTAAACCCCTGACCTTCAGAATTTCTGTTTCATTGGCCAAAAAGTCACCGGGTGTATAGGATGTGATGATATTTAGACCCAAATTATCCGATACATCATTCAAAAATGACATTCCCGAAAAAACAAGAGGGGCTTGATTTTTTACCGTCAATTCCCATTCATCCATATCGCTGATCAAAAATTCCATTGGTTGCAATATCCCCACTTTCAGCACTCCCTTCGCTTAATTAAAGCTGTAATACAGTTGGCAAACAGCTGGAGAACATACCGTTCTGAGTTCTTCAAAGGGATACAAAAAGATTTCAAAATCCGTATGCTGATTTAATCGTTTGCCGATTAATGCCTTAAAAGCTGCAATATTATCTGGTATTTGAAACTCTTCCAACCGAATGCTTCTGGAAGCCCGGTCTAACCCCAATCCTTTGAATTCAGTTTGTGTGTTCGATTCCCAGCCTAACATGACCGATTGATAAGATTTAAGCGTTTCATACCAAACTTTATATGCCGTTGCCTCGTCTGCTGAGGCGTAAATCATACTCGATTGAAGCAATATGCCATGAGGGTCTTTCATCCTGACCAGTTCTTTTGAAATGTCTTTGGCCTCTTGAATCTGTCCGTTTTTCAGCATCTTTTTTGCCAGAAGAAACATCCCCATGGGGCATTCGGACAGTGTTTTATCCGAGTTGATTTCTTCTTTGGTCAGGTATTCACGATAAATGGTCGAGCACCTGTGATTTTTTTTCTTTTCCAGAGCTGTGATGACTCGTTTGTAGGATTCATCGTCAGCATTTAAAACATAAGGCAAGGCGCTGGCAATATTCTGAAAATCCTTAAACTGGTTTTGCCTGTAAATGCTTCCGATTGTTTTGGATACTTCCATATAATCATGTTTGACCATGGCGCTGATCAAACTGGGGAGTAAATCCTGGTCTGATCTCTCCACCACACGCAAAATATTTTTTAAAGTGGCATAAGATCCGGTTTTAAATAGGGTAGAAAAGATGATAAGTAGAAACGGATAAATCGAATCTTGAAAATTCTTGAAAAATGCCTTCATCTCATTAGTTAAGTCTTTTCCCATTAACAACTTGGTTAAAAAGTAATTGAAAAACACATAATCCTTTTTGTAATTTTGTACCACAGTTGAGAATTTCTCATCAGCTGATCTCAGATTTTTACTTAGAATATCCAACAACCCTTTTAAATTTTCTTTAGCAGAGGCATTTCTCTCCTTGTCAATGCTGCTTCTAATCAAGCTTTTTAAATCCGTCAGGGTAAGATCCGTCAAATACCGTTCAATATCAATCGGCGTTCTGAGTTCATCAACGGATGTGGTTGTGGATTTGTTTTCTATCAGCCGTTTTCTGAGTTCATCTGATAGGGTGATCTTTTTTTTACCGGCTTGGGGAAGTCGTTTTTTACCCGTTTTTTTCTCCAAATCCTTCTCTATTTCCATCTTGAGTTTCTGCAATTTGTCTAATCCCTGATTCTTGTCTGACATCTTCGGATACACCTCCATGCAACTCTTTATTCAAAGTAAAACTGTAATATCTGCCCTTGCCGATTATGACATGATCAATGATATCGATTCCAATAATTCTTGAACAATCTTTGAGCCTTGCCGTTATATCACGATCCGCATCCGAGGGGGCGGGATCTCCGGAAGGGTGGTTGTGCACCACGGCGAAACTAACCGCCGAATTGGAAATAACCGGCTTAAAAACCTCTCTGGGATGAATTAATGAGGCATTTACTGTACCTTTTGTAATATCTTCAACTGCAATGACGTTGGACTTTGAATCCACACAGATCACCCGAACAGTTTCTTGATTTAAAAAGGACATATCCATGCACATTCTAAAAATATCTGATGGCTTTTTGACCTGCTTTGTTTCCACAACAAGCTCTTGGTACAATCTGACTCCCAATTCCAGCGAAGCCTTTAATGTAATGGCTTTAACTTCACCCAATCCTTTAATTTGTTTGATGGATTCAAGTGGAGACTGTTGGAGTTTATATAACGAGTAGTCCATTTGGGAATACAAAGATTCTGAAACCTTTAAAACATTCATTTGTGATGTCCCTGTTCTTAGTAAAATGGCGATAAGCTCATCAACCCTGAGACTGTTTGCCCCGTATTTCAAAAGCTTTTCACGGGGCATGATCATAAATGAATGACCTCAAAATCCAAAAATAACTCCCATAGCCTTCCGATAGGTAAACCCATTACGTTGTAATAGTCACCCGCAATCTTTTCCACCAAGAAAGCGCCTTCATCTTGAATTCCATATGCACCTGCTTTGTCAAGCGGCTTCTGGCTGGCACAATAGAGTGATATAAATTCCAGGGGAACTTTTCTGAATTTGACCCGTGTCTTCTCCCAGAATTTGATCTCATGTTCTCTACCGGATCGTTCGTTGATAGATAGAGCACATCCCGTATAAACTTCATGCCATTGTCCCGACAGCATTTTAAGCATCTGTTCGGCTTCCTGAACAGATGCGGGTTTTCCCAAAACATTTCCGTTGTAAAAGACCATGGTATCTGCTGCGATAATGACCGTTTCCGGTTTTTTAAACCCCGAATACATGGATCTGAGCTTTTTCAAAGCAATCTCCACAACAATTTCCTGTTCGGTTTTACCTTCTCCTTCATCGGTTTGTTCACTGACAAGTCGATGCGGGTAATAGCTCACTTCCAAAGGAAACCTGTTCATCAATTCCTTACGCCTCGGCGATTGCGAAGCCATTATGACAGAATACCGATTGTTTTCAACCATTTTACCCCCCCATAAGCAATGATCGCATTCAATAGCCCTGTGAAAGCACCAATCGAAATCAAGTATCCGGCCATGTAAAATACCTTGACGGAGCCTACAAAAAGGCTCGCAGCCAGCAACAGCTGTACCAGATTACTGACAAAAGAACCAGATACACTCACCGCTATTAAACCAAATTTTCGTTTCATCAGGATTGACATGAGATAAACAGAACTCAGCGAACCCCCTAATCCCAAAAAAAATGACGGACTTAAAAATCTTCCGGTGATTAGCGATGCGACAACTACTTTAATCCAAGCAGCGGTTAGGGCTTCTTTTCTACCCAGCAACAGCAAAATCACCAACATCACGCTGTTGGAAAATCCCCATTTAAACCCAGCCACCGGAACAGGCGGGGGAACCAAGGACTCTATAACGCCAATGCTAATGGCAAGAGCCGTTAAAACGGATAAGAATGTCAACTTTGCCGATGTAAAAAGCCGTTCTTTGTCCTCAACCATCATTCTCCTCTTATCCTGTAATCAAATCATATTCATCCGATATCTGAACCGGTTCACCATTTTGCTCAAGGACAACGATGACCTTTTGAGGCACACACACCAATGCACCCGTTTGCTTTAGAGTTCCCCGTTCACACAAGTGAAGCGGGCATGCTGAATGGATGATTTTTGCATCCGAATCAACAATCAACAGCTCCATCAGTTTTTTCCCGTCAGCTTCGATTGCATGTTGGCCCTCTTGCTGCAAAGAAAAGCGGTAGCGCACTTGAGAGTTGATACTAACCGTAACCATCGTACCTTTCGAAGTAGCCATACCCGTGTAAACTGTGACACCCATCAAAATAAAAAGCAGCAAGTACACGATCCAATCCCGTTTTCTAAACAGCTTCAACGCATTGAGTTGGACACTCAACTTGAAATGAGGCATTATTGTTTTTCCTTAAAAAACGACCAGCCTTCACTGGTAATAATCGCTTGTTTTGAATCCACAAACAACCCTTGCCCTCCTAATACGGGCAATAACATGGCTGAAAATTCTGATCCCAAAACAAAAGCAGCCGTTGATAAGGCATCCGCATCCATGGCATCAGGCGATATAACGGTGGTGGATATGGTATCTCTTACGGGATAGCCGGTTTTTGGATTAATGATGTGATGGTAACGAACCCCATCGACAATAAAAAAGCGCTCGTAATCGCCCGAAGTCACGATTGTCCCTTTTTTTAAATAGACCAGGTCGATATACTCTCCGCTTTCGCCCCTAGGATCTTGCACCGCTATTGACCAATAATCACCACCGAATTTTGGCCCAATGATACCAATATCCCTGCCGGCGTTGATGTACCCGGTGGCATCCGGATCCATTTCCTTTGCTATTGAAATCCCCCGATCAATGGCATAGCCTTTGACAACGCCGCCCAGATCCAATTTTACACCCTTATCAAGAATAACGACGTCTTTTTCCAGCCGGATATGTTCATACCCGCTTTTTTCCAACGCCTCTTGTATTTGAGCATTGGAAGGAATGGCCGGTTGAAATTGAGTATCCGAAATTCGATCAAATCCCCATAGAGATATCAAATTCCCCAATGCAGGATCGAAGGCACCTTCGGTGGCTCTGGCAAGGGCTAGGGAACGTTCAATAACAAAAGCGGTTTCTTCATCAACTTGAACCGGGTCAGGACTATGATTGATTCGCCAGATCATGCTCTTTTCGTTAGTAACGGAAAACTTTTGATCGATTCTGTGAAACTCCCTTAAAACGGCCTCTAAGATCAAGCCGGGATCTTTTTGAGATGAGATAACAACCTTAACCGTTGTCCCCAATGCAATATCCACTTTAGAACAGTATTGGGGTTTACTTCTAAAAAAAAACAATACTGAAAAAAGCAGCAACAGGGCAGCAAAAACCAGAATCATGATCTGGCTGCTTTTCGACAACTTCATAATTTGATTTTGATTTCCGTTTGACATTTTGTGCATTTTTTGTCCTGTATACCCACAACTTCAACATGATATCCGTTACGTTTAATCAACAGATTGCCGCAGGAAGGACAATATGTATCCCTGCCTTCGCTCAGATTGGTATTGCCGATATAAACGAATTTCAAGTACTTAGTCGCAATTGAATACAAATCCAGAAGGGTTTGATCGGGTGTTGGGGGTTTGTTGAATTTGTATGCCGGATAGTATTTTGTTAAATGAAGGGGAATCTCATCGTTTACAGATGCAATCCATGCCGCTTCTTCCTCCATCTCTGCCGGTGAATCGTTTTCTCCCGGTATGATAAGGGTCGTTAATTCCAAATGTAATCCTTCATCCGAGATGGTTTTGATGTTCTTTTTAATGGTCTCAAGATCCCCTGAAGTTCTTTTTTGATAGAATTTCGGATTGAATCCCTTCAAATCGATGTTCATGGCTTGAATAGTCTGCAACAACAGTTTCAAAGGTGCTTCTTCAATGTAACCATTGGTGACCATCACATTGTACAGGCCATCCGAGCTGGCCATTCTTGAAGTATCCAATACAAATTCAAAGGATACAATGGGTTCATTATACGTGTAAGCGATACCCTCCAGCTCCCTATCCAGGGTGAGATCGATAAGCCTGTCCGGGTTTACCCTTTGAACCTGAGGTTTTTCGTGGGCAATCTCCCAATTCTGACACCATGGACAAGTCATGTTGCACCCCCATGAGCCCACAGACAAAATCATTGTACCGGGATGAAAATGGTACAGGGGTTTCTTTTCAATGGGATCGTTGGAGATGGATGAAAGGGTGCCGTAGGTCAGAGTATACAACACCCCGCCTTTATTGACACGCACTCTGCATAGACCACAATGCCCTTCTTCGATCTCACAATGATGCGGACAAAGATTGCATCTTACCGTAGACCCTCCGATTTCTTCATAAAAGAGGGCTTCTCTCATAGTTTATTCCTCCTTAATGGTACCTGTTCACTTCAAACTTGTAGATCTGAACCGGTTCATGACTGCCAATACCGGCCTTCCTTTTTGCAATCTCAAGCTGTGTGTTTACCGTGTCAACCCCTTCTAAGTCGGGCAGTAGCAGTCCTCTCTTATAACCGCTTTCCACGATGACACCGAATATTTTCGGATTTAATTCATCAAGACTCTTACATTCAACCGGTTGAGATAAAATGTCTACCGATACAACAATATGATCCAACTCATCAGGAGAAACGGCGTTGAACCTGGGATCTCTTGTGGCAGCCGCAATGGCATTCTCCCTGATTTCCAACGCCAAATTCTTCTGAGTGGGCATGATGGTTCCAATACAACCTCTTAAGGTCTGATCTTCCATATGCAACGTAACAAAAGCACCCGCTTGAATCTCAAGCAACTGATGGGGTATATATTCGGGTATATCGATGACCTTTCCTTTTGAGATTAAATTTTCAATGACTTCGATAGCCCATAATACATAGGCGTGACTCCCCTTCAAACGATCACCTCCTTATCCGAAGAAAAGGGTACACAATTTATAATAATCGTAGGGTACCAATTTTTTAGTGGCAACGCCGTATTCGATGGGGACGGAAACAATGTCATTTCCAGACAAGGCTACCATCCTTCCATAATCCTGTTTTTTAATCAGTTCCATGGCGTGTACACCATATCGTGTTCCCAGAATTCGGTCAAAAGCCGTTGGCGTTCCACCTCTTAACAAATGACCCAAAACAACGGATCGAGTTTCATAGGATCGTCTTTCTTTGGTAATTTCCGTTAAAAACTCGGCGATTCCACCCAATTGCACATGACCAAAAGCATCCACTGCTTTATGCTTGTTGAGCTCATCTTCGAATTCTGTGGGTTTGAAACCCTCTGCAACTGCAACAATACAGTATCCGCCACGTTCCATTCGCTTGTCGACTACAGACATAATCTCATCCAAGGTCATGGGGTATTCGGGAATCAACACCAAATGTGCACCGGATGCCAGTCCGGCTTCAAGGGCAATCCACCCGGCTTCTCTTCCCATGATTTCCACAAAGAAAACTCGGTTATGGGATTTGGCCGTTGAATGTAACCGGTCAATGGCATCGGCCCCTACGTTCACCGCTGTATGAAATCCGAAGGTGTAATCGGTATTGGAGACATCGTTGTCGATGGTCTTGGGCACGCCAACCACCGGAAAATGATAGGATGAAAGTTTGGCCGCCACACTCAGGGTATCATCTCCCCCGATAGCGATCACTGCATCAATTTTTAGTTTATCAAGATTTTCAAACAGTTTTTTCGTATCTTCTTCCTTCTTAAAAGGGTTCGTTCTGGAAGTTCCCAGAATTGTTCCTCCCAAAATATGAATTCCTTCCACGTCCTCTTTGTTCAATGGAATGTAATCCGCTTCAAGGGGTCCATTCCAGCCTCTCATAAAACCAAATATTTCCATATCCGATCGCTTAGAAGAAACAATCCCTCTCACAACGGCGTTTAAACCGGGACAATCCCCGCCACCTGTTAAAATTCCTACTCTCATCATTTTCCTCCCTAAATATTCATAAATTCTTCGATTTTTTCAATCTTCTTTTCAACCGTACTCAATAATTCATCAAAGATGACTGGTGTCAGTCCCAGTTCATCCCAACAATATTTTGGTAATACGATAGGCTTTCCGCCACCATTATCACCCATTTTGAACCGCTCTGCTATAAAGGTGGACAACGTGATGATGTTGACCGGATCTGAATAGATGGAGTTTTGGATGGTTTGTGGGCGATGATGCCTGGAAGCGGTGATCAAAACCAGTTCAGGGAAATTCCACTTTTCTAACAGCAACTCGGCAAATATTTCGTGAGACGGTATTTCCAACAACTGCTCCGCCTGATAATAACTGAGATTCTTTACCCTGGCCAAACCGATCACGGAATCAAACAGATTGGGAAACAATACGCCTTGAACGGATTTACCAATGTCATGCATCAAACCGCACATAAACAATTCCTCTTTGTTTGAATAACCAATGATCTCCGCAGTAAGTTCTCCGACCGTTGCCACGACCACAGCATGTTTCCAGAATTGTTTCATGTCCATTCTTCCACTCTCGAACTTGAAGAACTCTTTTCCGGTAAAAATACTCATGGCCATGTTTCGAACCGTTTTAAAACCCAATATCATGATGGCTTCGGTCAATTTGGTGACATTGCGGGGCAACCCGTAATAAGCCGAGTTTGCAATTTTTAAAATCTTGGCGACAAAAGCGGGATCTTTAGAAGCCACTTCGTTTAAATCCTTCGCAGAAGCACCCGGATTGTTGGCTGTATCTACAATCTTCTGTAGAATAAAGTCCGGAGAAGGCAGACTTTCAATTTCCTGGATGGTTTTTTTTAAGTCCATATTCATCTATTCCTTCGACTTATCCAGTTCAAATCTGAAAATCGATCCCTCGCCTACCGTGCTTTCAACCTTGATCTCTTTACCGTGCTCGTGGATGATCTCTTGGCATATTGCCAGCCCTAGGCCTGTTCCCTCTACCTCATAAGTCAAGCTGCTGTCTATTCTGTAAAATTTGGTAAAAATCTTTTCCAATTCGGACTTAGGGATACCGATCCCATTGTCTTTGATCTCGACAGTGACATGTTCCTCGTTTAGAATCAAAGAAATGGTTACTTCTTTCTTCTCCTTCTTTTTATCCGAGTATTTCACAGCGTTTGAAATCAGGTTGATCAAAACCTGTTTAATGCGCTTTTCATCCGCATGGACTTTTACACATTCTGTAGGAAGATTCAGATGAATCATTACCACATACTGTTCATACTTTTCTCTGTTGCTTTCTTTGGCCTTTTTAATCAGTTCAACAATATCAAAATCATCTTTTTCCAGTTTTAAATCCTCTCGTTCCATGTTTGAAAAATCCAGAAGCTGGTCCAATAGAAAGGTAAGATGATCGCTTTGATCAATAATCGTCCCCATGAATTCTTTTAAAGTATCCGGATCCAGGACTTCTACCGAATCGTTAATAGTTTCAGAATATGCCTTTATGGCAGACAAAGGGGTTCTGAGCTCATGAGAGATATTGGCGATAAATTCGGTTTTCATCTGGTCTATCTTTTTCATCCGCTCCAACTCTTTGGTGTTGGTAATATCCTCCAACCGGATCAACACCTGCTCGTCATCGGTCAGAATAACGGAATTGAAGGAAAAGAAAACAGCATCGAATTCCATTTCCAAAGCTTGTCCCGCATCCTGTGAAAAAGTCTCAGCGGCGATTGTACGGATCTGCTGAACCACCTGTTCATCGGGATTGATTTCATGATATTTTTTATTTTTAAACACAAATTCACCGGATGAATCTACTACGCAAATCCCCTCATCAAGCGAATTCAACATCATCTCAAAATAAAAACGCAACTGTTCTTGTACTTTTGCCGCATCCTTGATTTCATTGAGTAAACCCTGGTTTTCCAGTACAATACCGGAATAAAAACTGAAGAAACCAAACATGGTTTCAAATTCCTGGGTAAAACTTTTTTCATTTTCACCTACATAGCCAAAAAAGGTTGAAAGAACCCTTCCGGATTTGACCGAAGGTAAAATAACTAAATAATTCGATTGATTCAGCGGAAAAAAACTGGGTGATTTTCTTTCCAAAGCAAGTGAAAAATAATTCTCCATTTCCGAATCACTGAGCGGGAAGTTATCATCCAGCCTGATCACTTGCCACTGATCATCTTTATAAACGGCAGACAAACTGGATTCTATGGAAAAAAAACGCCCCATCACCTTTTCGATTGCCTTGGAGATATCCACTGTGTTTTTTGCCGTGTTCAATTCTCTGGCAAAGGATGCGATTGTAATCAGAAATCTGTTGATCGAATTCGACGTTTCTTCCATAAAAACCTCCTGAAAATACCCCTTAATTATACCATACAAGAAGAAATTCTCCTGGAATTTGCTCATAAAACATCAATCAACAAAACTTATTGTAATTTTGTTTTCAGCTAATGTTTTTCGTTTATATTTCGCTTGAATGATCACACATCAAACAGGAGGTTTTTCAAATGAAAAAAGCATTGATTTCAGTTCTTTTTGTTTTGCTGTTTAGCGCTGTCATTTTGGCTCAAGGACCCAAGTACATTTTTATGTTCATTGGAGACGGAATGGGAATTCCTCAGACCAATGCTGCTCAAATCTATCAAAGCACGCTGGGAAATGCCGAAGTCCCAAAACTGAACATGCTGACTTTCCCTGTTCAGGGAATGACCACCACTTATGCAGCGAACGCATTTATCACCGATTCAGCTGCTGCAGGAACCGCATTGGCTACCGGTTACAAAACCAATTCCGGTATCATCAGTTTAGATCCCTCATTGAACACCGTTTTGGAAACCCTTGCAGAAAGAGCTAAGATCCTTGGAAGAAAAGTTGGAATCATTTCATCCGTCTCCATCGACCATGCCACGCCGGCTGTTTTCTACGCCCATCAAGCCTCAAGAAGCAGTTATTATGAAATTTCCAAACAGTTAGTGGAAAGCGGATTCGATTTTTTCGGTGGCGGTTCAGTCCGATACCCCAATGGGAAGAAGAACGATCAGGAAAATATCTTCGATTATGCCCTTACCAACGGTTATCATGTTATTCAGACCCAAAGTGAATATGAGAGATTTGATGCCATGGCCAAGACCGCCGATTATGACAAAGTATGGGTTATCAACGAAAATTTAGACAGCAGTTCCGCCATGCAATATGCGATGGATGAACAGGAGACATTCGATTTGGCCGACATCACAAGAACCGCCATCAACTATCTGGACAACGACAATGGATTCTTCATCATGGTCGAAGGCGGAAAAATAGACTGGGCATGTCACGCCAACGATGCCGCAGCTTCCATCAAAGACACCCTTGACTTTGACAAAGCCGTGAAAGAAGCCATTACCTTCTACAACAAACACCCCAACGAAACCCTGATTATTATCACAGGAGACCATGAAACAGGGGGACTCACCATCGGATTTGCCGGAACAAAATATAATTCCAACCCGGAACTCATCCGGTATCAATCGGAATCTTACGATATCTTCACCAACAGGTTGTACGAATTGAAAAACGCAGGAACACTGAACAGCTTTGAAGTCGAATTAATGCCGGAAGTTGAAAAAGCCTTTGGGCTTTACCTTGAATCATCAAGTGCCGCAAATCCCGACATGATCCTGTCAGCCTATGAAGAAAAGCAACTGAGAAATGCCTTTGATGCATTCGTCAACGGAGTAGAAAATGATGAAGAAATCTATCTGCTTTACGGCGGTTACAACCCCATCGCCATGACCTGTACCCATATTTTGAACCAAAAATCCGGACTGGGCTGGACAACGTATGCACATACCGGCGTTCCGGTTGTCACTTACGCCATGGGAGTTGGACAAGAACTGTTTGGCGGTTACTACGATAACACAGACATAGCCAAGAATCTTTTCGCTTTACTCAAATAAACGATTATCATCAAAAAAGCCACCTGAGGGTGGCTTTTTTTAAGAGGTGTTGCAAATGTTAAAAAATGACGGGCAAAAAAAGCTGCCTTTTCATCATCATCTGAAAGACCATTTCAAAACAGAGATTACAAAAGCAGAGATCATCTTTATTTTGATTCTAGTGGTATCTAACGTTGTTCTGTTTTTCATCCCGAATCCCTACAATGGTTCAAAGATGTACCAGTACACTGTCGGTACTGTTTTAACCGTGGATAACTCCCAAGTTGGCCAATACGGAATTATCCGTCAGGGAACGCAATTTGCCGATATTCAAATCACAAAGGGGCCTTTTAAAGGAACCGTTTTACAAACCCATAATCACCTGATCGGAAAGATGGAATTGGACAAGTTTTTGAAAACAGGTGATCAAGTTTATGTGGAACTGTATGAAAAGGACGATGAAGAATTGATATTAAATGTGGTTGACTTTTACCGATTGGGAACAGAAGGCTTTCTGTTTCTCATTTTTATCGGGTTGCTCATTATCTTCGCCGGTTGGACCGGAATTAAAACGGTTCTTTCCTTTTCAACATCCCTTCTTGTGGTATGGAAAATCATGATCCCCTTGTTTCTTCAAGGATATGATCCCGTCTTTCTGGCTTTTCTCATCGTATTGGGACTCACGGCTGTCATTATCTTTCTCGTAGGGGGATTTGAAAGAAAAGGAATCGTGGCATTCTTAGGTTCGGGTTCTGGTGTTTTGATCACCCTAGTCCTTTCTCAGTTGTTTTCAAAGCCTTTCATTATCAACGGGTCTGTTCTTCCTTTCTCAGAAACGCTTTTAAATTCAGGATTCGCCCATTTAAACATTAACAAGCTTTTTTTGGCCAGCGTTTTTATTGGCAGTTCTGGCGCTGTCATGGATATTGGAATGGACATCGCCGCCTCCATGAAAGAAGTGGTGGACAAGCACCCCGAAATCTCTTTAAAAGACCTCATTTTTTCCGGATTCAATGTGGGCAGGGCGGTGGTAGGTACCATGAGCACTACGTTACTGTTTGCCTATGCAGGCGGATACCTGACACTTCTCATGACATTCATGGCACAAGGGGTCAACACGCTGGCTATGCTGAATATTAATTATTTCTCATCGGAGATTTTCAAAACAATCATCGGCAGTTTCGGGTTGGTTTTAACTGCTCCCTTTACAGCCATCATCGGAGCCTTGATCTATAAAATCAAAAAGTGAGGGGTCTATGTTTCTCCCGTTTTGTACATCCGTTATTTTTCACGCTCTGCGATGAAAGCATTCACTTCCTTTTCTGTGGGCATGGAATCTGCCGCCCCGTCACGCATGGCAACAATGGCAGAACACGCAACGGCAAAACGGGCGGCTTTTTCCATCAAAGCAAAAGGATCGTGCCCATCAAATGCGCTGGCTTGATTGATCACTTTCAAAACCCCTGCCATGAAGGCATCTCCACATCCCACCGTGTCTGTTACATCCACTCGATACCCCTCTATCCTTTTCGTACGTTGGCCCAGATGGATTAAACAGCCATTTTCTCCCAAGGTAACAAACTCCATTCTTTGCGGATTTACCGGCAAACTGTTCAAAGCTTTCGCCGGATCGTTTTCACCGCTGATATAGTATAAATCCTCATCGGAGAGTTTCAGCACCTCTACTGAACGAATGATGTCCAATACTTGGTTAATATAGTGTTCCCGATTATGAATATAAAAAGGTCTGACATTGGGATCGAAAGATTTTAAAAGCGGATAGGAAAATGCCCTTTCAAAGAGTTTCAAATAGGTTTGAGCACCCGGTTCATCCACAATGGCCAAAGAACCGAAATGAAAAATGGAGCAGTCGCTCAAATCAACCCGGTCCACTTTATCCAAGCCGATGGTTACATCGGCTGTATGATCCCTGTAAAACTCATAATCCGCTCTTCCGAATCTATCTACGCCGGCGAAGGCCAACGAGGTGTTTGCCCCGTCTTTTATGAACGTGTTTTTGGTATCGATATGATGATCCTTTAGATAAGCACCAACTGACTTCCCAAAACTGTCATCACCAATCTGAGTGAAAAAGGAACACTGTTCACCCAGCCTTGCCAAACCGCAACATACGTTAAAAGGCGAGCCACCCATTCGCTTTTTGAACTGTGTACTTTCCGCCAAGCTTTTTCCCGCATCAACGGAAATCATATCGAATAGGACCTCACCGGCACAAATCATCTCCTTTGGTTTTCTTTCGTTCATCTTATCCCTCCAAAAATGCCAATATCTGTGTCACCGTTATTTCGATCTGCTCCGAACCGCTGATTTCGGCTTTCCCATCTCCTATTTGTTCGCCGTAATCCCCGAATTGTGCGTGATTGCCACCTTCAATTTGGAAATAAACCGTATCCGATGGCAGATATTCCCGATTTTTATTCACTTTCTCTGGCGTACTCAACCCATCGTTTGATGCGCTGACGGATAACACTGAAAGGTCTGTCTGCGATAAATCCCAATTTTCAGAATTATAGGCCCCCAATAAGATCAATTTATCAACCTTTCCGGGATTATCGGCTGCAAATTTGCATGCCATAGCCCCCCCCAGAGAGTGTCCCGAAAGGGTCCATCTTGAAATCTGAGAGAATTTTTCCATGACCTTTAAAGCCTTATTAGACCCCAAAATCGCTAAATTTAAAGGCATCGGGACAATTACAGTCAGAATCCCTTCCTTTGCCAATTCAATGGCGATGGGGGCATAAGCTTGCGGGGCAACCTTGGCTCCGGGATAGAAAATCATTCCTTGATGAATCTGGCCCAAGGGTACAAAAGCAATCAATGAATCTTCATAGTTGACCTGAACCGTTGTCGTCCCCTTCATGGCATCTATGGCCTTGGCCTGTGCAGCCATGGCGTTGTTTGCCCAGGCTACAAAACCTGAAAAAGCTATGAGTAGAAACAATAAAGCAAAAATCGCTATCTTTTTTTTAGTTGTCATCATTACCTCCTGTTCTCTTTTCCTATTATCTTATCATGATCACACTCGAAGATGGCTCATCTTGACAAAGCATTCATTTTCTGTCTTTTGTTGGATTCACGCCTTGAAATTGGTACAATAAAGCGAGAATGGGAGGGATCATCAATGGGAAAAATAACAAAATGGTTAGTGTTAGTCGCTTTAATCGCCTTATTTCTTATGACAATGATGAGCTGTGTAGGTCAAAAAGGCGGAGGGCGTATCCCCATGACCTCAATCGACCTAGTTGGCATCTGGAAAGGTGAACTGCTTTATAGCCGGCGGGGGGAAGGAACATATACCACACAAATGGAAATTGCACAGGCCAGCGAAACGTGTATGGCCACCGTTACAGTTCACAGTGCTCAAGCCACAGAAGTCATCGGGTTCACTAATCTGTTGATGGAGGGTCACATTATTGAGAACCAACTGCGTCTGGTGAATACCACTCAAACGGCTGAGAACTCCCTCTTTACTTATGAGGCTACTTTTGTGTTTGCGAATTTTCAAAAAACGGCTCTATCAGCGATGATCAGCAGACAAAGCTCTGATGGAACCCATACGAGAACTCTAACAGACTGTTGGCTGGGGGAACTTCAAAAATGGACAGACCCCGTTATCCAACCGATTCTTTTCGAAGATCCCAGCCTTGAAAATGCCATCCGTCAAGCTCAGGGATTTACCGGCGAACCTACAGGATCCATTTTCCCTGCCCATGTAGCCGGAATCACTGAAATTGATGCTGAAAATAAAGGCATTTTGTCGTTGGAAGGGATTCAGCATCTGGTCAATCTTCAACGTTTGAACATCAAACAGAATAATATTGCTAACTTAAGCCCCATTGCGGATTTACGCTTGATCAGGCTGTTCAATTGTTCAATCAATCCGATCACCGATTTGTCTTCGCTGCAAAATCTGACCCAGCTGGAATCGTTGCGCTTTTATCAAACCCAAGTTGCTGACCTATCGCCAGTTGAACAATTAATTCAACTAAAAACACTGGATTTCGCCGATGCCCAGGTCCAAGACTTGTCACCGATTCATAACCTGGTTGATTTGACTTATCTAAATTGCGGCTATAATCAGATCAGCGATCTTTCGCCCATTGTGCCTTTAATAAACCTGAGAAGCGTTTGGCTGATCAACAATCAAATTGAAAGTATCGACCCGCTGTTAGAAAACAGCGGTTTAGACGCAGGGGATTATCTGGACATCCGAAATAATCTGCTGGATTTGTCTCCGGATTCACCCGATATGCAAGCTATACAAATCCTCATTGACAGAGGCGTAACGGTTTTTTATCTCATTCAATGAGGTTTCAGCATTCAAGACCGGATGGGGCTGCTCTTAAAATCCAATTTTACGAAAGACTTTACTGAGAAAGTCCTCATTGGTCAGGTCTTCAGGTTTTTCGTTTCGTAGGAGCATTTTTTTGGCTTTTCTGTCATTGACTTTCATCCGATGGAGAATATACAGCGAAAGCAGGTATTCAAAGGGGAGCCAGGTTCCATGACTGAACGGGGTAATGTATTTTTTGGCATCCTCAAGTTGTTCAAACAAGAGCTTTCGAGTTGCCCTGGGAAGGGTTTCATCGAAAAAGGCATCGATAATGGTGGTATGCGATTGCTGCAATAAATGCGCATAAGCCAAAGGGTCAATTTTCAAAAGGGGATGGATTTCTTCGCTGTTGATCATTTCTTTGAGAGTCATTCGGTTAATTCGAGGCATTTGCTCGTCATAGGTTTTGTATAAGCGTTTCTGATCGTGCAGGTAATAATCGTGGCCGTAGCCATTTGCCATGAGTTTTCTTGCAAATTTGGTTGCCCTGGATTCATGCATGATCATCCCCATATGGCCACCGGTTGCTACCATGATGGTTTCTTTGATGCGCTTTTCGATAGCTGAAACGATACATGAAACCATCCCGCCCAAACAGTACCCCACAAGACAGTTGTTTTCAAGCCAAAGACCTTCTTGCTGAAGTAAATCAATGGTGGTCATCACATCTACCACGGCATGCTCCCACGCCGGCACCATCAGATTTAAATCCGGCCACAAATAATTTTTACCGCTGACTGATTTATCCTCAACCCTGGTGTAATTGCCAGGAGGAATGATAACCGAAGAACTGATCCCAGCCGACGAAAGATGAGTCGCCATCCACAACAAAAACTTTACATTTCGGCTACCTAGGCCCTGCATAATGATTGCAGATGCCCTCACATCCCCCTTGGGTTGAAAATTGTACACTTCAACGACCTTCGTCCCGTCTCTTGCTTTCGGATATCTTGTATCGTATCTTAAATAATTGCATCGGTAATGCTTTCCTTTAAAAATATAGCCTGAAAGGTATTTAATCTTGCCCCTTTCATATTGAAAATCTACGCGCATTCTATCCTCCTTTATTCTCAGAATCAGGTTTGAAATTTTCCTTGTCAGACAATTTGCTTTTTAAAAAATTAATGGTACTTTCCAGAATCCTAATCGTTTGAAAATCTTTCAGAACGAATTCAAAAGCATGGTTTCCCTTTTTATGGACGTAAAATTTGTAGTCAACCGAACAATCCTTCAATTTTCTCGCCAATTTAACGGAAGAAGAGAACGGAACCACATCATCTTCCTTTCCATGGGCCATAAACACCGGAGGCATTTTGTGACTGACCCAATAAATGGGCGAATAATAGCGATAAACGTCATTACTGTTGTCCGGAAGGCCTTTCAGGGTAGTGATGGTCGCAAATCTGGCAAACAACGACTTGTTATCCTTCTCGAAGATGTCATTCAAATCTGAAGGGGAATAGAAAGCTACCACCGTTTGAATGCCTTTCATTCGGGCGGCTCTTTCTTCAGCGTCCACATTTGTTTGTTTTGAGGAATAATAGGCAGCATACAAAAGAGCCAAATGCCCGCCCGCTGACAATCCCATTAAAGCCATTTTTGAGCTGTCCAATCGTAATGACTTCGCCCGGGTTCTCACAAATTCCAAAGCATCCGAATAATCTTTGAGAATATCCTCCATGTTGTTGTTGATACCGTATCTATAATCAATAGAAACCACCGCAAAACCCTTTGATGCCAGATATTTACTCCAGGAAACGTTATTGGGTTGATTTCTGAAACCGGAAATCCAGCCCCCGCCATGGGCAAAAAAAACAACCGGATATTGATCACATGTCTCATCCGGATACCAGCAGTCCAATTTGAGAGGTAGGTTTGATGTTTGTTTGTACACATAGGTATCAAACAGGTACTGGCCTTTGGGCTCAAGGGGAACTCGTCTGGTAAATAGAAAGAGGATGAATACGATAACAACGCCTGCAAAGGCAATGGCCCCGTTGAAAGCCAGCAAAAAGAAAAAAAGCAGCCACAAATAGAATTTGTTGACCATAAAGTATGATTTTTTGATTCGGTTCATCCTTTTGCTAAAAAAGGTTTTATCACTCATCGTCAGACCCATTCCTTTGAAATGGAATTTCTCTACCTCTGATTATACTTCAAAAACTCAAAAAAAAGATTAAATTCAGGCGATAGACCACTCATCCTCTTACCACCTTAAATATGGTAAGATTATGTGACACTAAAGGAACTATCGTTTTTTGTATCTGACAAAGCATTCAAAAGGAGACGGATTTGCAGAACAAAGGGGTCAAGTTTTTATTAGGTGCTCTTCTTGCAATTATTATAATTGGTATTATACACGGAGTTTTTCTTGCCGTTCAGTCTTCGTTTTTTCCCGTTGAAAACCTGTTTGACTATCTGACCCAAACCAATTATCAGCCGGAATTATCCGACTTCTATTATGATATTCAAGCCACACACGATGATCTGGTCTTTCGCTTTGACTTGCCCGCTGAAAATGATGCCGTTATGATTAAAAGCGGCTTTGAGCAAAACGTAACTTGGTCGGTTTTGTCACTCAATCCATCGGATACTCTCCATAATTCAACGCTCAACATTCGCCTTTTGCCTGAAAAAGGTTGGCAGATGATGGATTTACGCTCGTTGGAAAAACCGACAGTTATTGTATTGGAGTTGAAAAAAGGCGGCAGACTGATACTTAATTCCACACCCTTAACAGGAAAATTAGAATACCTGAAGTTTTTCTCCCGCTTCAGCAATTTAATCTCGGATCAATTCGTGATGATCATATCCGGCATGAGTTTTCTTCTTGCATTCATTATGTTTTCCATCGGCCGTGTGAATCACGAGTTATCCAAATCCTATTTTGCCCTAGCTATCTCCCTCTGTTATTACGGGTTGCTTTTCTTTGTGTCGGGGACTTTCTTAAACAATGAAGGCTATCTTTACAGCATGCTGCAAGATACACAGGCTTCTTTCCTAATTCTGAATCAACTCTCGACACTGCTGAGCATTGCCTTTACCGTCGCCCTTTTTTATGGAATCGAATACTTTATTTTGAAAGGCTGGAAATACACTAAATTCCTTATTTTTCTCAACATAACTGGTTTTATTATATCCCTGTTTGGTGTACCATACCTGATCACAATTATTTCCTTTATCAATTTCCTGTTTTTTTCCATCATTGCTTATCAGTCCGGATTGATGCTGTTCACATTCTTGGCCTTTGTCAGACCGGTAGGAGAAATCGTCAACGGCTTTTCAAACCGATTGTATTCCCTGTATCCATTCAGCTTCAATGAGATTACTTTTTTTATCGTTTTTATCGGCTTTGGTACCTTTTTCATCATGGATTACAACCGAAAACAAAGAGAAATCAACGACAAAAATCAGGAGTTGAGTGCTTCAAATCAAGAAATTTTAGCCATGAATCAGGAATTGGAAAGTTCTTATCTTGAAATAGAAAAATTGAATAACGAATTGGAAGCCACCGTATCTAAACGCACTCAGCAACTTCGAAAAAGCATGCACTCGATCCAAACATTGCTGAACAACACTGATGAAGGGTTCATGAAATTCGATGCTTCCCTGATTATTGAACCGGAATACAGCCGGGAATGCCTGTCCATCTTTAACGGCCAAATTGACTATCAATTTTTCCCGGCTCTCATTCTATCCCAAACTCCTGATGAAATTCCGTTCCTTACCGAAACACTTCGAGCCGTTATCAATGAACCCTCCGATAATAAACGGGACATTCTGATTTCACTGATGCCTGATCTGGTCAACCGACAATCCAAAATTCTTTCTCTTAAATATCGTTTTATCAGGGAAAAACAATTTATGGAAGATAATGATCCGGATGATTTCGAAAAAAACATCCAGGAAAGGTCAAAAATCATGGTCATGGTTCGAGACATCAGCGAAAAGGTAAAACTAAAAGACCGTTATGAAAAAGAAAAAGAGTTGTTTGAACAAATCGTCAAAATCATGGCAAACTCGGAGAATTTTGTGGAATTGGAAGAGGATTACCGGCAATTCTGGGAAGAATTGGCACAGCTGCGTCAAGCCGAACACCAAGAGACTCTACATCAACAACCGTTCCCCATCAATCAGATTTTCAGAAGCATCCATACCTTGAAAGGCAATTTTGCCAGCTTCGGGTTTCGCCTGTTAGTTGAACACCTTCATCAGCTGGAATCAACCTTAAAAGAAAGCAAAGAGAATGCCGCTGATATTCTTTTCGGCATCATCGACACAGGTGAAGATGCCAAATGGTTAGACGATGAGATGCAAAGTGTTTACGAGTACATTAGCCCCCAAATTCTCGAACGCCAAATCGATCTGAACAAAAAGAGCAAATCACTCGTAAAAATCAAAGACCTTTTATCCTCAACTCCCAATCCGGATCAGCTCAAAGAAGCCAGAACCCTGTTGGATGAAATGGAAAAGACAAGTTTCGAAGACCTTTTCGAACCCACCAAAAACTTGGTTTTATCGACTGCTCGGCGGCTTGATGTCCAAATAAAAGCCTTTGATGTCAATGGAGCCAATATTTTTGTGGATAAATATAAGCTCAAACCGTTGTTGAAAACATGGATTCACCTGTTCAGGAACATCATCGACCACGCTATAGAAGACCCCGAACAAAGACTTGAAAACGGGAAAGACCCCGGTGCAACGATAAAGGTTCAAGCATACCGAAAAGAATCCTCTTTAATCATTGACATCACAGACGACGGTCGGGGCATCGACCGGGAAATGGTTTTTTCAAAAGCTCTTGAAAAGGGTTTTTTAAAGGTGGCCTCCGTGAAGCAATCCTCCGTCCGCCTGGAAGATATCCTGTTTCAAGAAGGATTTTCCACGAAAGACATTCCTACCGATATCTCCGGGAGAGGTGTGGGTTTAAACGCTGTCAAAAGTGCTGTTGAAAATCTTAACGGAACAATCAAAATCAAAACTGAAAAAGGGCTGGGAACGACCTTTTCCATTATCATTCCGGAGAACATTTTGTAAAACTGATTAAAACAAGCCTCGCACTAGTCTGATGGCATCTTCGGGACATACCTCATGGCAAACATAGCATCGGATGCACTTAGAATAGTCGATCTGTAAACGGTCGATGTCAATCGCTTTTACCGGGCAATTTTTCTCACACCTGCGGCATTTGATGCATTTATCTTTGTCAATTTGCGGCTTTTTTTTGAACAGGTTAAAACGATTACCAATAAAGTTTAGCCCTGAAAAAACCAAATTGGTTGTTGGTAAAACCATTGAACCGGACCATTCTCCTATAATTTGGTATTGAGGAATACGTTTCTTTTTTGACGCTTCCATGAGGATTGGAATTTTTTTACGATCTATTCCAAGCGAAGCGGCGATGGCATCGTCCAATGCAAAGGGATTCTCACTGATAAAAATAACACCCAACGATTTAGGCGTTCCATTGGAGGGACCGTTACCCTCATGAGCAATCAAACCGTCAACGATGCTCAATGTCGGATTAACAACCGAACAAATCTCTACCATCAATTTGGCGAAGTGATTGGTGTTTAAGGCCTTGAAATGCCAGGACGCCTTTTCTTTTCCTGGAACACACCCAAAAGTGTTTTTGACTGCCAACGTGAGCATGGTCAAAGAATGGGTTTTCATCTTAGCCAGATTCACGATCTTATCCGCTTCCAGCACTCGTTTGGAAAGGTTGAATCCGTACTCCCCATCATGATCAACCCGGACCGGTTCATCGAATTCAACAAAATCCACCTGATGCTTTTCACATATTTCAATCAAACCGGTCTTTTGAGCAACCGCACATCCGTTCCCATCGGGGGGACTATCTCCGACGAAAGGCTTGGTGCCAATCTCTTTCAGAAAATCCAACACCACGTCTAAAGTTTTAGGGTGTGTTGTCACCCCTTTTCGAATATCTCTGGCACTCAACAGGTTAGGTTTGACGAGGACACTATCCCCTCTTTTAAAAAGAGTGGCATACTGATCCAGAGCCGCCCGAAAGCATGAAGCCCCTTTTGTGTACATCTCCTCCATGGGTAAACGATGATTGACTTTGATAATCCGGACCTGCTCCATGCCCGTTTTTTGAGTGTTGTCATTTAATTTTTGTTCATAGGCCATATGTGCGCCATTCTCTTTTTGATTTGGATTATTCATAATATTCCAACAGCATTCGCTCGTATTCCGCCGTACGTGGAGAAAAAAATCCGGTTTCTTCCTCCCCTGTCAAATCAAACTCTTTGATCACTTTTGTTGGCTTTTTGGAGAGGATAAAAATTCGCTGGGCAAATACAACGGCTTCCCTTATTCCGTGCGTTACCAGAACAGCTGTCCAACGCTGCTGTTTTTGAATTCGCTTGACGGCCTCCATCAGTTTGATATTGGACCTCAAATCCAGATTTTGAAAGGGTTCGTCAAAAAAAATGATATCCGGATCAACGATCAATGCCCTGGCCAGATTCGCCCGCTGCTGCATCCCGCCACTCAACTTGGAAGGATGGTGTTTGGTGAATTCTTCCAATTCTACCAATTCCAATGATTGTCGGACCTTTTCTTCATCATTTGAAACAAACATAAGGTTGCTCAATAAACTACTCCAAGGAATCAGCCTCGGCTCCTGAAAGACAAACCCCGCTTGATGGTAATAACCTTGGACTTGCCCGGAATAATCATTGATCAATCCTGATAAACACCTCAGAAGGGTTGTCTTGCCGCAACCGGAGGGCCCTAAAAAAGCAACCCTTTCGGATTTTTTAATGGCTATCGACAACTGGTCCAGGACTTGTAAATCTCCGAAATGCTTGCTTAAATCATGGGTCCGAATCATTACGTCCATATTCCGTATCCTTTCTCATACAATAGGGTGATAAACCGGTCAAACAAATATTCCAAAAAGAAACCTGAGATAACCGCCACCGAAGTGAAGGCAAATACCGTAGGGGTTTCCAGATAGAATTTCGCCCAGGAAATATGAATGCCAAGCCCGCTGTCTCCGGCCATAAATTCCGCAACAATCGCCACTTTCCACATAGTTCCAAGACTCACCCTCACACAGGAAAGTAAAAATGGAACGATGGAACCCAGGTAAACCTGTCTGAAAATCCTGGATTTTGGCACTTGATACACGTGTGCCATTTCAATGAGTTTCACATCGATGCTCTTGACCCCTTGGGCGATATTGTAAATGATCAGGGGCAAAAGTGTAGTGACAATGATGAAAACCGGCGCCTGCCACCCCATTCCCCATATAACAATTACGCTCGACAACCAGGAGACAATGGGCATGGAACGCAGGACCATGGTGGAGGGTTTGATCCATTCTTCAAATCTTTTGGAGACTCCCATCACAATACCAATGGGAGTGCCTATTAACAAGGCAATTCCCAATCCCTCTATGGATTTTAAAAAGGTCAGAAACAACGCCGGCAACAGTTTGCCCGTTTGAAACTCCTGTATGATCCTGATCAATACTTCGAATGGCGAAGGAAGGATCAGCGGCTGGGCAACGATCAATGATAAAACCCACCAAAATAAAAACAAAAGGCACACCCCAACCAGCCAGTCGGGTATGCGCCTTTTGTCATTCGAATGAGACTTATTTTGCGTAAAATCCCTCATCGGGTACCGGTATGGACGAATCGACAGCATTGACCTGTTCCATAAACCGCTGAACTTCATCTTTGACACTGATAACCGTTGAATACCCGTATAAAGATCTGGCAAGTGACTGCTTCATGATGGGTGCGGGCATTCCGCTGAAATACTTCGTGGTCAACTCAACCGCCTCATCAACGTTGTTCATGGCATAGTGAATGGAATCTTTGATTGCATTCAAAGCGGAGACGATTTCCAACGGCCTTTCTTCCAGCGCCTGTTTTCTCACCAGAACACCCGTGATAGGCACTCTGTAAACACCTGTGGCGTCTCCCCAAATCTGTTGCATATCCAATGCAATCTGACTGCCCTTCACTTTTGTCAGAGCCAAAGAAACAAAAGGCTCCGGCAATACGGCCGCTTGTACTTTTCCGGTAGCCATTAAACCAATGATTTCCGGCGCAGTGGCGTATTTGATGTTGACTTGATCAACGCCAAGACGGTTAAACTCGTATCGCATTAAGACATCGCCGGTTTGACCCTGTCCTTGAGGTGTGTAGATCTCAACGCCTGCCAGGTCTTTCATCGTTTCCACTTCAATATCTTTCGTAACCAGATAAAAGCTCTTCCATAAGGTCACCGCCGCTAATTGAACATCCATTCCCTTATCATACAACAATTCACCCAAAGCAACCGGTGTGATCACAATATCCACATCCTTAGTCACCAGTTGTGCGGTAATCTGATCGAATGAACTCCAGAATGTAATGTTCATCTGTGATTGTGTCTCAACCTTTTCTTCGAGTATTCCCACCAACGAAACAATCGTAGGCCCGACCGGTGACAATACGTTAACTTGCCCAAAAACCATCACCATCATTGCTGTTGCAATGACCAGCATCAATAAACCTTTTTTCATCATTTTCCCCCTTTAACAAAGTAATCGATACAAATAAGACGTCATTTTCCCCCTAACGCTTGATGCATTTCGAGCAAGGGGGATCGCCATATGAGAATGTGCTCTCAATCAGTAGTGTATCACAAAAGACGTTAAAACGCCTATCATCAAACCGATTGACTCTCATACTCATAGCTTGATCATTCCCTTTGAGTTGTTTCTCGTGGTACAATAGATCATCCGTCATTCGGGAGGGTTCAACCATGGAACAATCCTATGATTTAATGCAGTATATTATCAAACACGATCCCAACGCCATAACCGTCTTGGACAAAAATCTCAGGTATATCTATGTCAGTGAACGTTTCTTAAAAGATTACAAGCTTAAGGAAAAAGACATCATCGGAAAATATCATTACGAGGCTTTCCCGGATATTCCGGAAAAATGGCGTGAAAGCCACCGTCGGGCATTGAATGGCGAAGTAACCCGCTCAGAAGAAGATTGTTATGAAAAAGCAGATGGTTCGGTTGAATATACCCGATGGGAGTGCCGCCCCTGGTATTTACCGAATCATGAGATTGGCGGGATTGTTTTATACACCGAAGTCATCACCGAAAGAAAACAAGCTGAAAAGCAGCTGCAAGAAAGCCGGGAAAGGTATCGTCAGTTGTTTGATAATTCCCCTGTTGTGATCTGGGAAGAAGATCTTTCGCAAGTCCGAGACCATTTGGACCATCTAAAAAAACAATACGAAGACCTGGAAGGTTTTTTTACAAACAACCCCAATGAAATTATCTACTGTTTTTCAAAAATGAAGATTGTCGATGTCAATGACTATTCTCTGGAATTTTACGGCGCCCCTTCTAAATCTTATCTGATCGAACATATTCATCAGCTGTTCACGGAAAGGGCCATAAAAAATTATGTTCGGATCTTAAAAGCCGTTGCAGATAAAAAATTATATTTTCGGATGGAACATGAAACCAACACATTCAATCAAGGGATTAAAAATGTCATCATAGAGATCCGAATTCCCGAGCAGTACAGTGAAACCCTTTCCAGAGTGTACGTCACCACCACGGACATCACCAAACAGAAAAAAACAGAAGAAGCCCTTCGGGAAAGTGAAGCGAAATTCAGAACGCTTTTTGAAGGTCAATCCGCCATCCAGTTGATTCTTGACCCCGAAACCGGTAAGATCGTGGATGCCAATTCAGCAGCAGCTGATTTCTATGGATGGTCGGTGGATACATTAAGACAAATGAATGTCGATGATTTAC
>Ga0209203_1000596_pt1 | contig 29895 bp, 24 predicted proteins | sample AD_UKC109_MetaG_FD_184423 | JGI IMG/M metagenome (GOLD analysis project Ga0209203, IMG submission 184423) | Active sludge microbial communities of municipal wastewater-treating anaerobic digesters from Hong Kong - AD_UKC109_MetaG (SPAdes)... | ecosystem: Engineered > Bioreactor > Anaerobic >... | reverse complement strand
TGGGATCTGGGCACATGGGCTATGGTACAAAAACAGTTCAATCACCGGGAAATAAAAGGAGAGGCTCTTCTATCGGTGATTAAGAGCCTGTTTGATGAAACAGGCTATGACGTGCATTCTGTTGCCTATCTGTGTACCACAAAGGGGCCGGGATCGTTGACAGGATTGAGGATTGCCATGAGCATCTTAAAAACCATGGCACAAATTCTGAATGTTCCCATTGTCAGTCTTCCAACTCTTTACGCTTTGGAACAATCCTATGTGCAGCCGTTGGAACTTAAATCAGCACGAATAATGACCTGTTTAATGGCCAGAAAAAACAGTTATTATGTGAGATTCTCTGATAGTAATGAAGACTGTTTTGAACAAATTTCGGGTGAAATGCTCATTCAAGCCTTGAAAAATGTTAACATATCCCTATGGGCACAAAGCCATTTGTCACAAGTACCATGTGATAAACAACCTGACAAATCCGTCATAATAGGGCTAAGCCCTCTGATTCTTTTTGGTCTTTTTGAAAAGAAATATCAGCAACAAGATACTGTAAATTACCTGAACTGTCATCCTGAATATGCCGGTAAATCAGTTGCTGAAGTGAATTTTGAAGTGAAGAAAAAATAGAATGTGTTATAATTTTTTTGATTTTGGAAAAGAAATCTTTTAAACCGAGAGGGAGGGTCTGAATGAAAATAGTAAATCCCCTGGGAGAAACAAACGTCCATATAAATGTTTTAAAACACCTTGTTTATCAATCGCTTCTCGAGTGTTATGGATTGGTCAAGATGGATGATGTGAATATCATCTCAAAATATCTGGGTGGAGAAGAAAAAGGCATTCACATCAGGGACGATGAAGACGGGATATTTATCGATGTATATCCTGTCATCTCCTACGGAATGAAAATTGATCAGGTTGCTTTGAATGTACAAGAATATGTGAATTATAAATTTGAAGAGATGCTTGGAGTTAAGCCGGTTCAAATCAATATTCATGTATTGGGGATCAAACTCGATTAAATTCGATTTTCCTTGGAGAAAGAGGTGTTAAAATTGGATAACAACCCTTCGAAGGTCGATGCGGCTTTTCTAAAAAACGGATTTAAAAAAGCCTCCGAAGTATTAGTGGCTCACAGGGACGAATTGAATGCCTTGAATGTTTTCCCGGTCCCGGATGGAGATACGGGGCATAATATGTCTGCGTGCGTATTAGAAGCTTGCAGAGAGTTAGATAAAATCAAATACGATACGATCAAAACCGTGTCCAATGCCATCAAAACAGGAACGCTTATGGGAGCCAGGGGTAATTCAGGGGTTATTCTATCCCAGATATTCAGCGGTTTTTTCGAGGTTGTTCTTAAAAACGATAAAATAGATATTCCTATTTTTGTAAAAGCACTCAAACGTGCAAATGAAGTCGCTACCGGTGCGGTGATGAGACCCGTAAAAGGAACCATACTGACCTTGATCGAAGACTTGGCTTCCTATGCACAAAAACATCAGAATGAATTTATTGATTACAAACACCTGTTGGACATGTTAACCAAAAGAGCTTTCAGAGTTGTTGAGAAAACTCGTGAAATGATGCCCAAGTTAAAGCAGGCCGGTGTGGTTGATGCAGGAGCCAAGGGATTGGCATATATCTTTGAAGGCTATTATAAATACGCCAACGGTGATACAAGGATCGCTATTGAAAAAAAAGGTGAACAGCCTCAAGTCAGTATTGAGACGCAAATGGCTGTTGAGGAACTGACTTTTCAGTATTGTACGGAATTTATGGCCCGGCTTTTCCCCGGGGTTGAGGTAGATGACATCGATGCGTTGAAAAAAGCATTGGATCGTCTAGGAGATTCAATGGTCCTGGTTCACGATACGGATATCCTAAAGGGCCACATTCATACCGATCATCCTGGAAGGGTTTTTGAACACGCCTTGAAATACGGAGAACTAATGAAAGTCAAAGTCGACAACATGAAAGAACAGCATCAGGAAATTCTCATCAAACAGAAAACGGTACTTGAAGAACAAACTGAGGATATGAGTGACTATGAAGAAGAATTGAATTCTCAAGAGCATTCAACATTCATGGAGCCTACAACAGAGAAGAGAGCATATGCCTTTGTTGCGGTTTCTCCTGGAGAGGGAATCTCAAGAATTCTGCACGAGATGAATGTGGACAACATCGTGTTCGGCGGGCAGACTATGAACCCGTCAACAGCCGATATTGCCAATGCCATAGACAAGATAGAGGCTCAAACGGTCTTTATTCTGCCCAATAACAGCAATATCATCATGGCCGCTGAGAGTGCGGCAAAGATGAAGCAAAGCCCCGAAAAGAACGTAGTTGTCCTTCCAACAAAATCCATTCAGGAAGGTCTGGCGAGTATCATTGCGTTTGTGGAGGAGGCTTCGCTTGAAGAGAATCTTGAAACAATGGAAACCGCTCTGAAAGAGGTTCTTTCCATATCCGTTACCCACGCTGTCCGTGATTCTGAGATCAACGATGAAACCATCAGGCAGGGAGAATATCTGTTTTTTGCCGGGAAAGACTTAATGGCTCATACAGATACACTGGAGAACGCCGTTTATCGGGGAATGGAGAGGATTAATTTGGATGAATACGAAATAATGACCATTTTTTACGGAAAAGATGTGGAGGAAGAAATGGTCAGCCATCTCGCTGAAACCTTGAAAGAACGATACGAAGACCTCGAAATCAGCATATACGATGGAGGGCAAGCGCATTATCCGTTTTACATTTCCCTTGAATGAGGTTCTAATGGATGAACAAAAAGGAGAAATTGGTTCTCATTGCATTGGCATGTGTATTTGTTTTGGGCGTGGTTTTCAGTATTAAAGACTTGAATGTCCCGGTGTTGAATTCGGAAAGGCAAGCGTATGACGAACAAGCGCAAGCAATCAGGACAGGCATGATAGACCTGAATAAAGCGGATGCTATGCAATTGCAGCTCTTAAAAGGCATCGGTGACACTAAAGCGGATGCCATTGTTGCATACCGACAGTCGAACGGACCCTTTGCCAAAAAAGAGGATGTTATGAATGTTCCCGGCATTGGACCGGCCACTTATGAAAAGATCAAAGACCGGTTGGAGCTATCTTACGATTCAATTCAGTCCATTGCAGAAACATCTGAAGCAGACGGCGAAGGTTTGATTGATATCAACCGGGCTTCACAGAAAGAGTTGGAAAAGATACCCGGGATTGGACCCGTAAAAGCAAAGAACATCGTCGATTATAGAGAGCAAAATGGATATTTTCAAGATATTGCCGATTTAATACTGGTAACGGGGATCGGAGAAAAAACTTTAGAAACCATGAAAACCATGATTACCATCAATCAATAAAAATCAGAAGAAATCATCTTTAGGAGGGCTATAAATGAAGAAAAGAACCATGATTACAACCATTTTGGCAATGTTGTTTCTTTCGTTGATTGTTACTGCAGGAACGCCATTCAGTGCCGGTTCAAGGCAACCTGTGATGGGTTTTATCGATTTTGACATTGCTGGGCAGCAATTTTTGGAATCTAAAAATCTCATGGAAGAATATCAAGCCGATGCCGAATATTACAACAGCCTTTTGAAGCCGTTGGAAGATGAAATTATTCGGATGAGAAATGCCGGTGAAGAGTCTTCAAAGTCTTATCAGTTAAAGGTGAACGAGTATTCCCTTCAAAAGGATAAATTCACCACCCAGTTACAGGAAAAGTACACGGTCCAGTTTGAAAAAGTCAATGAAAAACTCTTGGCATTGGCCGAAGAATACGCAAAGATTAACAACATCGATGTGCTGTTGACCAACAAAGTAGCTGTTTACATTGCGGATGATTTCGATTTAACACTCGACTTTATATCATTTGCCAATGCAAGGGCTGAATTCTGAAACCGTTGAAAAACCAACTCAATTGCAGCCAACTGATCAAAAAATACGGAAAACGGGAAGTGGTCAGGGGAGCTTCTTTAGAAGTCAATTCCAATGAAATCGTTGGATTATTGGGTCCTAACGGAGCAGGAAAGACCACCATATTTCGTATGATGTTGGGGATCGTCATTCCGACAAAAGGGTCCATTCATCTGAATCACGAAGATATCACCCATATTCCGATTCATCTGCGTGCAAAGCGAGGGATAACCTATCTTCCACAAGAAGTATCGGTGTTTACAGGATTAACGGTGAGAAAAAATGTTTCTGTGGTGTTCGAGAACATGAAGCTTTCAACGGCTGCCATCAAGGAAAAAACCCAGCAGTTATTGGAGGAATTCGGTATCGCCCATTTGGAAAATCAAAAAGCAGCCAATCTATCTGGTGGGGAAAAGCGTCGGTTGGAATTAGCCAGAATGATGACCCTTGATCCCAAATTCATTTTATTAGACGAACCCTTTAGCGGGATAGATCCGATGACGGTGAAAGATATTCAGCGCATGAGTGTTCGATTAAAGGAAAAAGGGATCGGCGTTATTGTTACTGATCATAATGTAGACGATATCCGGCGCATTGTAGACCGGCTTTATGTCATACACAAAGGTACGATTCTGGCGCAGGGAAATCCTGAACAGGTTTTTAGTGACAGGAAAGTAATTGAAAACTATCTTGGAGAATAATATGAATATATGTGTAATAGGCTATTCGGGAAAGATAAACAAATCGCCTGTTAAAGAGCTTTATGATTTTACATACAGGCTGGGTTATACCATAGCCGTCAGAGGTCACACGATTTGGTCGGGGGGACGGGATGGCATTATGGATATCGTATCAAAAGGAGCACACGAAGGTGGAGGAGAGATTGTTGGTGTTTTGCCTTGGGATAAGGAAAATTCCCTGTCACGACCTTCAGATTATATACAGAATGTTGTTTATACCGGATTGGATTTTACTATGAGAAGCTGTGTTTTGGTCAATAACGCCGATCTGGTCATTGCCGTCGGAGGAGGAGCCGGAACCGCAACGGAGATTTTCGCATCTTATTCCTATGGCAAGCCTCTGCTGTTATGCGCTAAAAGCGGAGGGTGGTCTCAGAGAATCGCTGAAACTTTCCAAGGGAAATCAGGACCTGTTTATCTGGATTCGAGGGAAACTGCGCCTGTTTTTCTAGTTCACACCATCGATGATATCGAAAGACATTTATAAAGAGAAAAATTGATCAATCATTGAAGCAGTCCAATAAAAACGTGGCCATATCAAACAGTGGCCACGTTTTTATTGTTTTTTTCTATCTTTTGTGTTTTAAAAAATCAAGACACACATAGGCGAAATCAACCGGATTTTCGTATATCAGATAATGGGTGTTGTCTTGAAAGAAAACCAACCAACAATTCTCAAAAAAACCAGCCAACGTTAAAGAATTTTCAGGTTCAAGGATAAGGTCTTCCCGACCATGAATAAGCAGCACTTTATTTTGAACTGTTTCAAAAACCTCAGGATTCACATACCAATCCACCACTATATCCAATTGCTTTTTTACAGGTCCCTCTGACGGGAGCTCAGCGTTTGCGTGTTGGTAAAGATTTTCCAAGGTATGGGTGGTATCGAAGGCGGTGGCATTCAAAATAGCTCGATCAACCCGTTCGGGGTGATGTATCAAAATGTATTGAATGAACACAGACCCCATGGAAAATCCCAGCATATGGGCTTTGTCAAGTTCGATTGCATCCATAAAAGCGATCACATCTTCCGAAAGCATGTCGTAAGTGAAAGGTTTATCCAAATCCGTTGAATAACCCATTCCACGGTTGTCCATTAGTATAACTTGATATTCGTAAGAAAGCATGTCGATAACGGTCTTAGGCCAGTTCATCATCGTTCCACCCAATCCCATGAGTAATAACAACGGTTCGCCTTCCCCCAAAACCTGAAAACCGATTTGAATCTCACCCACATCAACCTGATAAATTGGATTAAGGTCTGAATCATAAGCTACAGGCGCTTCGGGTATTTTCAGAGCAAAAATCGAAATCGAAAAAAGCAACATGACAAAAACAGCGATCTTTTTCATTCTATCCCACCTATTCACGACGAATTATAAAAAAACTCTTGTATTACAACAATTCAACAAACCTGTTAAAGCAAACTGCTATGCCAATGAGTTAATCGCCCATTCAACAGCCGCTTCGGAATGTATCCGGGTGGTATCAAAGACTGGGAGGGATACATCCTTCTGATGTATCAGTAAGGGGATTTCTGTACAGCCTAAAATGACCCCCTGTGCCCCTTTACTGGCTAGTGAATCGATGATTCGGATGTATTCATTCCGGCTCTCGTTGCGAATGTCTCCTTTAATCAACTGATTGTAAATGATTGTGTGAACGATTTGACGATCTGCCTCTTCGGGGATGATGGTTTCTATTCCGTGATGATTTTTCAGAACATCTTTATAAAACGTTCCTTCCATGGTAAATTGGGTTCCCAATAATGCCACCTTTTGAATACCCAAGCGCTTGATAGCCATTCCGGCAGCATCAGCGATGTGCAAGACCTTCAAACCGGTTTCCTTTTCAATATCTGTTGCCATTAAATGCATCGTGTTGGTACAGATCACAATAAAATCCGCCCCGGCTTTTTTTAGATTCATGGCTTGCTCCACCATCTGTTGCGTCAATACTTCCCATTTTCCTTCATGTTGAAGGATTTTCATCTGGTGAAAATCAAATGAATACAACAAACATTGAACAGAATGTGAATCACCCAATTTTTCCTTCACAGCCTGGTTCATATACCGATAATACTCCAGAGTAGATTCCCAACTCATCCCCCCCAGCATTCCGATTGTTTTCATTTCTTCCCCCTCCTTCGATCAGGGCGATTATAACATTTCCCGTTAGCCTTAGAAAAGTCAATAAAGGGAAAAGTAGATCAAAGTCTGATGTGACCAGTGAATTTTCATGTATAATAGACAGGTTAAACCGTGCCAAACTCTAAATGGAGGTGTGTGTAATGATGAAAAAAATGAGTGTTTTTTTGCTGTTTGTATTGATTCCTCTTTTTCTTTTTTCCATGGATATTTCAGAGGCAATTGGTGACACAACACTTTTTATTTATGCATTTGAAACCAATCTGCACAATTTGCGTATCACCATAGATGTCTTGTCGAAAACTCAAGAGGTAAGGTCCGGGGATTGGGAAAGCATGCGCAGTTTGATAGAAGAACTTCAGGTTCAGGACGAATCAACCCTGTATTGGTTTTCAAAGCCGGATGGTAACTATTACACAGTAGAAAAAGGGTTAACGGGGTTTAACCTGCAAGAAAGGGGCTATTTCAAGCAGCTCCAACGTGAAGAGTCTGTTTATGGCGAGCTGATCACCGGGTTCACCAGTTTAAAAAAAAGCATCGTAGTGGCTCGACCCGTTTATCAGGGTGAAAAGCTTGTAGGATATTTGGGAGGATCGAAATTCACCGATGCGCTGATGGCTTATCTTGAAGCGATGGCTCAAAATGGTGTAGATCGATCGTTCTATGTGATTACACCTGAAGGCGAAGAAATTATCAAATATAACATCAACGATAAAGTGGCGGATAATCTCAACACACTCATGCTGGAAACCGGATTTGGCCTTTACCCCATGTCCGACTCTTCTCCATTGGAATACCAATACATGTTTGGTCCCTCCCCAGAAACCGGATGGATTTATGCGGTGGGAAGAAAAAAATAATGCCATTATGCCAATAAATCCCCCCCCCTTGACAGATGGCACTTTCTGTGTTATAATATTTGAGTAGACAAAAAAACAAGGAATCCTGAGGATTCCTTGTTTTTTTGTTTAAATTTTTACAATATAACTGTTACTTTCAAATCAACTCAGTCGGCAATAGTCTTGGTTTGCCTCCAGAAGATCATCCAAGAGGGCGTTAACATCTTCCAATCGGGGGCCTAACGGATGAATCAATAGAGCATCTCGAGCTTTCTTTTTCGATCCTTTCAAATGCGCTTCAATGGTCAGTCTTTCAAATGTTTTAACCGTATCAATTAATCCCTTTGCGATCGGATGCGCCTTTTGTATACAAACTGGCCGGATCATGCCTTGCGAGACACGCGCATTGATTTCAAGTACATAACTTCTATCCAGATTTTCGACTGCCCCGTTGTTACGGATGTTGACGATATGCTCTTTCGTACCCTTGGTGCACAGGTCTCGGATGAGTTCAATAGCAGCTGTGGAGTACATGGATCCACCCCGCTGCTCCAATTCTAACGGCTTTTCATACAGGGTGACATCGGAATATTTCTCCAGAAGGTCCCTTTCAATTTGTTGTACCTGCTCTCCACGGGTACCTTTAGTGGCCTTGGCTTCTTTTTCCTCAGCGAGCATGGTCTGTGTGGTGTAGTAATAGCGCAAATAAGGGTTTAGAATCATGGCTGATTCAAAGGCAAATCGTTCAAACAGTTCCGAATCCGGTACATTTTCTGGTTTATAGGTTTTATTAAAGGCGTCCTGAGTTCGATCGATGCCCTTGACATAAACCCTGTCAATCCAGCTCATGTGATTGAGACCGTAATAATGGAGAAAGATGTCGCTTCTTTTACAGTTAAAGTTTTCAGCTAGGGTTTGGAGGGTATTGATGGGAATGTTGCACAAACCGGCAAAGTTCTCAAAACCCAAAGTATTGATCACAAATTCAGAGATCAGTCCCGAAGGATTAGTAAAGTTGATAATGAACGCATCTTTATTCGCCCATTTCCTTACGAATTCCACATACTGTTCCACGATCGGAAGGGCCCTCAGGGCACACGAGAAGCCCCCCACACCGGTTGTTTCCTGGCCTATCAGGTTGTACTTTAATGGAATGGTTTCATCCATGATGCGGCCTGCCAGTAATCCAGGGCGATATTGCTGAAGGATAAAATGAGCATCCTGCAAACCATCTTTGATATCGGTTCCCCAGCGTAAAAGAAATTTAGCTCCGGCGTGTTCCACCATTCTCTGGGCAAGCTCCGCCACAATCTTGAATTTGTTTGTCCTGTCTATATCAAGCAGGTAGACTTCACCACAATCAATCGCATCAGCATTTTTGATCAATCCATCCATCAACTCCGGTGTGTAAGTGCTTCCCCCTCCAATGACTGTTATCTTCTTCAATCCTATCCCTCCTTATATCATTGAGCTTCATTATAGTTCACATAGGTTTTGATCAGTTGTTTATACACAGAATCAGTAACAGGTTGGCCTGCCTTTTCCATTGCAAAGAGTACAGCGCCGATTACGGGATCATGTTTGGGTAGAACCAACTCGTAATCACTTCCCAGCGACTGTTTAATCATATGAAGCAACAGGGGGTCGGCATTTTTAAAAACAGATCCTTCAAGTACAAGATTGATGGGGAATTCAAACTGCATATCCATTCTAAAAGCGTTCACAATCGTTTGGACTTCTTTTGTAATCTCACATAAAATACTCATTGCGACCATATCCTGCAGATGAGCGGCCTGGTATAGGGTGTTGATCAGCGAGATGTTGACATTTGGACCCCTGTAGGGCTGGTCGGGATACTCCATTTTCATCATTTCCTCAATGGAAACCGAATAGTGTTTTTTTAGCAAATCGTGCATAATGGTTTTGGGCGCTCGACCATCTTCACCACGAATAATAGCCGAAGCCACCATTCCGGCAACATAATAACCACCAAGCCTTTCGCCAAAAAAACTGCTGAAGCCTCCCTTTCGTATGATTTGTTTATTATTGTATCCGTAACTGATGCTTCCCGTTCCGCATGTAACCAGGATTCCCGTCCCTGACTCTGTTCCAGACCTTAATGCAATCAGCCCATCGTTATCAAATGAATAAGGGTTTAATTGGAGGCGATTCAGAATGGATTCGATCATGGTATAATCGTAATCCAAATCCGCCCCAGCTACACCGAAAAAGGCATAATCCAGTTCTTTTCTTTGTATCGAAATAGCTTTTACAGCCTTTCTCAAAAGCTCCTCGATCACTTCAAAGGATTTTTCCTTACCGCATCCCTGATAGTTTGATCCGATTCCTTTTTGCACAGTTAAAACGGTACCGTTGTTGTCGGCAATGATCAGAGCTGTTTTTGTTCCACCGATATCCGCACCAAGATAATTCATAAAACCCCCTTGTTAAATTGATAGGTATCTTTATTTTATAACACAGCAGATTATAACTTGTTTCATCTATTTCGATCAATAAATGATTGTTTTTGTGAATTTTGAAAAAGGTTACAACTGGGCACACGAATTAATTTGTTACAACAACAATCATGATAGATTGAAACTCGTTTCTTGTAAAAGGCTGTGAAAACAGATTAACAATGATTATTGTTGAATAGTCTTCAAAAACGACCTTGTTTTTTTATTATTGCTTGTTTTCAATTCAAGGGTTGTTATATCCCCGTAAAAGCTTTTAAAAGCTCATATAAGGCTGATCTATAAGGATTGATTTCTGGAATGTGATTTAAATACTAATCAAATGCGTTAAAAAAATGAGTATATTGAACCTATGGTATGCTATTTGTTGATAATCTAAAATAATTCCGGATTATCAGAAATGACCAAATTTTTAATGAAACATGTTTCACAATAGAATGAAAATGTAAGGCACATTTTCCAACTTTACTGATTTATAGTAGATACAGTCTCTGCCAACAAATTATAAAAAGAGGTGTTTTTATGAAAAACCATTGGAAAGTTCTACTCGGAGTGCTATTAGTGTTGTTGGTTTCAACCATGGCTTTCAGTTACGAGAGAAATGAAACACTGGTTTACGGTGGAGGTCTTTGGGGAGCCCCCACAAACTGGAACCCGTTAACACCGTGGGCTGAAGTAACAGGAACCGGCGGATTGGTTTATGAGTACCTGTTCCATTACTACCCATTGGCAGATGAATACCAGCCTTGGCTTGCAGTTAAAGGCGAATGGGTTTCATCCAAAGTTTATGAAGTAGAATTGAGGAAGGGAATCAAATGGACAGATGGAGAAGCTTTTACAGCTGATGACGTGGTGTTTACTTTTGAAGTAGCTAAAGATAATGCCCTGCATTATTCCAATGTTTGGAATTGGATTGACAGTGTAGAAGCTGTTTCACCAACAAAAGTCAGATTTACATTTGGTGATGAGCCTCATTATCAGGAATGGAGCGTTATCCTTTACGATTTGAGAATCATTCCGGAACATATTTGGGGTGCAAAACCGGCTGATGAATATTTAACAACAGCTAACGCAAATCCAGTTGGTACTGGACCTTATATGGCGGATAGCATTGGACAGGACAGAATGGTTTGGGTTAGAAATGATAACTGGTGGGGCAACGATGTATTTGGCCAGCCAAAACCAAAATATCTGGTTAATTTAGTTGTCAACAGCAATAACGTGGCATTGGGAATGTTGATGAAAGGTGAATTGGATCTGAGTAACTACTTCATTCCAGGTGTTCCAAAGATTAAAGATACGTTCGGTTTGACTACTTGGTACAAGGGTGAACCATACATGCTTTCAGAAAACTCAGCGCTTCTTTTCTTGAATACAACAAAGGGTGCGATGAAAGATGCTGCTTTCAGAAGGGCTTTGGCGTTTGCTATCAATCCGGAGATTATCGTGGAAAGGGTATTTGAAAATCAGGTAGAAGTGGCCAACGCCGCTGGTCTGTTCGGTGAAGGCTGGATGAAATACTACGATGAAGAAGTTGTTGAAGCAAACGGATTCAACTATGACCCCAAAGCAGCCATCAAGATGCTTGATGACAATGGTTATGTGGATGCCAATGGAGACGGCTGGAGAGACGACAAAAACGGTAACAGCATGAAATTCGAAATTATCGTTCCTAACGGGTGGACGGACTGGATGGAATCCATCAAGGTTATCGCCAACAACTTCCAGGCAGTAGGCATCAACGCTGTTCCCAGCTTCCCGGATTATGGTATTTACATGAACAAGATTCAAGATGGTACTTTTGATATGTGTATCAATAATTTTGCTTCCTCCAGAAGTACAACACCTTATACTTACTGGAATTGGGTTGCAACCGATGAAATCTATGGTAAATTGGTAACAGACGGTAACTACAGCCGATATGACGATGCCGAACTCTTTACGCTCATCCGAGAATTCAATATGATGCAGAATTCTGATGCCGGTATCATGGAAAAAGCTTCACAAATTCAGGAAAAACTCCTTAATGCTATGCCTTCCATTCCTCTTTGGTACAATGGTCTTTGGGCCCAATCCACTTCCAGTGTCTGGAAAAACTGGTCAACTGAAGACAATCCCACAGGCTATCCTTGTAGCTGGGCCGGCAAAATGCAATTTGGTTTTGTAGAAATGCTGATCAAATTGGAATCCGCACAGTAAAAAAACACAGTCTTCTATTAGCAGGCCCTTTTAAGGGGCCTGCTAATTTATAGAGAGGAGTTGTTCTTGGCGCTATGAAAAAATACCTGGGTAAAAAAATATTTATCTACCTCATCACCTTCTTCTTTGCGGTTACCATTGACTGGGCGATTCCAAGATTTATGCCTGGAGATCCCGTTCAAATGCTTCTTTCCAGATTTCAGGGAATGGAAGGTGGCCGGGAAATCATTCAAGCTCAGATTACGGCATCTTTTGGTCTGGATAGGCCATTGCTGGAGCAGTATTTCAATTTTTGGGCAACTTTGTTTAAAGGGGACTTGGGCACCAGCATATACGCTTTTCCCAAACCGGTCATGTCGGTTATCAATGAAGCCATTATCTTCGATATTTTATTATTGGTACCTTCCATTATTTTGAGTTGGATAGTGGGTAATAAACTGGGGGCCTTTTCAGGTGTGAACAAAAAGGCAGATAAATATTTGATGCCTGTTTTTTATTTTCTCACCTCTTCACCCTATTTTTGGTTTGCCGTTGTTGTGGTGTTTTTCCTTGGCGTTCAATTGCCATGGTTTCCCATTTCGAATGCCTACAGTGCAACCATGAGACCGGCTTTCAATATTGATTTTATCCTTGATTTTCTGCATCATTGGTTTTTACCGTTTATTACGCTGTTCCTTGTGCAGCTTGGTGGCTGGGCCATCGGGATGAGAAACATGATCATCTATGAAATGGGTTCCAATTATTCTAAATACATGGAATCATTGGGAGCTCCTGAAAAGCTCATTCGAAAGTACGCCTTTCGAAACGGTGTCCTTCCCCAGGTAACCGGATTGGCTATCAGCCTGGGCAACATCATTGCCGGTGCGTTGACGACTCAGATAGTGTTTTCCTACCCCGGTTTGGGTTTTATCTTACTCAAAGCCATTCAGAATCAAGATTATTTCCTTGTTCAAGGCTGTTTTCTTTTTATCATTGTTTTTGTATTGCTGGCTAACTTCTTGGTGGATATTGTTTACATGTTAGTCGATCCCAGAGTCAGATTTTCCTATTCGGGGGAGGTGTAGCCCGTGGCAAAAAGTGAATTCTGGAAAAAACACGAAAATCTTTATTTTGCTTTGACCAATGGGAAAGTCATATTTGGGCTTATCATTTTTATGTCCATATTGGCATTAGCCATCTTTGGACCCATGGTCGCCAAATATGATTATGATGAGTTTGCAGGACCTGGTTATATGCCTCCTTCAAAAGATTTTTGGTTTGGAACGACCCTCATGGGAAAAGACGTTTTTACGCGTGTGGTCTTTGGGCTGCGTTCCACGTTTATTGTCGGCTTTGTGGGGGGGACCATTGCCACCTTGGTGGGTCTTATCATTGGCTTTTTGGCAGGATATTACAGCGGTAAGCTTGCCGATGAGACCCTAATGATGATCACCAATATCTTCTTGGTGATTCCCACGCTAGCTTTATTAATCATTTTATCCGCCTATTTGCCTTACCGTGGGATACTCAGTCAAAGCGTGATTATCGGGTTGACGGCTTGGACCTGGACGGCCAGGGCTGTTCGTTCCCAAACGCTGTCATTAAAGAATCAGGAATTTGTGAATTTGTCAAGGATTTCTGCTGCACCGGTCACAAAGATCATTGCGGAGGATATAGCTGCAAACATGTTTTCTTATGTTTTTATGGTCTATATCATTCAATTTACCGGGACCATTTTGGCAGCTGTCAGTCTTGAATTTCTCGGTTTGGGCCCAACTCAAGGAATTTCGCTTGGCCTGGTGATGCAAAATGCCGTGAACTGGAACGCCATTCAGCTTGGAATGTGGTGGTGGGCGATTATACCTGGTTTATTGTTGACGATTCTCATCGTTTCTTTATATTTTATCAACACCGGACTGGATGAGGTGTTTAATCCAAGACTGAGGGAGATGTAGCCCATGGCGGAAAATGTATTGGAAATCAAAGACCTGAAAGCGTATTACAAGATTCTCAAAGGGGATGTCAAAGCCCTGGATGGGGTCACTTTTAACTTGAAAAGAGGTGAAATCCTTGGAATTGCAGGAGAATCCGGTTGCGGCAAGAGTACGTTGGCAAGCACCCTCATTTTGAGAAAACCACCCCTGACTTATATTTCAGGTGAAGCTAAACTCCTGGGAACCGATATCATGAAAATCAGCGAAAAAGCGTTCAAAAAGATGCGGCTGAAAAACATTTCCGTTATTCCACAGTATGCTTTGGATGCTTTTAGTCCCACAAAAAGGATTAGAATATTTCTGTCGGATCTTGTGAAAGAACACGGCATCCGGCCCAACAGGAAGTTTTTTCAAAAGGTTGAAGAACGCCTTGAGATGATCAACCTGGAACCGTCCGTATTGGATCGTTATTCCATTGAATTATCAGGGGGAATGAAACAGCGCATGATCATGATCATTTCAACGATTCTCGATCCGGATTTCATCATTGCAGATGAGATCACATCGGCACTGGATGTCAGTTCACAAAGGTTTGTGGCGAATATGCTGGTCAAATTAAGAGATGAGGGGATCACCGGATCGGTTATTTTTATCACCCATGATTTATCCATACTCTATCAAATTGCCGAACGGATCATGATCATGTATGCTGGGCAATTTGCGGAAATCGGACCGACAGATGAGATTGTCTCGAATCCCAGACATCCTTATACCAAAGCACTCATTGCTTCCTTGCCACAAGTGGGAGTTCAGTACAAAGATAACAAGCTGGCGGGGATCAAGGGGACACCGCCGCATTTATTGAATATTGGAGAGGGGTGCCGCTTCCGGTTCAGATGCCCCTACAAAACGGACAAATGCGAACAAACACCCCAAAGGGAACAGGTTGGTGATCATCACTTCTGTTCCTGTTGGCATTGGAAAGAGATTGGCACTCAGACAGAGACCTCCGGAGGTGAGTTGGATGGAAAATAAACCCATTATGAAAGTGGAAAATTTGACAAAGGTGTTTACTTCCGGAATCATCGCAGGCGAAAAAACCGTAGCGGTAAAAGATGTGACTTTTAACATGAATCAAGGGGAAGTCATTTCACTGATAGGCGAAAGCGGTAGCGGGAAAACCACCATTGGAAGAATTATTCTCAAGCTTCTCAAACCCACAGAAGGAAAATTGATATACAATGGACAGGATATCACGCATATCAACAGCCGACATGAAAAAAAGGACTATTACAAAAAAGTTCAGGCAATATTTCAAGACCCCTTCTCCTCGTTTAATCCGTTGTTTAGGATTGACCGAATTTTTAACATGGTGTTCGCCAGCTTCATGAAAGGGGTTAAAAACAGGAGAGAGTTGATCGAACAGTCCCTTGAAAGTGTGAATCTGAATCCTCAAAGAATTCTCAACAAATTCCCCCATCAGCTGAGTGGCGGACAGCTTCAGCGGCTTCTCATCGCCAGAGCGCTGTTATTAAATGTGGATATTCTCATCGCTGATGAACTGATCAGCATGCTGGACGCCTCAACACGAATCGGGGTTTTGAACCTTCTGGTAGAATTGTGCAAAAAGAATGGTATGACGGTATTATTTATCACCCACGATTTGAACTTAGGATATTATATCAGTGATACAACCTTGATCATGTATAAAGGGAGATTGGTGGAGAGGGGAGACACAGAAAAAATCTACAAAAATCCGGTTCACCCTTACACCAAGATGTTATTCGAGTCAATTCCAGAAATTGGCAATAAATGGGACAAAGAAGAGACTTTTCTCCCTGAAACCGTTATTCAGGATGTGAAGACCTTCTATCGTGAAAACGAAGGAGAAGGCTTTAAAGAGGTGGAAGCTAATCACAAAGTTCTCTTCAGTGAATAAAAAAAACGAGCGATTCTATCAGAAAATCAGAGGTGAAAGATGCCGACATTAAGAGAAATCTCCATGAAAACAGGGATATCCATTGCCACGTTTTCGAGAGTGTTAAACGGTAGCGAAAAGGTTTCAGAGAAAATGAAAAAAAAGGTCTATGCTGCCTTGAAGCAATACAGATACCAGCGGACGGCGATGATCAGTAATCGAATCAAAAACCTTGTCGGTATCATTGTGCCTGATTTGAGGGGATACCACTACCCGGAATTGACCTTGGGAATCGAGGAGGCTTTGTTGGAAAACGGCTATGAGTTCTTTCTGGCCAACACCAAACAAGAGCTGAATAAAGAGATCGACATTATCTCAGAACTCTACGAGAGAAAAGCGGATGGAATCGTCTTATGTACCTCCGACAGTGATGATGAACAAATCAAGCACCTTTTGGACTCTACGATACCCGTTGTGGGAGTTGACAGAAAAGACAGTGAGATCAAAATAGACAGTGTGAGCATTGACAATTACAACAGTACGAAAGTTGCAGCCAATTATCTGTACGATTGTGGGCATAGGAATATCTTGTTTGTTGAAGGGGAGGATATTGTTTATTCGGCCATATTAAGAAAAAGGGCATTTATGGACACTGAAATAGAAAAAAGAGACTTTCATGTCCATTATGAGCCTGGTGATTTTGAGCCTGAAACCGGTTATTTAGGTGTAAAAAATGCTTTAAAAAAGGGAATCAAATTCACGGCAGCCTTTTTTGTGGATGATTGGATGGCCTATGGGGGTATGCGGGCTTTTTACGAAGAAGGCATACATGTTCCTGAAGATGTGTCGGTCATGGGCTTTGATGATGCACCCCTGAGCCGGTATACCACACCCGGATTAACCACGATCAACCAGCCTCGGTTTGAATTGGGTTATACTGCCGGCCAGTTGATCATGAACCGAATATCCGGAAAGGAAAAAAGCAAAGTGAGAAGGCGGATCATGCTAAATACGGAGTTAGTGATCCGAGAATCCGTCAAAACCATACATACTTAATGCGCTTTCTTATTTTCTCTTCTTTGACAGTCTTTCGATGATCCCGGGCAAAAATGCCAAAGTGGATAATACCCCCATCCCAATACCAAGAATCATGAGCAGTGATAAATTTACATACAGCATCAAAGGAGCACTTAGCAGCACCACAAAACAAGCCATCAGACTTACTCCGTTGAAAATGATGGGCGAAGCCGTCATGGAATAGGCATCTGAAACGGTGCCTGTTTTTTTAAACCAGTACATAAAGTGAATAGCGTAGTCAATAACCAGCCCCATGAGCATTCCGGAAATGATCACAGTGGGGATCTCCAAAGGAATTTTCAACAATCCCATAAAAATAAAATTAAACAGAATGGTCAAACCGATGGGAATAGCAGAATAGAGAGAGGTTTTCAATTTTCTGAAAATGAGCAACAATAACAAGAAGATTAGAATAAATGAAAGAATCAAACTCTGAATCTGGTTTTGAACAACAGCCTCGCTTAATTCCAGCCAAACCAGAGGGATTCCTGCGGTGTAAAAATCGTATTTGGATGCTAGATCAGGATAATCGGCCAGAATTCTTTCGATTTCATCCACCAGTGTCTGAGCTGTACCGCTGTCGTTGCCGTTGGCAAAGAGCATGAAACGGATGGCATTTTGTGCATAAAAGGTTTTGGCATATGCTTGACCGGCTTCACTGTTGCGAATATACGCCAATAACAGGTTGGGTGAAACATTCATACTATTCGACAATCCGAAAAGACTCATATTTTTTGTGACCACTTCAATGTCCAAAAGACGCTGGTCAATTTCTGCGAACTGACGAATTTCATCCGGAATTGGATTAAATGTGTCTGAATTTTTTTGCTGAGCCATTACATAAAAATTAGAAACCCAGTTGAACTTTTCATCCAAATGCCGAACCCCTTTAATCAAGGTAGAATTGGGTTTGAAGTAGCCGTATGAGTTAATGTCAAGTGGGATTTTTTTGATCATAAACGGGGCAGCGATGATACCGATGATTGTAAAGAGGATAAAACTGAAAGACAGCCATTTTGGAATGGTTAATTGATACTTTTTGTGCTTTTGAAAGTGTTTTTGGGTGTTTTTACTGAAATAGAGAAGAGACGGTATCACCGTCATGGTAAAAAGTGCACAGAAAAAAATTCCGATAGCGATGAACAATCCCATATCTCGAAAGGCCCGCATGTTTAAAAAAACGTATGAAAAGAAGCCTGCCATAGTGGTGAATGCGGAAAAAAAGATAGGCGTTCGTTCTTCTTGGCTCGTTCCTCGTATCAAGGCCGTTTTTTTATTGCCCTCATAGTCTTGCTCCATAAATCGTGACAAAAAATGCATCCCGTATGCAGATCCTATGATGATCAGAAAGGATGGGATTAAGACCGTCAGCACGTTTATGTTTCTTCCTAAAACCAGCAGTAGAAACAAAATCCACACTGAAGCGATTATCGGAGGAACCAATGTGAGAAATGACAGATAAAGGTTTCTGAATTTCACCATGAAGATGCCGAAAACGGCAAAAATAATGATCGGTGGATAGACAAAAGTGAAATTCTGAATGGAAGCAAACAGTTCGTAATTGACCACATCCTCGCCAACCAGATGATAGGGCAAGCTGGTGTTGGCATCAATCGTCTCGAAAAGCGTTGAAACCAGATCGAGAGTGTCTGCCTGATAATCCGCTTTTTTTCGAATAGTAATCGCCAGTGTTGAACCGTCCCGAGAAATAAGAGAACCTACATAAAAGGAATCTTCAAGGATACTGCTGTCAATCGTGAAGTTGCCTGCCTCTTCTTTGACATAAGGACCGGTCCGGATAAACGGAGCGCTAAAAGTAAATCCCAGGACTTTTTGGGCGTCAAAGACGGAATCTACACCGTTGACAAACGATAGTTTTTCGATCTCATCAACCAGGAGATGTACTTGTGAAAGGCTTGAGGATACATCATTTTGATCCAGGTCAATCAACAGCATCAACGTGCTGGCATCTCCAAAACGAATGGCAATCTGTTCCATCGAATGGATTGTCTTGCTGTCTTCGCTTAAAAAGGCGTTGAATGAAGCATCAAAATAAATATGCCTGACAACATAAACTACCATCAATACTGTAGCGATGAGGATGGCAATGGTTAAAATATTTCGTTTTAATCGTGATCCGTTTTTGTTTACGTTTTTTTTCATGGTTTCACACCTCAGAATGCAGTACCCTGTTCATCGTAATCACAGGAGAGCGGGAAATTCAAAAGAACTTTTCTATTATACACGAAAAGGGTCTTATTCAAATGACAAAAGGGTTTTTCTTTATCATGCAATATTCTGAACATGATCACTCCAACAGATACTTAACTCGGGGTAGCAGAATATGAGGCTCGAAATGTGGTACAATCTTAATTGTTTAATCAAATCATTCATAAAGGAGAATAGCCATGACAATATCTTTTCTTGAGAAGATCAGAGAAATTGAAAGAAAAATGGGTAAAGATTGGTTGCAGCAATTTGAAGGGCTTACAACGAAAGAAGAAATTATAAAAGCGGCTAATCAAAACGGGATAGAGCTATCAGACAACCTGGCTCAAGAAGGCCTAAACCTCCTTCAGGCCAATGAAAATGATGAATTGGGAGAAGAAGAACTCTCCGCCGTTGCCGGAGGCAAGATTGTCTTTCATTAATCATAAGCCGGGTGTTGAAAAAGGGGCAATGGACAAATTGTCCCTTTTATTATAGTTTTTTTTAACATTAGACCGCCACTTTTCAAAGAGTCATGGGCTTTGGCCCTATTTCATAACCTTCTTCTTAATGAATAATGAATCACTGCGCTCATTCACAAAACAGAAAAGAAAAAAATAAAGACCAAACAGATCATGATTTTGCACTCCCCTGATTATAAGATTTATACACAAAGGGTATATAATAACTTAGGAGTGTACATCAACTTGTTGTCTGAATTTATAAAGGAATCTGATGATGGTGATGAGAGCAGCGAAAGACTGCCAGAAAACGCTATAGGGGCAGTGCATGAGCGGTTTTCGTCATGATTGCGATAGGGTTTTGGTTCATAATCCATTATTCAAACTTTATAGAAGATAACAAGCTTGGCGGATACTTATGATGAAGGTGATTGACAACATCATTACTTAAACTCAAAAAAAAGAAAGGAAAGTGACTGAACATGAAGCGACAACGACTATGCCTGAGTTTGGCCTTTTTAATTGTTATGACGGGTGTTGTGTTTTCTTTTAACCAGCCGCTTTTAATCATAAAGGAAAATGCTGAAACGGATGGCACGCATTTGGAACTCTATGAGCCGACCATTGGGAAAACCATTAATTTGACCGATGCAACGACACCAGGGTTGTACAATCTGTCTTTTCCGGTTGTTTGCGAGCAAACGGGTCTCATCGGCTTCACCAATCACACACGATCAATGGAAGCAGAAGTGTACCTGATCGATCCCGACAGCAGGGAGCCTAAAAAGGTTTTAGACAAAGCGGTCTTGGAGGACATCTCTTTTGATGGCAAGCAGCTCCTGTTATCAGGAGCTTCTTCAACTCCGTCACTATATGTTATGGACATTGCCACCCGGCAAATCAAACAGATCACCCAAGGTTATACAGTCAGTTCCGCTCGTTTTTCACCAGACGGCCAAACGATTGTCTTTGCGGTTATGGACAAGACCGGTTCCATGGACATTTACAGTCTGGATCGATTGACTCAGGAGATCCTGCCGCTGGTTCAAACCACCCAATGGAGTGAATACTATCCTTCTTTTACACGGGATGGTCGTTATGTATTGTTCATGACCAATCGCACAGGACTATGGGGTGTGGATTATCTGGATATGCAGACCGGTAAACGCTATCAGGCAGATCTTTGGGGGATGTATCCGACGCTTTCAGACGACGATGCCTGGACAGCTTTGGAAAAAGATGGTCAGATTCTCGTTTCAAAAACCTCTGGAAAAGAACTTCAGATCCTGTCGAAAGGCTCAACACCCCAATGGATAAGCTTGTCAGCGGCGGCTCGTTTCTTAGACCATTCAACCGTTCAATCAAGCACTCCTGAGAATAGGGGTGATTTGTTAACTTCAGCATCCATTGGACCTGAAGGGGGAGACATCGCTATTCCTGGCCGGATCAGTCTTCATATCCCCGGCGGTATCCTGGCCGCAGCATCGGGCAACAAGCGGCTGTCCGTTTACGAGGCGTCAATTGAAGGGGCTCAGGGGAAGCTGTTTGATCTGGAATGGGAGGGTGCGCCAACGCTGTTTTCGCAATTTGTGGACATCACCGTTCCTTTGGAAGCAGGAGAAAACCCGGATGACTATATGGCTATTGATGAGATCAGTGAAGGAATCTGGATGAGGGTACCATCAGATTATGATAAGACAAATCACGCCATCACGTTTCAAACCGCCCATTTTTCAAAGAAAGGGATTATCAGCGAGATTGGACCCAAAGATGTTCGTGAATTTATCAGCGGTGCAGTGGGAAGCATTGGTACGGGAATAGGATTCATCGTGATTGTTGGAAGTGCTAAGATTACCCTGCCGGCTCTGGGTATCATGGCACTGGGTGGTTACTTAATCTCCAAAACAGGGATTGCTGACCCGGTTGTAGACAAGGGTTTTGAGCTGTATCACGGATTAAATCGGACTTATGTCTTGGATGAAGGCATCCGCATCTCTTGGGTTGAAGATGCTTCAAGCGTTTCCAATATGCCTGGGGATAAGATACTCATGTGTGTTGAAAGGGGAACGAACAAGATACTTTTCGGCCTGTACGATCAGGGAACAGATGCCCAGAAAAGGGCAGCGGCGGTCGCTGCGAGTCTGAACCCCCTTTCGGGGTACGCATTGGTCAATATTCCCGTTCGTGTTCTCCAGGTGGCTGCTGAGCTGAAATGGATCAAAAACTACTACAAGGAAAATGGTTACTCAGTCCCTCAAGAAACGGATGTATGGGTGTATAAAATCGACACCTCCGGCGGTTGGAATGGTACCAAGCTGGAAATCGATGTGGATTACTTTGCCGATCAAACAGAAAAAACCCGTGCCGGCCGGATGGTGGTGCTGGCGCATGAATACTGGCATAGTGTTTATCAATACAACGGTTATTCCCCACAATTTAAGTGGTTGGACGAGTGTCTGGCCTCCACCTTTGAAAGCCAGGCCTTGCCTGAATCCAAACGATGGTACACCCAAACCGTTCTGCCCAGATATGAACACTTCTACGACATGTACAAAGGAGAGCAGGTGGCACAAACCCTGAGAAGCGGTCTGGTTTTTGAAGGAACGAACGGTATAGATGCCGACCGAATCAAGCGGGGCTACCATCTTTGGCCGTGGGGAAAGTTTCTGCTGGCCACTCAAAGCCACGAAGAAATCCGGCTGCTGTTGACAAATGAGATGACGGCCAAAAACTTGTCAACATATTTCAGTTTGTTTTGCAAAGGTATACTGATCAGTGATTTTGAGGTAGATGAGGGAGTTCCTGAAAGTGTTTTGTTCTTGGGAAAAACCGTTGACTACGAAAGCATCTCGGCCTGGTCCGCATTGCAGGTGAAATCTTTTATTTCTTCATCTATATTAACACCCGGAAGTGCCAAATCCAACTTCTCTCAAGGGGTTTATCTCAAACCGATCCCGCTGTCCATGAACATTCTTCAAGTAAAAACTCAATTACCGAACCAACCTGCCCCTTTGATCATCCGGAGGGCTAACCCCGATGACAGAGAAGAGTGGATCGCTATGCATCCTCAAAAGGCTTCAAATGCCTATGGAAGGCAATTGTACGATGATGTGCTGGCAGCTGACGGCATCCTGGTGGTAATGCCAAACTGGCTGAACACTACGGCGAAATCGGTTGAAATCCCGATTGCCATCATCAACAGTGCAACGGAGGAAAATTGGTCCGAATACTTTGGGTATGGTGAAAACCCCATTTACACCTACTTTTTGAAACAACCTGAAAATCCGGCCATCAAAGAGGCAGAGGGAAAACTGGTTTTTACCTGGGAAAACCCGGATTTCGGAAACGGACTGACAGCGGGGCATTGTCTATCGCAGTACAACCTGTACGTGGCAGACAAAGACTTAAAAACAATACATTTTTTAACCAGCCTGACACCTCAAAAACGCCAAACGGACATTGCCTATTATCAGGTCGCCGGTTACGATCAAATCGGGATCGCCAGTGTGGACCGTTATGCTAAAGATACGACGGGGAAACCCCTTGTCTCGACTATTGCCTGGATCAGCCTGCAAACCGGCAAAGGCGTCTGGAAGAAAGTCGCTGAAACATACAGCTACCGATTTGGTAACAGCTATTCCAGTGCGGTGGAAGGTCGAAAACCCTCGGCAACTCACGAAACTGGGATGAACCGGTATGAAATCAAGATGTCATCTGATAGCGCCAAAACCATGAACACCAACCTGGCGCTGTACACGGGCGGGAGTGAAACCGCCAGCTTCAGTCATTCCTGGAGCTCCTTGCCGGAAATCCTCACACCCGGACAAACACTTAGCCAAACCATCACTGTCGCCGACAACACCAGCAGTGGAAAAAATGCCCTGGATCTGAGAGGATCCACTGAATTTCAAATCTACACGGCAAATATCAACCATCAGGTCTCTGCAGGAGGTGCCCTATGGACAAAAGCCTCTTCCTGGAAACCTCAAGAAACAAAGACCTTCAACTGGATTGTTCCCAAACCCACCACATTGGAAATGACCCAGCCCAAGCAGAACCGGCTGAAGATCTTCATCATCTGTCAATCCCAATCCAATGAAACGACTACTGGCTATTACACGGTTGAGTACGAGTATCAACCATAAATCAATCGATGAGGGATTAACGATGAGGATTTTAATAAGGCTTATCGAAACAATTTACAATGACTGAATAGAGCATCCTCAAAGTTCTGTTAGCGGGTGGGGCTAATGTCTTCAAGCCGCACAGAGAGTAATGGAGATCTTAATCACTTTTGCAGGTTAAAAATTGGCATGAATGCGTTATCAGCTTTTTTTACTGGAGGAGGTTTAGAATTATGAAAAGAAATATTTTATTGTTGAGTCTGATCATCATCTTAGTTGCTTTGACATTTGGCAGTGTTTTTCAGCTCGTAACCGAGAAAAATCTGGAGGGAATTAAAGCCGCAGTTCAAAGCGGTGAGGATATCGATGCCGTAAATGAATACGACCAAAAGAATCAAACCCCTCTGCTTCGGGCAATTTCCTATGGTTATATGGATCCGGCTTACGTCGAGATCGCCAAATACCTCATCGAACAAGGGGCACAATTGGCTCATCAGGACAGTGACGGGTTTACCGCCCTTCATTATGCGGCAAAAAACGGACATCTCGAAGTGGTGAAAATGCTGGTTGAAAGAGGTGCTGATCTGAACGTTTATCCCGACGAGTCAAAGTTTTATCGTGGTGAAACACCCCTGAATAGCGCCTGCTCTTATTCAAATGCCAACGACAAAAACCTGGAAGTAGTGCAATACCTGGTTGAAAAGGGAGCCAGTATGGAGAAGATCAGCTTTTGCTTTCAGAGCCCGTTGACCAATTGCATGAATTCAAAAGCACCGCTAACAGCACAATACCTGCTGGAAATGGGAGCTGATCCCAACATACCTAACGACAACGGGCAAACACCATTGTATTTGGCTATTGATAAAGGATTGGGGAATGCCTTGATTAAAGAGCTGCTGAAAGCCGGGGCTGATCCGAATAACGGTTCTCCCTATTACACCCCTTTGGAAATGGCAATAAAAAAACGGGATATTGAATTGGCTCAAATGCTGCTGGCAGAAGGGGCTGACATTAAACACGTTGATGAGGATGGAAATACCCTGTTTCACACAGCAGCTACTATCAATTCCAATAAAAACATTGACTTTCTCCTGTCCAAAGGGTTAGATATCAACGCAAAAAACAACGAGGGCCAAACCCCTTTGCACATTGCTGCAGAAAGGGAATATGATTCCATCGTGGAACAGTTGATTAACAACGGAGCAGACCTTTTTGTGCTGGATAACAATCAGTACATGCCCATGCACATACACGTGTTTGTCTACAAATCCGATGAGGAAAAGGTGGGGTGGCTTTTGTCCAAAGGTGTGGATGTCAACATGAATCACATAGAAGGTGCCCTTGCGCCCATACACATCGCTTCCGGTTACGGCGATTACGACATGGTGAAATTTCTTCATGAGAACGGTGCTGATTTGAACATCCGTGCCGACGGTGGCTTAACTGCTATACATGCAGCAGCAGGCAGGCGTGGAAAAGTCGCAGTCATCGATTACTTGATCAACCATGGAGTAAATGTGGATGTTTCAAGTGATGACGGCTATACACCGCTTTTTGAAGCCGTCATGTCTTTCAGTGAACCGGAAATCACATTGTTCCTGTTGGAAAAGGGTGCGAATATCAATGCTCGGGATATGACCGGAAAAACCATTGCCCACTATGCAGCACAAGAGAAATGGGATGGAATCGAATTGCTTGAATTTTTGAATGAGTATGGAGCGGATTTCAATATAACTGACAACGATGGCAAGAAACCGGAGTTTTATGCGGCAAGTGATGAAATCAAAAGCTATTTTGAGAGTTTAAAATAGTTTTTCTTGAACGGACCGGGAAATACGGCCGCTTTTTGCGGTGGTCGTATTTCCTTTTTTAATTCATGGTAGAATAAAATGAAACAAAAAGAGGCAAGGAGGGAATCATGAATCCTTTGATCGTCAGTCTTTCAAAATCACAGCTGTTCCAAGGAGTCACTATCAGCGAACTGGAGCAAATTAGTAAGAACACAACGATCTCTATTACCAAATTCAAAAGTGAAGAGATCATAAGAAGCTGCGATGAAGAGGCAAACAGTATGTTTCTAATACTGGAAGGGCTTGTCAAAGGGATGATGGAAGACATTGAAGGTCATGTGTATCAAGTGGAGGAGTTTTCTCCATCCGAGTTAACGGCACCGGCCAACCTGTTTTCCGAAGAAGAGTATTTTCCGGTCTCTCTGATCGCTAAGACCGACTGCCAATTGATTGAGATTGACAAATCCACATTGTTGACCATGTTTAGATTTTCAGGAAGAATGGAGGAAAATTTTCTCCGCATTTTATCCAACAAAGTCCTGTTTTTAGCCAACAAGTTGTGGGAAAATCAGTTCTATTCTATCAGCCAAAAGATCTATCAATTGGTTTACAAGGTGTATAAAGAACGCAACGAATCAGTTTTTGACATGGATGCCACACATGAAGAATTAGCTCAGCGTTTTGGCGTTTCCCGTCCTTCGTTTTCAAGGGCGCTGATCAAGATCAACAGGGAGGGTATTATCAAATGTTCTGCAAAATGTGTTGAAATACTATCAAGAGAGGCTTTGGCAGATAAAATATATCAAATGAATTGAGGGGTTGAACGAGATGCAGATCTTTTCAAAAAAAGAGCAATTGGAGATACAAAAGGAATGGCATCAGAAAAGACTGAATGACTTATTGCCGGATTTGATGAAGGAACAGGGTATCGATCTTTGGCTGGTAGCTTGCAGGGAATACAATGAGGATCCCGTATTCGCCTCACTCATGCCGCCCAAGGAGGTCTCCGCCAGAAGACTTTCTGTTCTTCTATTCAGTTTACAGGGTGATCAAGTTGAGCGCGTGCATACCTTCGAGTACGATATAGACGGTTTTTACAAGGGAATCGGGAAAAAAGGCGAAGAGCCTTTAGTAGCCGCCTTGAGATATATCAACGAAAAGAAACCTGATCAAATCGGGTTGAATATCTCAGATCATTTTGCATTTGGAGACGGTCTTTCTCATGGATTGTATCAACTTCTGCAAAAGACTTTCCCTGAAACCATAAAAAGCAGATTCTGTTCTGCTGAAGGCCTGTGTATCAGATGGCTTGAAACACGGTTGGATGAGCAAATGGAAGTCTATCATCGGGTGAACCGATTGGCTCATGAGATCATTGGCGAGACTTTCTCCCCCGAACGGGTTTATCCTGGAATCACCACTTCACAGGATCTGGAATGGTACATGCTCGAGCGCATCAATTCCTACGGGCTGAGCTATTGGTTTCCGCCGGATGTGTACATACACCGAAAAGGGAAAACGACCGATGGCGTGATTCAAAGGGGAGATATCTTGCATTGTGATATGGGACTGGAATACTTCGGCCTGCAATCGGATACTCAAAGGCTGGCTTATTGTCTCTGTGAAGGTCAGACAAAAACACCCCAAGGTTTAACAGAAGCCTTTAAAACTGGCAACCGTTTTCAGGATATCGTTACTTCTAAATTCCGTGTGGGTGCTACGGGCAATCAGATTTTTAGTGAAGCGATAAAAGAGGCAAGATCACAAGGTATTGATGCCACCCTTTACTCTCATCCCATTGGTATTCACGGACATGGAGCAGGTCCCATCATTGGATTGTACGACAAACAGGAGGAAATTCCCGTTCGAGGGGAGTTGATCGTTCACAAAAACACCTGTTATGCTTTGGAGTTGAATATCAAACAAGAGATCCCCGAATGGGGACACATCAAAGAGGGGATTTATCTGGAACAAACAGTGGGATTTGACGGTGAGAAAGTCATTTATTTCGATGACCGGCAGAAAGAATTCTTGTTGGTCTAAAGGGTGGTGAATACATGGTGTTTTCCTTCGGAACGCTTTTCTTTGCCTTTGCACTGACACTACTGGCAGGTCTTTCTACCGGAGTAGGGGGTGCGATTGCTTTTTTTGCCAAAAAGACCAATACCCGCTTGCTGTCCATCGCTTTGGGTTTTTCAGCAGGGGTGATGGTCTACATCTCTTTTGTTGAAATATTACCCAAGTCTGTTGAAACATTGACGGCAGAAATGGGAAGTATCGGAAATTGGATTGGTGTACTGGCTTTTTTTGGGGGGATCTTGTTCATCGCTTTGATCGACAAACTGGTTCCCGATTATGAGAACCCCCACGAAATGCACAAAGTAGAGGAAATGGGAGAGGATAGGCATGACAGAGAGGCGCAAAAAAGCAAACGGTTGATGCGCATGGGTCTTTTTTCAGCAGGTGCCATTGCACTGCATAATCTTCCGGAAGGCCTGGCTACTTTCATTGCCGCTTTAAAAGACCCGCAATTGGGAATCGCTATTACCGTCGCCATTGCCATCCACAACATCCCAGAAGGAATCGCCGTATCAGTTCCCATCTTTTATGCGACGGGCAGTAAAAAGAAAGCCTTTATATACTCCCTTTTATCTGGATTTGCCGAACCGGTGGGAGCTATCATCGGTTTTTTGTTTATCTATCTGATCTTTGGATTAAACGACTTAGTCTTGGGTGTTGTCTTTGCGATCGTTGCCGGTATCATGGTTTACATTTCATTTGATGAATTGCTTCCGGCTGCTGAAGAATACGGGGAGCACCATTTTTCCATTCTCGGATTGATTGCAGGTATGGCCGTAATGGCATTTAGCCTATTGATTTTGGGGTGAGAGTTATTTGTAACCTGATAAAAAAAACTTTTCTTTCTAGCGTGTTTCAAAAAACATGCTGTGTGATCATTGTCAGCTTCATCTTTTTTCTATCACCCATATTGACGTTTTCGCAGCGAGAGCCTTTTGATTATCTTCTTTTTCAGGAACACGGGGCGGTCATGCTGCTCATCGAACCCGTCAGCGGGAAGATTGTTGATGCCAATCGATCCGCCAGTGAATTTTATGGTTACACTCTCGAAGATTTGAAAAGCATGACCATCCATGAAATTAACGCCATCACACCCACACAGGTTGAATCGGAAATGCAAGCTGCGCAAAAGGAAGACCGCAATTATTTCATCTTTCCACATCGCTTGGCAACCGGTGAGATTAAGACCGTTGAAGTTTATTCGTGGCCAGTAGAATGGGAAGATCAGAATCTTCTTTTTTCCATCATTCATGACATCTCCAAACGTACAGAAGCGCTTGAAATGCTCTTGGAAAAGGAAAGAACACTCAGCAGTCTCTTTCGGGGCGCTCCGTTGATCATTGGCATTTCTGTTGGCAGGGTGTTTCAAGAGATCAACCAGACGGTGGAACCGATGTTGGGATATACTCGTGAAGAAATGATCCACCGGGATTCCAGATTCTTGTACGAGAGTGAACAAGAATATGAAAAAGTCCGGCAAGCACTTTATCCCCCTCATGAGCAATCCACCGGATTGATTGAAACGAGATGGGTTAAAAAGAACTCAGAGGTCATCGATGTGTTGATTACATCCTCATATCTTGATCCCAAAGAACCGGCTTTGGGAATCACCTTCACCGTTCAGGACATTACAGAGGAAAAAAATGCAGAAAAAAACTTGTCAAGGCAGAGGATTCATTTTCTGATATGGTTGATCCTGATCCTTTTGGCACAACTGCTTATCATTATTGCCTTGTTTCTCTCGATTAGAACTCGTAAAAGACTTGAAAACAGCTTAAGAGAAAGCAAAGAGAAAGCTGAATCCGCCAATCGGGCGAAAGGGATTTTTTTGGCTAATATGAGCCATGAACTCAGAACACCTCTAAACGGGATTATCGGATTCAGTGAGATATTAAGAGAAACACCTTTAAACCTACAGCAAACCCAGTATGTGTCAAGTATCAAACAATCCGGCAAGGTGTTGCTGGAAATCATTAACGATATTCTGGATCTATCCAAGATAGAAGCCG
>Ga0209203_1000594_pt1 | contig 30000 bp, 23 predicted proteins | sample AD_UKC109_MetaG_FD_184423 | JGI IMG/M metagenome (GOLD analysis project Ga0209203, IMG submission 184423) | Active sludge microbial communities of municipal wastewater-treating anaerobic digesters from Hong Kong - AD_UKC109_MetaG (SPAdes)... | ecosystem: Engineered > Bioreactor > Anaerobic >... | reverse complement strand
GCGCCGATGTGCTGGCCGTGGCGCGGCAACTCGAGCGTTGGACTGCCGGTTCGCAACTGGTCGGTTGCCGAAAGGGAGGCGACGCGTTTTCCATTCGTTGCCTGCCGCAAATTCTCGGCGGCATCCAAACCGCGTTGCGCCAGGCGTGTCAGGTGATCAACGAGGAACTGCGTTTGGTCAGCGACAACCCACTGATTCTCGATGATGAAAACGGTCCGGCGTGTGTGGACGGCGGCAACTTCCACGGCGAGCGACTGGCGCTGGCGCTCGACAGCTTGCGCCTGGGCCTCGCCGAAATCGGCGCGCTGTCGGAGCGGCACGCGTTCATCATGACCAACCGCGCGCGCTCGGGCGGCCTGCCCAGTTTCCTGGTGCGCGAACGCGGCCTGAACAGCGGCTTTATGCTGGCGCAGTACACGGCGGCCGCGCTGGCCAGCGAAAACAAAAGCCTCGCAATGCCCTACGCGACCGACTCGCTGCCGGCTTGCCAGGATTATGAAGACCATGGCGGGCTGGCGTCGTTGAGCGCGGCGGCGACGGAAAAGGTGCTGGCCAACGTGCGCGCCATTCTGGCGATTGAAATTCTGTGCGCCGCGCAGGGCGTGGACATTCGCGCCGACGACGGAGCGGCGCCCGGCGAGTTGAGCGACCGACTGCGCCACACGTTGCGGCGGCAGGTGGATCATTGGGTCAACGATTCGGTGATGTATCGCCTGATCGACGCCGCCACGCGCATGTGCCGACCCGGCGGCGAATTGGACGAGGTAGTGCAAGACGTGATGGAGATGATCGATGGCTGATGTGAAGAAGGTCAAGCCGGCGCAGCCCGGCGGTTTCAACGATTACCACCCGCCGCTGATGCTGGCGCGCTCGCGGATGATCGACGCCATCCGCCGCACCTATGAGCTGTTCGGCTTCGTTCCGCTGGAAACGCCCTGCGTGGAATTCGCCGAGGTGCTGCTGGGCGAGGGCGGCGAGACCGACAAGGAAGTTTTTTTCCTCAACGGTCCGGAAGAGGACAAGGAACTGGCGCTGCGTTTCGACATGACCGTGCCGCTGGCGCGCTACGTGGCGGCCAACACCGATTTGCTCATGCCCTTCAAGCGTTATCAGATCGGGAACGTGTTTCGTGGCGAGAAACCGCAGGCCGGACGCTTTCGTCAGTTTGCGCAGGTCGACGCGGACATCATCGGCGCGAAAACCGGCTTGCCCGACGCGGAAATCATCGCGGTGACCGTCGCGGCGCTGGAAGCGCTGGGCGTGGAAAAATTCGTCGTGCGCATCAACGATCGCAAAATCCACGACGGCCTCGCGGCGGCGATCGGGATTCAGGCGCGCGGCGCGTGGTCGCGCGACGATCTGGTCAAGGAATTGCTGCGCGTGCTGGACAAGGTCGAGAAAATCGGCCGCGCCGGCGTGCGTGAGGAACTGCGCCGTAAGCCGCAAGGCGAGCAGGATCGCGCGTTGCAACTGGGCGACGAGGCCCTGGCGCTGATCGATCGTTTTCTGGACATCGCCGGCGACAACGCGCAGAAACTCGAAGCGGTCGGCGAATTGGTGCGCGGCGACGTCGGCGCGGAAGGCGTCGCGGAATTGCGCGCGGTGCTCGATCATCTGCGCGAATACGGCATCGACGAAGGGCGCGTGCGCATGGATCTGAGCGTGGCGCGCGGCCTGGATTATTACACCGGGCCGGTGTTGGAAACGACCTTGCTCGACCTGCCGGAGATCGGTTCGGTGGCCAGCGGCGGGCGTTACGATGAAATGATCGGCCGTTTCCACGCCAACCCGATGCCGGCCGTGGGCACGTCCATCGGCCTGGATCGTCTTTTCGACGCGCTGCAAAAACTCGAACTGGTAAAGACGGCCGACAGTGAGGTCGAGGCGCTGCTGATGGTTTTCGATCAAGCGCTGGTGCCGCACTACCTGCGCCTGTTGCGCCGGCTGCGCGACGCGGGCGTCGCCGCGGAAATCTACCTCGGTTCCGACAGCGGCTTCAAAGCGCAGATGCGCTACGGCCTGCGCAAAGGCGTGCGGCACCTGGTCATTTGCGGCGAAGACGAGATGGCCAAAAACGGCGTGGAGGTCAAGGACCTCACCCAGCGCGAGCAGGTGTTTGTCGCCGACGACGATCTGCTTGCTCACCTGTTGGCCAAGCGGGGATAGGCAGGCGTATAAAACAAAAAACCCGGGGCGCATCGGCTCCGGGTTTTTTTTAGGGGTTGCTGGGGCTTGAACCCAGGACGCCTGGATCCACAATCCAGTGCTCTACCAACTGAGCTACAACCCCGCTCTTTGCGGGCAGGGCGATAGTCTACTTATCGATTTTTTCCTGTCAAGTTCGTTTTTTGGAAAATCAGCGGCGCAGCAGCCGGTCGAGATTTTTTTGGATCCACTCGTTGGTTTTTTCATGACGGGGGTGCGCCTGTTCGGCCTGCCGGAAAGCACGACCGTGCAGCACGCGCCGATCGCCGGCTTGCCGCGGACGAAACAGCCAATGCAGCATTTCGTGGTAGATCAGCGTTTCCATCACGTACTGCGGCACCCAGTCGGCGTCGAGCACCGGGTGGATGCGGATGACGTTGGTTTGCGCGTCGTAGCTGCCCAGGCGGATCGACGTTTTGCTGCGTCGGCGCCGGGTGCGATTGCCGTTTTGCCCCCAGGTGATCACCGCGTCGCAGGAACGCTTGAAGTACCTGGCGTTCACCTGGTCGAACATCTCCCGCAGATCGAAAAATTGTCCTTTGGTTTTGGCGGGCAGGTCATGGCCGTTTTTGGCCGGCGCTTCGTCGATAAGGTCGGTATGGTCAATGATGAACTGGTTGATCAATTCGCGGTTACGCTTGTTCGGGCGGCGGCAGAACGAGGCCAGCGTACGTAAAAACGGCCCTTCCGCCAGCAGGAACATGTGGTGCAGGCGGATCGTCACGCGCTCGGCTTCCCACGAGCAGGAGATCATGCTGCTGCGGTTGTTGTTGACGATCAGCTTGACCGTCACGCCCAGACGCTCTTCCAACTCGCGATGCAACCGCTGTGCTTGTTCCGTTCGATTCATCCGCGCAACCTTGCCATGAGAGGGCGTCGGCCGACAAGGGGCAAAATGGCTATGCTATAGAATGGTAATAACTTGAGAAACGAGGGTCAGGGCTTGGCGTTCGGATTTTTCAACGTGCCTTTGAGCGGAATCTGATAGAAGCCGTTGGCGTCGGGTTCCTTGAGGGTCATCATGATGATGCCCAGCGCGTCTTCCATTGCCTCGGACGGTTTGATTTTGAGCGTCAGGAACATGCGGCTGGACATCAGGTCCTCGCGGGTGGTCACGCGTCCGGTCAGACCGACTTCGAGGTTGTCGCCCTTGAGCGTGAAATCCTTGACCGTCAGGTTCTGCCGCTTGAGTTCGAAGGACATTTTGCCCGGTTCGAAGGCGATGGGCGGCAGTTCCTTTTCCAGAATTTTGATGTTCTTCGCCTTCAGGTTGTCCAGGTTGATGTTCAGCGCGCCTTCGTTCAGGCGGCGGTTGATGCGGTTGACGTGCGCTTCGAAGTTGCCGCTGAGCACGCCCTCCAGGTCCATCTGCCCGACTTTGCGCACCAGGTCGCGCGTTTGGTACTTGGCCAGCTTGAGCCCCGAGAAGTTCATCGCCACGTCGACCAACTGCCCGCGTTTGCACACCGAACCGGCGATGCCGCCGTCGTAGGTGTACACGTCGAAATCGACCCACAAGCGGCCGCGCAGCAATTGCAGCAACCGCAGGCGCATGCGCGCCTCGTCGAGGCTGAACAACACTTGGTTGGGCGTTTCGGCATGGGCCAGTTTCAGCCCTTTGATCTGAAAGCCGCTGAGGCGGAAGGTCGAGATTTCGTCGATATTCACCGCCAGGTTGCCCTGGGCTTCGATTTTGTTGATCAACGTGTCGCGAATGGCGTCAAAGGGGAAGGTCAGATAGAGGAAGAGGAAAAACAGCGCCATGAACAGGGCGCCATAGCCCATCAGCTTTTTCCATTCGGTGGTGCGAAGCCAGTTGGTCAGTTTGCGCATTCTTCCTCCACTATCGATCCCGCGCGTTCTACCATGTCCCAACGACGACCGCAACCTGCCGGACAAACCTCAGCCCGTCGCCGTCGGCCTTATGCAGACACGGGATATCCATTTAAGGTTGAAGGATTGCCTCGTTTTTTTCAACCGGCAGGACCGGCCGGACAAAACTTGCGTCTCGTGCCGCGAACCGCTTGAAAAATTTTGAGAAATAAATCAATCATGCGCTGGAGATCAGGGTGGAGTAACGATTCAGTGCTGTTCAACTCGAAAGAATTTCTTATTTTCTTTCCGCTGGTGGTGTTGCTGTATTACGCCTTGCCGCCGCGCCGGCGCTGGTGGCTGCTGTTGCCGGCCAGCTATGCGTTTTACATGTCCTGGCGGCCGACCTACCTGGCGCTGATTTTGCTGTCGACGACGATCGTATATTTCGTCGGCCGTGCGATGGCCGCCACCGATAGCCAAACGCGGCGCAAAACGCTGTTGATCCTCAGCCTGGTCGGCAACCTCGGCCTGCTGTTCGCTTTCAAGTACTTCAACTTTTTCAACGACAACCTCGGCGCGCTGCTCGACGGTCTGGGCCTCGGCTACGCCTACGCCGGATTGAGCGTCGCGTTGCCGGTGGGCATTTCCTTTTATACGTTCCAAGCGTTGGGCTACAACATCGACGTCTATCGCGGCGAGGTGCAAGCGGAAAAACGCTTCGGCAAGCTGGCATTGTTCGTCGCGTTTTTCCCGCAGTTGGTCGCCGGGCCGATCGAACGCACGAAACGCTTGCTGCCGCAGTTCGATCGGATTGTCCGTTTCGATCAGGCACAGGTGCTCGACGGTCTGAAGCTGATGACCTGGGGTCTGTTTAAAAAGGTCGTCGTCGCCGACCGGCTGGCGATGTTCGTCAACGCGGTGTTTGCCGACCCGGCCGCCGGCGACAGCCTGCAATTGCTGGCCGCCGCGTATTTCTTCAGCTTTCAGATCTACTGCGATTTTTCGGGCTACACCGATATCGCCCGGGGTGCGGCGCGCGTGTTGGGCTTCGAGTTGACCCTCAATTTCCGCCGGCCGTTTCACGCCGATTCCATCCGCGATTTCTGGCGGCGCTGGCACATTACGTTGTCCACCTGGTTTCGCGATTACCTTTACATCCCGTTGGGCGGCGGACGCGTGCGGGCGCGGCGGCTGTACTTCAACCTGGCGGTCGTGTTTCTCCTCAGCGGTTTGTGGCACGGCGCGGCGTGGACCTTCGTGGTCTGGGGCGCGTTGCACGGGACGCTGCTGATCGTCTCGCACCTGAGTTCCGGGTGGCGGCAACGCCTTGTCGAAAAGGTCGGTCTCATGCGCCGCCCGTTGCTGCATCGCTGGTGGCGAATTTTCGTGACCTTTCACCTGGTCGTCGGGGCGTTCGTCGTTTTCCGCGCGGCGAGCCTCGCCGACGCTTGGCGCGTTTTCGCCGGCATCGGTCGCCTGCAACTTTCCCCCGGCTCGCTGAATGCGGTGGTCGGTAGCTGGAATTTCCTCCTGGCGATTTTCTGGGTGATCGCGTTGGAGATCGTCGAGACGCTACACGATCGTTTCGACCTGCGCCGCGTGCTCGCCCGGCGTGGCGTGGTCGTGCGCTACCTGGCGTATCTGGCGCTGGTGCTGGTGATTTTGTTGTTCGGCGTGTTTGAGGAAGTGGAATTCATCTACTTCCAATTTTAAGGGATGCGATGAAGCGTTTTGTCGTCAAATTCTCCGCTTTCCTGCTGTTGCTGGCCGCGGCGCTGGCGCTGCTGGAGATCAACGCGCGCGTTATGTATCCCGATCCCGAACGCGGCGTGCTCGGGCAAAAGAAGCGATACCTGCGCGAACAACGCGAGCGGGTGGAGATTCTGGTGCTCGGCAATTCGCATTCGGAATGCAGCATCGATCCGGCGTTCCTGCCGCGAACCGGCTTCAACCTATCGATGCCCGGCATCGATTTGCGCACCAACCATTACCTGTTGAACTACTGGATCGACGATCTGCCGCGCCTGGACACGCTGCTGATCGAGTTGTCGTTCTTTACCTTTTCCTTCGACGTCGCCGAAATGCGTCCCTATTTCACCAAGGATTTCCTGCTGCAATTCGGCGTCCGTCCGCCGGCGAACAAGTGGTTCACCCTGCCGGTCGATCTGCTCAGCTATTCGTCGGCCTTCTGGCTCAAGCACGACCAATTCGTACACGATCTGGTGCGGCGGCAGCGCATCACGCTGTTTCATCGCCTAATCGGCAATCGCGCCCCGGCCGATCCGGACATGCCGCGCTTCGTGTTTCAGGAAAACGGCTATCGTTGGTCGGCGCGTATCCGCAGCGCCCGCGAGCGTCGCAAGTGGGCCAGGCCCAAAGCGGAAGAGACCATGCGTTATCAGCGCGAGAAAAAGTTCATTGCCGCAAACATGGCTCATCTGACCGCGATCGTCGAGACCGCACGCGCCCGAAATGTGACGCCGGTGCTCTTTTCCTCGCCTCTGACCGAGGAATATCTGGAATTTTACGACGATATGCTGAAGCGGGAATTTTATGATCTGCTATATGAATTTCTTACAAAAAATCCCGATGTGCGCTATTTCGACCTGATCCGCGCCGCGTTCATCACCCCGGCCAACTTTCGCGATGCCGACCACTTGAATGCTTCGGGCGGTCAGGCGGTCACCCAATACCTGGTCGAACAGTTGTGGCGTTGATCGTCAGGGGGATCAATCGGGAGCAACGGGCTGCTTGCATTTCCCGCAACGCGGAAAACCGCGATACAAAGGGGCGCCGCATGATGGACATTTATACCGTTCGATCTCCGCTTCCAGCCATTTTTCGGTTCCCAGTGCGCGGCGTTGAGGAACTGTACGCAGAATGACCCGTTTTCCGATTTCTATCGGGAAATTTTCGATGTGTTCGCAGGGAAAGTCGTCGCATTCATGGCAACCGTTCAGGTTGCGCTCCGCCGTGCAGGATAATATCGGGCAGACGCGACAGTAAATGAACACATTATCCGATTTGCATCCCTCGCAGACGATTTGATCGCTGGGCACGCCGTAAAATCGGCTTAGTTTTTCGATTAGTTTGGTGTTGTTGTCACGATAAGCGGCTTGGATTGAGCAAACACCGCAAAATAATCCGCATGGGGGGAGCAGTTTCTCGTCAACCATGATGAACGCCCTTATAAAAGGTATTGTGGTCAATTGAACTATACATCATTGATTTGCCGGATAATAGAAGGCGGTTGTATTCGGCCCATTCCATTTTCCCATTCCAACTCCGAAAATCGAACACTCGCTCCGGAAATCGAACACCTGCCTGATGCTGGTATATGTTAACTAGTTGATATTCCAATAAAAATAATCTTTCCGCCCTTGGCATCCCCCTTGCTCTAGTTAATGGGCAAGGAGGCAGCGCATGTTGGGCAAAACGATATCCGGAGCGACCGCGGGTGTGGAGGCTTTCGCCGTCGAGGTGGAAGCGCACTCCGGTCGCGGTTTGCCCAAGCTGCGCCTGGTCGGCCTTCCCGACGGCGCCGTGCGCGAAAGCCGGGAGCGCGTGCGCTCGGCGTTGTCCAGCAGCGGCTTTCATTGCCTGCGCCATCGCACGGTGGTCAATCTGGCCCCGGCCGATCGCCGCAAGGAAGGCGCGGCGCTGGATCTGCCGATCGCCGTGGCGCTCATGCAGGCGTATGAGTTGATCCCCAAATTGCGCACCATGGGCCATGCGATGCTCGGCGAATTGGGCCTGGACGGCTCGATCAAGCCGGTGCCCGGCGCGTTGGTTGTCGCCAGTCACCTCAAGCAGATGGGCTTCGAGGGCTTGCTCGTCGCGCGGGAAAACGTGAAAGAAGCCGCTTCGATCGAAGGGTTGGAGGTGCGCGGCTTTTCGCACCTGGTCGATGTCGTCGGCTGGCTGCGCGGCGAAAAGAAATTCGATCCCGCGCCGACCACGCCGGTGACCGCCGAACTGTCACGCGGCGACGAGGATCTCGACGAGGTCTGCGGCCAGGAACATGCCAAGCGGGCCTTGGAAATTGCCGCCGCCGGCGGGCACAACGTTCTGCTGATTGGCCCTCCCGGTTCCGGCAAAACGATGCTCGCCCGGCGGCTACCGACGCTTTTGCCGGCGATGACCACCGGCGAAATTCTTGAAACGAGCAAAATTTACAGCGTCGCCGGTCGCCTCAATGGATCGGGCCTGATGATGCGGCGACCCTATTGCGCGCCGCACCATGGGGCCAGCGATGCCGGGTTGATCGGCGGCGGGATCGTGCCGCGGCCGGGGCAGGTGAGCCTGGCGCACAACGGCGTATTGTTCATGGACGAAATGCCCGAGTTTCGGCGCGACGTATTGGAAATGTTGCGCCAACCATTGGAGGACGGCACGATCACCATCAGCCGCGCCGCGATGACCGCCAATTTTCCGGCCGATTTCATTCTGGTGGCGGCGATGAATCCGTGCCTCACCGAAGGGCAGCGACAGGGTTTTGCGCAGTGAGCATCCCACACATCTATGCGTTATTACGCTGGTTTTCTGGCTTGATTCTTCCATTGCGTGTACAACGCATGGTCAGAAGAACTAATTATCCGATGTCCAGCTACAAATGGTCGAAATTCGGGTGGGCAAGTCGGGGAAAAAAATTTGGCATCAATCGGTTGTCGAGGGACAAGCCGTCTGGTACGCGTTTTAAAACTGATCAGAGAGCGTCGATTCTCGGAACATTTGCCTTGCAGCGAGGCTTTTCTTGTGATTAGTTATCAAATAAATAAAGCCGTGCGATTTTCGACAAGTAATTCAGGAGTTAAGGCATGAGGGATGCGTTTGCAACAACCCTGCTTGTTGCGCTGTTTTTCTATTGTTTTGCGGTGCTCGTCTCATTAATTGTTCCCAAGAAAATGCTTTGGGGAGACCCACAAACGCGTACCAGATTGCGGGCTTTGAAATTTTACGGCGGCACTTGGCTCGGGCTTTTTATTCTCCTTCTAATCGTCATTCCAAAAGACACTCAAACCCCAAAGGGCTCCAACGACGTCAAACCAGCGCAGGTGAGCGTTCAGGCAGAGGGTGCGCCATCGGTTTCTGGTCAGGAAAAAACTCCATCGACGCCGGAGCCAATACCCGTAGCGACACCAGAACCAACCCCAGAGCCAATTCCCTTTACCAAAGAAGTTCTGCTGGAGATCGAAACCAAGGTCGAGGGGAAAAAGGCAACTGTTTTTGGCAGGACAAATCTCCCTGACGGCGTAGACCTTTCGGTATCGGTAGACGATAAAACACCTGGTATTTTTATTGGTCAATCCCATGCCACAGTCCGGAACGGACAGTTCTCCGCTGGACCTTTTGGACCGGATGCTGGGCTCCCAGATGGGATTTACATTGCAGAAATCGTCATGCCAGTTCCATCGGTCCAGTCGGATGCAGTTAGAGAAATTATTGGGCAAAAAGGTGAGAAGCTCGCCGGAAAACTCGTTTCCAAAGACTCCATATTGGGCGAAATCTACCTCGAAAAACAGGTGGAGTTCTTTGTAGGGCTCGATAGGGAGTCTGCCAAAATTATTCAGGCGGAAAGAAACGCCGAGTTAAAAAAAGAGGCTTCATACATTTATTCGGAGCTTAACCGACTTGTCCGAGAAGGCAGAGCGATGGATCGCTTGCGTCGCTCCGAGGACAATCTAGAATTGTTGCGGCAGTGTGGGAACAAGATGCGTGAATTGAAGCCGGTGGCTGAAGAAATACGCACTCGAGCCGAAGCGTTGCCCCGTAAATACTTTAGTCTTGGAGTCGCTTCGATCAATATTACTCTATGCGTAACCTGTTCACGTGGTCTTGCAATGGATAATTGTCAGATGGCTGCAGAAGCCCTCTCCGAAGCTAAGAAAGAAATGAGATGAAAGTGGCTTCTTCCTCGGCCACAGGGAGCGAAATATTAGGGCATGAGCCACAGTTCACATCGGTTTCTACTGCCGGAAAGATTCATGCGATTCTGAGGAGCTTATCCGTCAGAACGGCCATTCGGTCAATTAGACTCTACAAAGTTTTCATTTCTCCAAGCCTTTCAAAATCAATTACCTGCCGGTTCCATCCAACATGCTCGGAATATGCAGTTCTCGCATTCAAGAAATATGGATTTCGTCAGGGGATATTGATGTCTTACGGAAGAATTCGTCGGTGTCGCCCGGATAACAATAGCAGTTGTATAGATTTTCCTTGAGTTAAGGAGACTGATTGATGGGAACGAAGACAATTTACGAAACAAAAGCGACCTGTAAAGCCTGCGGAAATGTTTGGCATTTCGGCAAATCAAACACTCCGGTCGCCGGTGGTACTTGTGGTCAACCTCAACCCCAAAATACCGGCTGTGGATCACCACCTCAGAAAAAGCAATCGAGCTGCTGTGGTGGCGGAACACAGAAACCTGCTCCAACTGCCCAAGAAGGTGACCGGTGCCCGAAGTGTGGTTCGGCAGCTATCGAAAAAGAAATCATGAAGTACGAGGTATCCGACACAAAGGTTGTTTCGACTCAATCGATGGGTGCGCAACAAGCTCAACCGACGGCTCAAGGACAAGCCAGTGTTTCGCAAAATACACCAGCTTCAAATCTGTCAAGCCAGAGCACTGTGCCCCAGGCTCCACAGGTTGGTCAAACGGCATCCACACCCAGTACGCCGAAGTTTACGCCTGCGCCTCAGCAACCCGCACCAATGAAAACATCAATAGGCTCAAAACCGATCAAAATATCAGGGCGTAGCGTCTTGATTGGCATTGGTGCAATAGTATTGATTGCGATTTCGCCTGCTTTCTATCACGTAATGACTATTCTAAATATTGCGATGGCGGCAGCCATTTTTGCATACCTCGTGTATCCACCAGCAAGAGAGAAACTGTCAGCGACGTTGAAATTCATTCCGCAAAAAGCTTCGACCGGAAAAGCCGTTGCTCTTCTACTGCTTTTCGGCTTTTGCACGCTTCTATCAATTGCTGGTTGGGGCGCGGCGCTTGAAGAAAGCAAGAAGGCTCGGGCTCAGATCGAAGCAGAACTCACGAGTAATCGTGAAATATTCAGCCAAGTTGATTCCGCGATTGCCGGAAGTGAGTTCGAAAAAGCGCTGCAGTTAATCACCAAAGCGACTGACAACCCGGAAACCATCAAGGAAAAAGAGGAAAAACGAAAGCTCGTTGCGGAAAAATCTCTAGAGTATTTTGCAAACCAAGGCCGAGGCTTTTCACAGAAAGGTAAGTGGAAGGAAGCGCATGTCGCATTCACGAAATACTTTGGGCTGGCATCAGCAGAGACAGGAATGGCCGATGATTTGAAACAAGCAGTTTACAAGTCGGCTGTTGGTCTATCGCAGATTGGCGCTCTTGAAGAGGCGATTTCTTTGTTCGAAAGAATCAAGGGCGTTTCCGACTCAGAGCAACAGATCGCGCAACTTCAAGAAGCGCTGAAAGAAAAGCAATACCAACAAGCCGTATCCCTGTTCCAACAGAAAAAGTACGCCGAAGCGCAACTCCTATTTGCAAAACTCGGTACGTATTCGGACTCCGCAGAATATCTTGAGAAGGTAAACAAGATCGTGGAGGAGGAAAAACGCATCGCAGCCTACAACGATAAAATAAATGCCGCGCAGAAAATTGCGAATGAGATGGAACAGTTCCTCAACTCTGGAGACACAGAAGCAGCAGGCAAAGCGATGAGCGAAGGAATGATTGCGCTGGACGAGGCGGAAAAGCTTGTTGGTGTAAATGCAACGATACGGGCAATTCGGTCGAGGTTTTCAAGAGGCGAATCGAAGATCAATAGAATCATAGCGGAGCGGCAACGGCAGGCCAAAATTGCGGCGCAGTATGCTGCAGCCGAGCAGGCATATAGAGCGGGCATAGCGGAGATTATGCCCCCCTGGTCTCAGGCGCTGTCGGGAATTGGAACTCAATCAACATTGGCTGGAAGCAATCCAACGCTCATATTCGACTCCGACTGGGTTTTGGTTACCGCTGGATACTTGGCAGTGATGAAAATGGCAGATGATGCTGTTAGACAGTTGTCACCGCCTCCACGTTTTCAGGCGGCTCATCGCAAGCTTTTAGCCGCAGGAAGAGAATCTAAACAAATTGCAGACCTTTATGCGCAGGGAGTCGACGAGGTCAACGGCCAGAAAATTGTGAGAGCTTCGGCAAAAATGGCCGAACTTTCACGACTTGTAAATGAGGCTACGTCTCTCCTACCGAAAGACTAGCTGGCTGACAGGTTCGAGATATTGACAAATAATGTCTGGAGTGTCTGGTAAAGATTAAACAGATTAATCGTTTTCAGAAACCAGTTTTGGCTTCGGGATTATAACATGATTCCGGTTGTCACCATGTAATCCGAAGTATAGGCGTGTACAAACACGATTCCCAGATCATTTAACAAGTTGATTTTTCTCGTGCTTTCGAAGCAGACGTCTCACAAAATGATAATCAAGCCCGAAATTTACAGCAATTTCCATTATCGTTGCGTTCGGGTTTAGGGCTCGGTAGTTGATCAACTCAGGCTCGATAGATGCAACGGCTTCCTTACGTGATGGCGAGATGGCAGTACTTAGATCGATAAGAAAATCATCGACCGAAACAGATTTGCGGTCGCTTGCCAATGCCCTGGCGACCGCTACTTCAATACACCCCTTAAGCTCTCGTATGTTTCCAGGCCAACGGCAACAACTCAGCGCCTTCGCTGCCATAGGTTGGAGACGAAGCCGTGCTCGAGATTTCTTTTTCGATTGGCCAATGAAATGCCGCGCGAGCATGACGATATCATCAGAGCGTTCTCGCAGGGGCGGAATTTGAAGAATACAAGAGGCTATACGATAGTAGAGATCGGCTCGAAATTTTTCCTCGTCAACCAGCTTCTTCAAATCTTTATTCGTTGCGGCAACTACACGGACATCCACGGAGATTGGCTTGCTGCTTCCCACGCGAACGATTTCCTTTTCTTGGAGAGCGCGCAACAGTCGTGCCTGCAACGCCAGCGGCATTTCCCCGATCTCATCAAGAAAAAGAGTTCCTCCATTGGCAATCTCAAGGTGCCCCTTCCTGGTCGTTATCGCACCGGTAAATGCGCCGCGTTCGTGGCCGAAAAATTCACTATCCACAAGACCTTCAGGGATTGCCCCGCAGTTGACCGCAACAAAGGGTTTATCGCGCCGAGGGCTGTGCCAATGAATTGCCCGAGCGACTCCTTCTTTGCCGGTACCGGTTTCGCCCTGGACGACGACTGGAAAATCGGCCGGCGCGTAGATCGTTCGGATTTCCTGGAATATTCGAGTCAGAACTGGGTCCACGGTCTTGAGTGCTTTTCCGGGACCGTATTCAAGGGTTTCTATGTGCCGAGGCTTTCTCATAGGCCAAAGGATATCGGGGGAAGCCCATTTCAGTCCTCGTCGCGGAGTCGAATTTCAATCGGCTATTTATCGGTTGAAAACCGATCTCCTTTGACGAATCGCCGGATAGTCGGCAAACTGTCGGGAAATAGTCGGCTGATTATAAACGTAAGGACCAAATGAAGCGCGCCTCGATAGCAATTCTCTTTGTACTGATGGTGTTTGCGGCCATGTGCTTGGCTGCCGAACTGCCTGCGCCGATATCGGCGAAGGTAATCCGCGTTGTTGACGGTGACACACTGAAGATCAGCATCGATGGTCGTGAAGATACAGTCAGGCTGATTGGTGTCGACACGCCCGAGACCGTCCATCCCAACAAGCCTGTAGAATTTTTCGGAAGAGAGGCAAGCGCCTTCACGCATCGCATGGCGGATGGCAAAAACGTGCGCCTCGAATTCGACCAGGCGAGCGCCGCGACGAAACATCGAGATCGTTACGGACGATTGCTCGCCTACGTCTTCCTGCCCGATGGCACTCTGTTGAATTCCGAGATCATCCGCCAGGGCTACGGACACGCCTACACAAAATACCCGTTTTCACGGAAGCAGGAATTTGTTGCTATTGAACGCGAGGCCCGCGAGGCTCGGCGCGGCTTCTGGGCTCAGACGGAAGACACCTCGTCTGCGATGACTCCAACCCCTAGTATTGCACCGCCCGACGAACGGAAGTGCAAGATCAAAGGCAACATCAATGCGCGTGGAGACAGGATTTACCATGTGCCAGGGCAGGAGCACTACGAGATCACACGCATCAATGAGTCACGCGGCGAGCGGTGGTTCTGCACGGAAGAAGAAGCGATCAAGGCGGGGTGGCGGAAGGCAAAAAGGTAATAACCTTCTTTTAAACTGGAGGATGAAATGAGCAATAAATGCATCGCATTTCTAGGAATTCTGCTTTTTTTGGGGATCAACGTCGTTGTGGCCAATGGTGGTGAAGTCAAGGGCGGAACCTGGACTGATCCAAAAACACATCTGACATGGCAAGTCATTCCGACAGACAAGCCGATGAATTTCCTCGAAGCGAAAGATTACTGCAATGGCTTGTCATTGGCTGGCCATGACGATTGGCGCTTACCAACAATTTCGGAACTACGGAGTTTGGTTCGTGGATGCGACCGCGCGGTGACTGGAGGTTCCTGTGGTGTGACAGACACGTGCAGGAATTGGAAAAAAGGATGCCAGAATATTGGGTATTGCGTTGGTTGCGGAGGCCAGGCGAACGGAAAATGTTACTGGCCCGCCCAGATAAAAGGGGATTGCAAAAAAAGCACGTATTGGACAGGGCTGCCGGTTGAAGGACTGAACGAAGTTGCTCTGGTTCCAGATTCGGAAGGCAACTTAGTCCCAACGAAAAAAGTTCCTGAGGCAGCCTGGAGTATCAATTTCGGGACTGGTGAAATCACAAGCCATGATCAAATTGAAAATGCAACTGACGGCGATTCGCCTTACAGTACCAGGATGCGCGCACGTTGTGTTCGAGAGTGAAAATCAACCAGTGTAGCCGCAACTGAGGGCCGTTTTTTATCTGTCAACCGCAAATCCGCACATCCTTTTCCGGTAGATCGAGCCAGTATCCAACTTTCGGCTTGGTTTTGATCAGTCCCTGGATTTCACGCGTCGGAATTCCCCGCCCATTTCCGGCCTGGCTGACAAGCGTTCGAATGAGCGTGGACTTCGTGTCGGTGATCTGGTGGTCGTAAATGGGATTATCAGCCGCGTCGTTTAGTCCCCAGATGCTGTCATAGATTTCCCGCTTGGTCACAACCTTACCGGGCTTTCTTGCCAGCAGCGTCAGGAACTTCAGCGGCGTCGGCTGCAGATCAACGGTCGCTCCTTTGTAGGAAACGCGGTGCTGCTCGATGTCCAGAATCAGACTGGGCATGGGGTCTGCTTCGACGTCCGGCTCGATTGTTCCCACCGGGGCGGAATCATCCTGTGGAATCGGCAGTGAGGCACCCCCACGAACCTGTTCGGACAACTTCTTGCCGGTCTTTGGTCCGAGAACTTCGCAGAGCCGATCCTCGGTCACAGCTTCGAGGGCGTTCTGATCGCTGATGCCAGCATCAGCCAGTTTACGAAGCACAGCCCTTCCAATTCCCGGAAGTTTCAACCGCGCCAGTTCCACCGCGTCGGTCTGAATTCCAAAGGTGAGCCGCAACGATAAATCATGAACTCGTTCGACCTGCTGTTCACCCCAACCCTCGGTTTCGCAGACAAGGGCCATGCCGTGAAGAAGCCAATCAAACTCCTCGGCGACACGACGGACCGCGCCGCCCCAGACCTTGTAGCCTTGCTCGATCTTCTTGATCGGCAACTCGGCGATCCAGTCGTCCATCATAAGAGCCAGCTTGTAGCGCTTGTTCACTTCGTAGATGCAGTGGGCTTCCTTGGCGACGGCCTGGAACACCGTCCAGTGTGCGATCTCACGGCTCCGAGCGCGGCTCAATATCTTTTCGCGGTATCCTGCGCGCCGGTTTTCATCGGTGGACATGGTGACGTAGATGTCTTCCGCGTCTCGGCTGCGCGCTGCGATCACCAGCATCTCAAACTCGGTCGTGAAGCGGTCCTTGGCAGTCTGAGCCCAACGCGAAAAGGCGTAGGCGGTTTTGGGGTGCAGGCATTGCGAAGCGCAAACGCGCCCAAGCTCAGTGATAATCAGATGGTTCTCTTGTTCCAGCACCGTGGCGCACGAGGTGCAGATGTCCACCGCCCGGTCGACGTCTTTGCGGAACTGGTCGATGGTCTGCTTCTGCCGCCATATTTCGTGGCCGGTGAAGCTGCCGAGGAGGAAATGGTAGAGTTCCTCCCGCGTCGCGCACAGGCCGGAAGCGATCAGATTGACGACGTGACTTTCCAATGGCGCATTGGCGAGCGTCGGCATGATGTCCTCGAAGTTTCCTTCGATGTAGTGTCCCGCCATCGCTCGGGCCGGAAAGTCGCCCATGCTGACCATGATCGAGCGCCCGAAGTCCGAAGCCAGCGAAAGCCGCCCGGCGCGGCCGCTCATGTTTTCGTACTCGCTGCGCGTGATGTCCTCGGTGACCCAGCGCCGGAACTTGGAAGAGTATTTCCATTTCTGGGAGTCGACGAACACGTTCTTGGCCGGAAGGTTCATGCCCATCGCCAGCGTCGAGGTCGAAAATAATGCTTTGATCGATCCAGCGCGGAAGTGCTTCTCGATCAGGCGGCGTTCCGCCCAGGTCAGGTCGGAGTTGTGAAAAGCGATGCCCTGAGAAAGCAAATCGTTGAGGACCTCACGGGCATAGGTATCCTCCATGTCGGTAAGATCTTCGATGGCTTCATACGCCGCAGGCAGCGAAACCAGATCGCTCAGAGCGCGAGCAGCGAACACCGTGGAGTTCCGGTCCCGCAGGAAAATCAGACTCTGCTCGTTCTGTTGGGCAAGATGCGCGACGTTGAGCAGCAGCTGATGGTTGGCCTGTCTTTTGGTTTCATCCCAGACCAAATCCTCGGAACCATCGGCGCCCGAGTTGTGTTCGCGGTAGTTGAACACTCCCTGGCACAGGATGCCCTTGCGAAGCTCGACGGGTCGCTGCGCCTCGATGAGGACGCGGGCTTTGAGCCACTTCTCTAAGCGGTCGGTTTTACCAAGCACCGCCGACAGCCCAAGAATCTGCGGGCTGGCTTCCGAAGTCACGATGCGCGTAAGCAGAACCTCGAGCACCGGCCCCCGGAATTCATCGGTGATCATCTGCAATTCATCCACGACGATCAGTCCGGCGCTGGTGAGTAGCGAAGGCGTATTCACCAACAGCCCTTGCATCTTCTCGTAGACCACGATGGCGATGTCGAAGTCGCCGTGCTCGATCTGGTCGTCGAACTCCCGGTGATCGCGATTGGAGATGGCCACGCGGATGCCGACCTCGCCGTAGCGTTCGGTGAATTCGACGAACTTCTCTTCGGCAAGGGACTTCTGCGGAACCAGGTAGAATACTTTGCGCTTGCTGCGCGCCGCTCTGATTGCGGCCATTTCTCCGATAAATGTTTTACCGGACGAGGTGGGTGAAAAGACGATCAGATTGCGGGATTCGAAAAGGCCGTATTGCTGGATGGCCTTTTCCTGGACAGGGAGCAGCGTCTCGCCGATGTGCCGCTTCCAGGTGTCCACGATCCGCTTTTCAATTCCGTATCCTTCAAGAAAATCAATCCTCATCATGGGCGTTTCCCCCCGAAACGCGCCCAACTTTTTCATAGCGAACGAGAGTTTCATCTTCCCCTGGGCGTTGCAGAAAGAGGGGATCTCGCCCGCCGCATTGCATTAATCCAGATCGCGGAAAACCCCTATAACCCTTCCCACGATCCGGATATCCTGACGTGCCGCATCGATCAACAAAGGAGCCAGCAAGCGGTTTTCCGGCTGCAACCGAATGAGTCGGCCCTCGCGGTAAAAACGTTTCACAGTCGCCTCGTCATCCATCAGAGCAACCACGATGGAGCCGTTTTCGGCGTCCGGTTGCTCGCGCACAATCACGGTGTCGCCATCGAGAATTCCGGCCTCGATCATACTCTCGCCGGTTACCCTCAGAGCAAACACCTTCGAGTCTCCATAAGCTTTCCGTTCCACCGGCAGGTAGCCATCGATGTTTTCCACGGCCAGGAGCGGCGAGCCTGCCGGAACCTGGCCGATGATCGGGATGCCTTTCTCACCCAGCGGTCTGCCAATTGTTTCGATGGAACGCGCCGCGCCGGTGCGCCGCAAAAGTCCCTTCCTTTCCATGCGCTTCAGATGTGCGAACACCGTCGACGATTTGATCCCGAACTTGTCTCCGATTTCCCGGACGGTCGGCGGCATCCCGCGTCTGTCGCTGAATTCTTCGATATACCGAAGAATTTTCTCTTGCATGGCGGAAGGTGCTTCCACTTTTCGGTCTCCTTTGTTCTGATGTACAAGGTAGGCTAACATTAGTTAGCCGTCAAGTGAAAAATGAATTTTTTTGACCGTCCCTTGAAAAAAAGTGGGGCCGAATGGCGGAAGCAGTCGGAACAAAAGACGTGCGAACCGTAAAATCGAGTTTGTCTTCCAGTACTTGAGTGCGATAGGCTCAGTCAGGAATCCAGGAGATCGGTTGATGAAGAAAAATGAATCACAGAATTGGGTCGTCGGGGGAATTTATCTGAACCCGAGTGAAGACGGCTCCTATGGGGTTTTCAAGGTCACCGCCGTGGACGACGGCGGCGTCCACGTCCGTCTGTTCGCCAACAAATATCGGAACCGACCAAGCGAGATTGATATCGAAAAGCTTACGGTTGGCGGTATCGGTTGGCCCGAAGGAACCGGCATCGGCCATCTACCCTTGTCGTTCGAAGCCATCGGCAAATGGACAGTGGAGTTTGTAAAGCAGGTTCCGGTCACGGACGAGGAGCTTGACGACTACGACATGTGGAAAGAAGACATTGGAACCTACTGGTGAACCGCGTCTCGGTCCATTTCATTCGCTTCAATAATCCCTTCAAAAGCAGGTCGATGTTTTTCCGGGATGCGTTCGAGCAGATTCTGTAAATCGTCCTGGCCAAGGCGAGTTCCCTTCTTCCCTTCGAATTCAGTCCAGTGGTACTGCTCCTCGGTCATCCCCAGCAGCTTGCCCATCTCGCGTTGCGACATGCCGAGACACTCGCGCACCTTCAGCAATTTATACTTCGGTCGGGCGTCACTGGGCACCGGCTCGACGCCGAGCAACTCGGCGACGCTCACACCGAAAAACTCGGCCACACGACGCCTCGTCGCATGAATGTGAGGCCGCATGCCCCGCCGCTCCCAGTTGGCTATGGTGCATTCGTCGACGCCGATGTTGCGCGCCAGTTCTTTCTTGGTAAGCCTGTGCCGCGTCCGGAGCCATTCCACCCGTTCGCCGAAGGTGCTCATCTCCGCAAACTTCTTGACCATGTGGATTTCTTCGCTGGTGTTCACGGTAACCACCATGTCGCCATTCTTGGGCAAGGTGGGAAGCAAACCATTCAAGCCAAACGCTTCCCGGATGACATTGAAATCCAGATGGACATCCAGTCGTCCCTCGGGCATTGCCACGATCTTGTTGACGACGGCGGCGAGCATTTCCTTCTGCTCCCCGATATGCAGCCCTCCGAAAACGCTGGCGAAGTTAACAAAGGCCAGTCTCAGTTTCCCCAGGTCGACGTGGGTGTGGTCGCCATCGATCCCCGCTTCCTTCTGCAGCCTCTCGATCTCGTTCACCAGTATCTGCTTTTCGGAGTTGAGCGGCTTTGCACGGGCGCTCAGTTCTTCGTGGTCGAGCAACCCGTCCTGGTAGGCATCCATGATCCGCTTCAAAGCTTTTTCCACTTCGGCCAACTGGCGGTGGAGCGAACGTGCCTGGTCGTCGAGGTGCTGGCGAATGAACTCCTTGTTGGCAATAAACTTTAACGCCTGCTGAACCACCGGCGTCGGGTCGGTCGCCCACTGGGCGAGCGCCTCTATGACCTTCTGCTCGGTGCGCCAGCGATCAAAGGTGAGACCGGAGCAAACATCCGGTCCTTTTTGAAGCCGCCATGAGCATCGGTAGTAGGACCAGTTTCCGCCGCCGCGACCTTTTTTCGGATGGTTGTAACCGGCCATGCTGCCTCCGCAGAGGCCGCATTTGATCAAACCGGAGAGCAGGTAGGTGGATCGCTTGTTGCGATGGTGTAAGCCGGTTTTATTGGTCATGATGTCGTTCGCCTGGGTCCATGTTTCCTTGGAGATGATGGGCGGCCAGACGTCCTCGACGATGATCCAATCTTTTTTCGGGCGCGGCGTCGAGGAGGAACTTGTTCCTTTGCGCTTGTTGTAGGTCAGCGCGCCGTAGTAGGTCGGATTCGACAGGGTGCGACTGACGCTGGTGCCGCTCCAGTGGTCGGCATAGCGCGGCTTTGATTGCTGCGCGTTCAAATAGTGGGTGACGAATCGAATGCTGCGTCGCTCGATGTAGAGGTCGAACATCTTCCGGACGTGCTCGGCTTCGTCCTCGCGGATCACCAGTTTCCCTTCCTGTTCCTGGTATCCATAAGGAACCACGCCGCCATTCCATTTTCCCTCTCTGGCGCGCACCAGCATGTGCTCGCGGACGCGCTCGGCGATCATCTCCCGCTCGAACTGGGAAAACGACCCCAGCACGTTCAAAGTCAATCTTCCCATGGGATTGGAAGTATCGAACCGCTGGGAGATTGAAATGAAGGCGACGGAATGATCCTCCAGTGTGTCGAGCAGACGAAGCAGGTCGCGCAGGTTGCGGCTAATGCGGTCGATCTTGGTGACGACCACCGCGCCGAATTTCTTTGCGGTTGCGTCGGCCATCATCCGCTTGAAGGCCGGACGGTTTTCGGTATTGCCGCCAGACAGCCCCGCGTCGGAATAATGGTCGTGGATTTTCAGATGGTGAAAGGCGCAGTATTCGCGTAGCACCTTTTCCTGGATCGCTAGAGACTCCGATTGCACCTGCATGTCGGTCGACACGCGGGAGTATATGGCGACCACGGTTCCGGTTTCTAATCTGTCGCTGTCCAGCATCACACCTCCTCGCTTCGGGTTTGTTCAAGGTGTCCCTTACCTCAACGGGACACATCATCAAGGCTTTCTTTATTGCGAGGAGCGTGCCACGCACGGCGAGCCGTTCGTGTCGTCAAAAGCCCGTAAATCAAGGGTTTTGATGAAGCACCATGAAGGATCGGGCCGCATTCCGTTTTGCAAATGACTCTATAAATTTTGCAAAATGGCCTTTCCGTTTTGCAAACAGCCCATTCCGTTTTGCAAATCGGCCTTTCCGTTTTGCACTTTTCGCGGAAAACGGCCCGGATAACTGTCATAACCTATTGTAATAAAAAGCAAATCCGCTTCGTTTTGCACTTTTTCAAAAACTGCACGCCTCATCGCCCCACAAAAATTCATATTCACATTTAGAAACAGATAGTTAGTCGCTTTCTCTTCCAGCTGGCATCCCTCTTGCCCTTAGGACGCCTCGGTTCATTTGACCGAGGAGGATCGATGGGAGCCACGAACATCAATGAAGTCCGCATCTACCACACCGCGCTACCGGAGTCGCAGGTAAAACGTCGCGCCGATGATCTCGTGCGGCTTCTTGCCCTCGGTCTGGCGCGATCCGTGGTTCAGCCGCCCTCCAAAGCTGGAAAGCGGAACCAGGGCCAAAGCGATCCCCTGAAAACACCGGATTGTTTGGTGTGCGAGGAGGTCTCGTGATGGCCATTCGTACCGCAAGAAAGAAACGACACGGGCGGATGAACGCGGAAGCTGCTCGTCAGTACGTCATCGATTTTTTCCGGGCTCATGCGGTTAAAGGCGATTTGAAACCGTCCCGCACCTACGAAGTGGTCGAGCAGTCGCCCACCAAAATCAAGATCGCCACGCGAAACGGTCATGAACGATCAGTACAAACTCTCTTCGCCGATCTGGTGACCTGCAAAAGCCTGAAGTATGGCGAGTTCCGGCGCGTTGATCTGTTCTGGGGCTTGGAGCGCAAGGAGCAGGAAAGGGAATTCGCTCCCATCCACACAACCGACATTGTCATTGATGACGAGGCTCTCCCGGAGCCCGTATTCACATCCAGCGGCACACCGCTTCCCGTCGACGCCTTCATGGAGCGGAGCCTCGTGGGCCGCTCTTCCCGTAAATCCCGAAAGGAAAAAGCATCATGAGCAACCCGCGCCTGACCTCCACCTATTCGATGTGGAGTCTGTTCCGCAACTGCCGCATGGCGTGCAAGCTGCGGTACCTCGATTTCCTCGTGTCGCTGACATCCGATCCGAACCTGCGCTTCGGCTCGGCGGTCCACCAGTTCCTCGAGTGCTGGCACCGGCACGGCGACCTCGCCCAGGTGCTCGACCTGATCGACCGCTCGTATCCCAACCGCGCCGGTGACGACGACCAGCAGCGCGACTGGAACCTGGCGACGGCGATTATGAGGGGATATGCCGCGCGGTATCCGGAGGAGGAATTCGCCGTAGTCGAACTGGAAAAGAAGTTCGAGGGCGAGATCGTCAATCCGGCGACCGGCGCAACCTCGCGCAGCTTCACCCTGGCGGGCAAGGTCGATGGCATCGTCCGGATCGGCGACGAGCATTTTCTCCTGGAGCACAAGACCGCGTCGCTGCTCGACTCCGGTTACCTCGAACGGTTGTGGACCGATTTCCAGATCATCCTCTATTGCTGGTACGTCGAGCAGGCGCTGGGCATCCGTATCAACGGCGTCATCTACAACATCCTGGTCAAGGCCAAGCTCCAGCAGTCCAAGGGCGAGACCGAGGCCGAATACGAAACCCGCCGCGCGGAACTGATCGCCAAGTCCAAGACCGGGAAGACCACGGCCAAACGCCGCATGCCGGAAACGGACGACGAATTCCAGGCGCGCCTCGCGGCGAAATACGACGAGCCGGGAATGTTCCACCGGGAGATTCTGTACATCTCCCGCGACCGCTTCGCCGTCCTGCAGGCTGAACTCTGGGAACTGACCCAGAACTTCCTTGACGCCCGCCGCCGCGACACCTGGTACCAGAACACTTCGCAGTGCTTCCAGTACGGCAGGCCGTGCGCTTACTTCCCGCTTTGCCGCAGCGACTTCTCGCCACTGGTCCGCGACAACCACTACCGCGTCGAACCGCCCCACACCGAACTTACCGACAACGCCACGACAACGGACAACGCGACCGTTTTTTAGAAGGAGACCGCAATGATTCTGCCCAAGGAAAAATCCAAACCCAAGACTGAACTGTCCGAGTTCACGATATTCGGCTACGGCATGCCCAAGATCGGCAAGACCACCTTCGCCGCCGGATTCCCCGACGCCGTGTTTCTGGCGACCGAGGCCGGGCACAATGCGCTGTCGATCTTCAAGGTCGACCTGCCGGACTGGGACGCCTTCCTCGAAGCCTGCCGCGAACTGGCCGAAGGCAAGCACAGCTTCCGCAACATCATCATCGACACCGTCGACAACTTGTGGCTGCTCTGCCGCAACCACATCTGCGCCAAGAACAAGATCGAGCATGAGGGCGACCTGGCTTACGGCAAGGGCTACGCGCTGATCCTCAACGAGTTTGCCCGCGTGCTGATGAAGCTCTCGATGCTGCCCTATGGCCTTGTGCTGATCTCTCACGCCACGGTCCAGGAAATCCAGACGCGCACGGGCGCGATGCACAAGGTCGTCCCGTCGCTTCCCGACAAACCCCGCAAGCTGGTTCTCGGCATGGCCGACATGATCCTGTTCTTCGATCAGGACATTGTCCGCTCCGAGGACGGCAAGCAGACCATCCGCCGCGTCATCCGCACGCAACCGAATCCCGGCTATGAGGCGGGCGACCGCACGGGGCGCCTGCCCGATGTGATCGATCTCGACTACCGGAAATTCGTGGAGGCCTTCGGACGTCCGGCGCAGCCCGCCGCCAACACCAACAAGAAAGCTCAGTAGGAGGACAAACCCATGTCAAACCAACCCCCCGTCGATTCCGCCGATCTGGCCGTCTATGACGATGACTACGCGGCAGCCGATGTTCAGCCCAATCAGTTCGACGAAGTGCCGGACGGCAAGTACCAGATCAAGGTTGAGAAGGTCGAACTCGTCCGCACCCAGAACGGTGCGCCCATGCTCAAGTGGCACCTGCGAGTGCTCGGTCCCCAGCATCGCGGTCGCATGATGTTCCGCAACAACGTCATGTCCAGCAGCGAGACCATCAAGTTCCTCAAAGCCGACCTGCTTGCCTGCGGACTGGAACTCGGCAAGCTCTCCGACCTCCCGTCGCGGCTCGGTGAACTGCTGGATGTCGCCCTCGAGGTCACGAAAAAGACGCGCGGCGAGTATGCCAACGTCTACCTCAACAAGCGCATCGTCCTGGACGACCCCGATGCGGACTACCAGAGCACGGCCGAAGGCCCGCTGTCGGCGTTTTAAGCATGGAAGCAATTTCCATCATCGTCGACACCCGCGAGCAAGTTCCCTACGCCTTCGGTTCCCGGCAGGTGGTGCGCCAGGCGCTGCCTGCCGGGGATTACTCGGTCGAGGGATTCGAATCGCTTATCGCGGTCGAGCGAAAGACGCTTGAGGACTTTGTCCATTCGGTGATCCGTGATCGCGAGCGATTCAAGAAGGAACTTTTAAAGCTCGCCGATTACCTCCATCCCTGCATCGTGGTCGAAGCAAGTCTGCCGGACGTGCTTTTATCCCGTTACCCCTCAGGCGCTCACCCCAATTCGGTCTTCGGAGCAACGGTCTCCATCTGCGTCGACTACTGCGTGCCGGTTTTTTTCTGCGGCGACCGCCAGGCCGCGCGCCGGTTCACCGAGGAATTCCTCGTGCGCGCCGTGATGCAACAACTCTCTCAAAGGGCAATCGATATGAATCAAAAATCCAACTCAAGCCAGGCAAAGCCGCGAATAAATGAAGAGTGGGCGGCCTTTTTGGAAAACGAAGCAGCACAGATGGAGCAGCACGACGACTCCAATCCCGACCTCGTTATGGCCATGCGAATCGGTGCCGACGCCATCATGAAACGTGGGCCATTTGGAGGCGTGGATTGAATGCAGATGCCCAATTCATTCGCGGCCGCGTGGAGACGCTGTTTCATGCCTCGCCCGGATTTTCCGCCGGTCGCCTGAAGGACGAGAACGACCGCCTCGTCACATTCGCGGGCAAGGTGGTCGCCGCTGTCGGCGAGCAGGTGATCCTCCAGGGCGCGTGGGTGAATCATCCGAAATATGGCAAGCAGTTCCAGGCCGACTCGCTGACCCACGATCTCGATCTGTCGGTCGAAGGCTTGGCGCACTACCTCGCCAACAATCCCGCGTTCGTCGGTCTGGGTCCGGTCAAAGCCAAGCGGATTGCGCAGGCGTTCGGAAGGGACTTTGGCCGCGTCATCGTCGAGCACCCCGAGGCCGTCGCCAAGGCCGGTCCGATCACCATCGAGGCCGCGCAGAATATCCGAGCCGAATGGCTTCGGCACCAGGCGATCAATGCGGCTGCGACCGAGCTATCCGCCTTCGGCTTGACTCACCACCAGGTGCGCTCGCTGATCGATAAGTACGGCAACGAAGCCGTCTCCATCATCAAGAGCGATCCGTATCTGATCGTGCGCGACATACGGGGCTTCGGTTTCAAGCGAGTGGACGCCATTGCCCGCAAGGTGGGTGTGCCGAAGGAGTTTCCGCCGAGGGTGCGCGCCGGGATTCTCGATTGCCTCGACGATGCTCTCGACCAGGGCCACACCTGGATTGAAGAGGCCGACCTCATCGAGCGCGCCAACAAACTGCTCGTCATGGACTCGCTGCAGTCCCGCGAGATCATCGAGATGGAACTGTCCGGCCTGATCGAGAAAGGAATGCTCGCCTGCGATTCCTATGATGGCCGCTTTCTCATCGCCCGCGCCGATATCCGGACGATGGAGCGCGACGTCGAGCAGTGGCTTCGCGGCGGGGACAAGGATCATCCCAGCGTACTCGACATGCTGGGCGTCTGGCAGAAGGTCCGCGACGGTGAACTTTGCCCCGAGTTGAATCCACGGCAGCGCGATGCCGTGGTTGCCGCGCTCACGCACCAGATCGCGACGATCTCCGGAGGCGCGGGCAGTGGCAAAACCTACACCGTGGGTGCGCTGACCAAGCTGCTGGAGCAGAACTTCATCAGGGTCGTGCTCGCCGCGCCGACCGGCAAAGCCGCAAAGCGCCTCGAGCAAGTGGTCGGCAAAGAGGCATTCACCATCCATCGGCTGCTCGGCTTCAACGGCCGTGAGTGGGCGCACGGACCCGATGACCCCATCGACGCCGACGTGGTGATAATCGATGAGACCTCGATGGTGGACCTGCACCTGGCGTGGCGGCTTCTGCGCGCCATCGACCACGAGAAGACCGCTGTCGTGTTCGTCGGCGATCACAACCAGCTGCCGCCGGTTGGCCCCGGCGATCTGCTGCGGGACATGATCCACACGGGCATCGTACCCGGTGTCGTGCTCACCGATGTCGTTCGTCAGGCCGGAGAACTCAAGGAAAACAGCACGGCGATCCTGCGTGGAGCCGTGGCCAGGACTTCCGCTCTGGTCGATGCGCGTGGCCGTCGTCCCTGGTATCTGATCGACGAGTTCAGCGACCCATGGGATGTGCGGCGATTTATCTGTGACCTCTATGGAACCATCCTGGCCGATAAGCTGGGTTACGACCTGCTCGATGACGTTCAACTCCTCACGCCCCAGCGCAAGAACATCCTGGGCGTCAACGAACTGAACGTCGAACTCCAGAGCCTGATCCAGAGGAAGCTATATGGAGTCGAGGCGCCAGCGGTTCCACCGAATCGTCGCCCGCCGTTTCTCCTGCACGACAAAGTGATCCAGCGCCGCAACAACTACGACCTCGGCATCATGAACGGATCGATCGGGCGCGTGGTCGCACTGCTGCCCCACGGCGACCTGCGAGTCCGTTTCGACAACGACGAGGTGGACCTGTGTCGCGCCGACGGCGATCTGGACGACCTGCAGCTGGCGTATGCGCTGACCATTCACCAGTGCCAGGGCAGCGAGTTCCCCTGCGCCGTGGTGATTATCCACAAATCGCATTCCTTCATGCACAGCCAGAACCTCTTTTACACCGGCGTTAGCCGCGCCAAGCAGACCACCATCGTCATCGGCGACCGCTGGGGCGTCCGCAATTGTGCGACGAAGAAAGCCAACGACCAGCGCAGCACATTTCTCGGTCTGTGGCGCAAGGACATGGAGGCGGCATCGCTGAAGGAGGCGCTGAATGAATAGCGCGCCTCGGCCGGATACCGCGACCGCGAGTCGCCTCCTGCGAGAATACTTTTTCTCGCGCATCGACATCGTCGCAGCCCGACAGTCGTGGATCGACCGCAAGACCAAAGAGCGAGTCACGCAGCCGAGACCGGTGACCGGTGATGCCCATCTGGAGGCGCTGGTCGCCTTCCATGTTTCAGGTCCTGATCCGAGCAAGGCCCCGGCGCTCAACTACATCAACCGTAAAACCGGCGGCCTCGTCGCCGACAAGCGGGGCTTTGATCGCCTGGGCAGTTATGCCGTCGCGCCGGACAATTCGACGGTCTGGCTCTGTTTCGATTTCGACGGGCCGGGGCATCCGCTGCCGCTGGCCGATCCGCAGGCGACGATGCTCGCGTGTCTGGATCAATGCCGATCGCTCAATATCCCGGCACACATCGAAAAGTCGGGCAGCGGCCACGGCTGGCATCTATGGGTCTTTTTCGAAGGTCCGGTGCCCGCCGTTGACGCACGCCTGCTCGCGCACTTCGTTGCGCCGAAGGACCAGGTCCTCGTCACCGGAGAACCCGCCGACATCCGGATCGGGCGCGGCATCGAATGCTTTCCGAAGCAGAACACGGTCAGCGACAAGAAGATCGGTGCTGGCAACATGGTCTGGTTGCCGTTCTGGTACGGCGCGAAGGATGGCGGCAATCAGTTCCATCGGGTCACCGAGGACGGAAGCCTCGCTTCCTACGCTCCGAATGAATTCGAACGTCTGTCGACCGAGCGCCTCCAAGAAATCCTCGCGCAGGTGCCCGATGACATCCGGCGCTTCGTGCTGAAAACGAAGAATGGACTAAAAGCGCCGTCCGCTCCGAAAAGTAGTCCACCTGCCACGCCGGGTAATTACGCGCCGACTGACGCGCAGCTGATCCAGGCGGCGCTCGATCACATCTCGCCCGACGTTTCCTACGACGACTGGCTTCGGATCGGCATGGCGCTCCATCACTGGGACCCGCAGGCCGGTCTTGCCATCTGGGATGCCTGGAGCACTCGTGGCGAGAAGTACGTGGACGGGGAGCCGCCGCTCAAATGGGACGGCTTCACGTCCGGAGGCGGCGTCACCCTCGGCACGCTGTTCGACATGGCGAAGAAGGCGGGCTGGTCGCCGCCCGAGAAACAGCGGGCGCCCCTGCCGACCGACGAAGAGATCGCGGCCTTTATGGACGTCGATCCGGAGATGCTGTTCGACCAAGTCAAATCGGAAAAGCAGCGGGAAGTTCTCGGGTGTCTCCTTGAGGCCGGTCGTCCGCTCACTCCAAAGGAAATCGCCACCGAGATTGGCAAGGACCACAACGCGACCAAGGTGCTTCTGCATCGGATGGCGAAGGACGGAAAAGTCCAGAGCGACGACGCGGGAGGTTACATTTTAGGGGCGAATGTAACCCAAGCCAAAGGCAACCCGGTTACATCGCCGGTTACATCCGCTGAAAATGTAACCCGAAAGACGCCCGAAGCGGTTACATCTGAGGGAAATGTAACTCCAAATGTAACCGATTCGGTTACACCCGAGCCAAATGTAACCCGCGCCGTCTCAAAAATTGTAACCGCGCCGGATGGCCCGCGCCTTCCCACCGTCGTCGTCAAACGCCAGATGCGCCACGAGAAAGGCGACGCCTGGGCAGTCGTCCACGCAACCAACTATCCGCCCAAACTTTTCCAGAGAAAAAACAGCCTCGTCTCTCTGGTAGGTTCTGATGACGTTCCGGTCATCGTTCCGGTCGGGGAGACCGAACTCCAAGGATACCTTTCCGACATCGCCAACTGGGTTGTCCTAACCAAAGATATGGAAATCCCCGTCCACCCCCCCAAGGATGTCGTGGCGGTCATGGTTGCCAAGCCAGATCCGGCCCTGCCTTATCTCGATAGCGTCGTGTCGACTCCGGTTTTCAGTCGCAACGGCGCTCTAGTCTCCACGCCCGGCTACCACCGCGAAGCACGGCTCTGGATGCATTACCCAACCGGATTTGCTCCGTTGGAGATTCCCGAAAAGCCGACCATCCGCCAGATCGAGACGGCCCGCAGGCTGGTTCTCGATGACCTCCTCGTGGATTTTCCATTTGCCGCCACATCGGATCGCGCCCACGCGGTCGCAGCGCTGTTGTTGCCCTTCGTTCGCCGCATGATCAGCGGTCCTACTCCGCTTCATCTCATCGAGTCGCCGTCACCCGGAACCGGAAAATCCCTGCTCGCAAAAACGGTGTCCAAGATCACCCAGGCGAAAAAGGAAGCCGAATGCATTCCGCTGGCGAAGGACGATAACGAGAATTCCAAGAAAATCACGTCGATACTGAGCCGCACACCCCAGATCATACTGCTGGACAACGTCGCCATCGGTATCCGTTCAGCCATGCTCGCGAGCGTTCTGACCACCACTGAGTGGACTGATCGCCTGCTGGGAGCGTCCCGCATGATCACGCTTCCAAACCAGGCGCTTTGGCTTGCAACCGCAAACAATCCAACTCTGACCTTGGAAATGGCCAGGCGGTGTGTCCGCATTCGCATCGACTCGCGCCATGACCGCCCGTGGTTGCTCGGTGGCTTCAAGCACACGCCGCTCGATGATTGGGTCGAGGAACATCGCTCCGAACTAATCACCGCGCTGCTCACAATCATTCGCGGTTGGATCGCTGCCGGAAAACCCTTTGAAAAAATATCGTTCGGCTCCTTTGACGCCTGGGCCCGCACCATCGGCGGCATTCTCCGGTTTGCCGAGATTCCCGGCTTCCTCGGCCATCTCGAAGAGCTTTACGAAGCCGCCGACACCGAGGGCAATGAG
>Ga0209203_1000590_pt1 | contig 30233 bp, 22 predicted proteins | sample AD_UKC109_MetaG_FD_184423 | JGI IMG/M metagenome (GOLD analysis project Ga0209203, IMG submission 184423) | Active sludge microbial communities of municipal wastewater-treating anaerobic digesters from Hong Kong - AD_UKC109_MetaG (SPAdes)... | ecosystem: Engineered > Bioreactor > Anaerobic >... | reverse complement strand
CTTTAATGCCGGGGGAAATAAAAGCCTCACAATAGCTGATACAGGCATAGGGATGAATGCTGAAGATTTGACTCAGAATCTGGGTACAATTGCCAGTTCCGGAACCAGAAAGTTTTTAGAAAAACTGACCGGTGATGCGAAAAAGGACGCTAATTTAATAGGCCAGTTCGGTGTCGGCTTCTATTCAAGTTTTATGGTTGCTGACCGGGTTGAAGTGATTTCCCGGAAGGCAGGCGAATCAAATGGTTATAAATGGACCAGTGACGGTAAAGGTGAATTTGAAATTGAGGAAGTTGAAAAAGAAACCGAGGGCACAGTTGTTACCCTCTTTCTCAATAAAGAAGGAGAAGATTATACCAATAGATGGGAGATACAGAATATAATTAAAAAATATTCCAATCATATTCCATTTCCAATTTATTTGCATTACGAAGATATTAAATATGAAGGTGAAGGTGATAAAAGGAAAGAAACCCGGGAACAAAAAACGGATCAGATAAATGCCGCATCAGCGGTCTGGAAAAGGCCGAAATCGAGCCTGAAAGATGAAGATTACAATGAATTTTATCGTTCGATTTCCCATGATGTTGACGATCCACTGATGCATATACACAATCACGCTGAAGGGAGGCGTGAATACACAACATTATTTTATATACCTCAAAAGGCCCCTTTCGATCTTTTCAGGGTTGATTATGTGCCCGGAGTCAAGCTGTATGTTAAAAGGGTTTTTATAACTGATGATGAAAAAGAGCTCATGCCGGTATATCTTCGATTTCTCCGTGGTGTGATTGATTCAGAAGACCTTCCTCTGAATGTCAGCAGGGAAATGTTGCAGCAGAACCAGATTCTTGCAGAGATAAAAAGTTCCTCTGTGAAAAAAGTGCTCGGCGAGCTAGAAAATCTTCAAAAGAAAGACCGGGAGAAATATAATACATTTTTTACAGAGTTCGGGGTTCCCATCAAAGAGGGCCTGTACCAGGATTTTGAAAACAGGGAAAAGCTTTTGAATCTGGTTATGTATAAGTCAACGAGGGCCGATGGTTTTACGACTTTTGAAGAATATGTTTCTCGAATGAAACCTGATCAACAGGCAATCTATTATATTACCGGTGAAAAAGAAGAAATATTGCGCAATTCTCCACTGTTGGAGATGTATCAGGATAAAGACATTGAAGTACTGATCATGGACAATGAGATTGATGATATTATTATTTCAACGGTGCCCAAATTTAAGGACTTTGATCTTAAATCAGTAAACCGGAGCGATTCAGCTGATGATTTAAAAACTGAGGATGATAAAAAGAAAGAAGAATCAGCAAAACCCGTGATCGAGAAGATAAAAGAATGCCTCGGGGACAGTGTTAAAGATGTTAAAGCCAGTGTGCGATTAAGCGGGTCCCCCTCATGTATTGTTGCTGACGAAAAAGACCCGACAGTGCAGATGCAGCATCTTTTAAAAGCAATGGGACAGGGTAATATTCCTGATTTTAAACCGATTCTCGAAGTGAATCCCGATCATCCAATCGTAAAAAAACTGACAGATATTGATGATAAAAATATTATTTCAGATATCAGTTTTCTTCTTCTCGAGCAGGCCATGCTTGTTGAAGGAGTAGAGCTCAAAAATCCTGTCGATTTTGTGGCGCGATTGAACAGGGTGATGGAAAAAGCAATTTAAGACAACAGGTAAAGCATCATTGATTAAGGTGCGTATAAAAAAACCCGCGTTCCCGCGGGTTTTTTTATCTATTGATCACCCTGTTCAGCAGGGGCGGATTGTTCAGACTGTGGATTTTCTCTTTTCTTATCATCGATAGGCGGCTCACTATCTTCAGAAGCTGGAAACGTCATTTCCAGTTTTTTGAGTTCCAATGTCTCATAATCAAAGAAAGCGAATTTTGTGGCACTGTTTATATAATCAAGAGCAACAAAATCGATTCCTTTTTTATACGGTATGAAATAGATGTTCCGCGGATAATTTTTATCGAACTCCCATAGTTTGACTTTTATCCATTTGCGTTTTTTAATATTAAGGAGAGATACTGAATCAACATACTGGTTTTGCTTCGCAAGAGGCCTGGTCTTGACTATGACATAACCATCACGGTAATTTATATCCCTTATTTGCGTTTCATTTAATCCACCTGAAGAGTCAGGGATGAAACGGTTTATTGATCTGCCGTTAAAAGTATATACCCCGGTAGTGTTGGCCATAAGCAGTAATTTATCGGTTACATGAAGATCGATAAGGTCAAGCACCGCATCTGAGACAAGCTCCCGTATGCCCATTGCCCGGGCAACAATTCCCCCGGTTGTTTCTCTTTCACCATAAAGTTTCCATTTTTCACGATCTTCTTCGTCCTTCTGGCCTGGTCTGTATTCCAATCGTGAAAGACCTGAAACTGAGGCAAACCACATATTATCTCCTGCAACTCCATCATCCGGCCCTTCTGAGCGCAGATAGCGCACAAACTTGTCAGGAAGCTCTGAATTGTTCCGGTCAAAGTGTACCCATTCCCCTTTCGGGCTCAGGCGTGAAACACCCTTCTCTTCTTTCCTGGAATAATTAAACCAGGTGTTGCCTTTCATGTCTATTTCAATTTGGATCAGATTGTTTGACCTTAATTCTGACGAAGTGGTATCAAGAGTTGCATAGTGGTCTATAACCCATCCGTTTTTAAAAAGAATTTCTGTCGCACCTGATCCCTTGGGTGTCCCATAGATAACGTAGAGCTTGCGGACATTGTTGTAGTTGTAAAAATACGCAGCCCGTATGTTTTTGTCGGCCAGGGCGTCTTCTTCAACAGGAAGATGAATTACGGGATTGGTATCAGTAATATTTTTTATAGGATAGAGAAAAATGCCATTTTTTTCAGTAATAACCGCGAACATGGACTCTGTGAGTTTTGTAAGTTTTTTTATCTGCCCCAGATCATCCAGAAATGAGGGTTCCCCCCATGTTTCTATGATTCCGTCCCGGTAAACGATAAGATGGTTTTTGTTTTGATTGTTTACAGCGAGAAGAATCTGCCCATCCCCGAGCTGCAGCAGATCAATAAGAGTGAGCTTTGATGTATCGCAGCTGCAATAGGAACATATTATTACACCGGTAAAAAACAGAAGAATCCCTTCCCTGAGAAGGGAAGGGATTCTTTTTATTATTTTCTTAATAAGCATTTGTTCAAAAGGCCTTATTTCTCTTCGTTTGTCTCAGCAGGTGCTGCTGCTGTTTCGCCGAAGTTATAAGTAAGGGTTATACTGGATGAAAGATCTTCGCTGCCGCCGCTTATGAAATTCGGTCCAGTAGTGAAGAGGCCTTTGTTGATAGTTGCTTCAAGAAGGAACTGGCCAATTTTATAGGCAAGACCGATTGAAGCATCAGTTCTGTAGTTGTATTCACGGTCATCGTAATATGACGAATCACCGGCTGATGCAACTTCGTTTTTATTGTCAACATCATACAGCATGATGTCATGAACTACACCAAAGCTGCCTTTGAGGCCGCCGATAATGGTTCCTTCACAGCCCATATGCAGTTTGAGGGTCCATTTGGTGATGTCAGAAGAAAGTTTTGAGGCATCAGTTGTTCCCGCTATTGTACCGTCATAGTAGTACTTTTGCATATCCATGTTGAGGTTGAGGCCAACATATACCAGAGATGATTTTGAGAAATTCATTTCATCAGAAACACCGATCTGGAGTTTGTGCTGATAACGATTAAAATCTATGTCTGTATCATTGTCAGCGGTATAATTCGTTGAATGGTCAGCATCGATATATTTGACAAATACGTGGAGGAGCATATGTTCCATAGCCTGAAAGTTAAAACGGGCAAAAGCGTACAGGTCATATGCGTTGACTGATTCATAGGTATATTTGCCATGATAGTTGTCGCCGACTTGCTCGAGCATCGGCATGCCGAAACAGAATGCCGCGTCAACACTCATGCTTGAAGTAAGAGCTATTGAGGTTCCAAGCTTGACTTTCCACTCAAGAGCGCTGTCGCTGTCTTCGCCAGCATATCCAAAACTGCCCTCAAGGCCAAAAGCCATGTTGTTGATCTTATAGGCAAAGGTCATTGTTGCCATCATAACAGCAAGTGTAGCAGGCTTGCTTCCGCTGATGTTTGCTGCATCAAGAAGAAGTCCTGAGTTGTTGTTGATAAAACTGGGCAACTCATCATAAGGAGCAGGCAGTCCGCTGGCAACGTATGTTCCCATATGCCAGAAGTTCGCCCATGAAGGATTGCCGTCAGAACCTAATCCTTTGAAGGCATCTGAGTTGTAGTCAGCAGAAATCAAAGAGTAGAATTCCACATTCTTGACAGGTTTGAGTAAGATTTTTCCGCCACCGTGGGTGTTGCTTGCGCCATCCCAGTAGGCTGTTATTAAAGCGGGAAAAAAGGCAATTGATGCCGGGTTGGTGCTCCAGTGCGCTGAATCTTTCTGGATCATCATGTCAGCACCGGTGAGCCCCATGCTGCTCATGCGCGTCCCTGACGCAAATGCTGCGCTGGAGACAAAAAAGAGCGCTGCAACAAGAGCGGCAAGAAAAGTCAGTTTGCTTTTCATAAACTATCTCCTTATAAATTTTTAATTATTTTCCTGACAGTATATTTTTGGTCAGGCATATTCAATTGGAACGAATACTATAAGAAAATATTAATTTGTCAAGCCCTTTAGACTTTTTTGTGGAAACCTGAGTGTCAGGCCTAAGTTTAAGTTTATAGGCCGGTTTAATGTCACGTGATCACTACTTTTTCATTTTTATAGATGCTAACGTTGCCGATAATTACGGGTTTTTCCCCAGTTGAAGCAAGAGTATTTATTGTTTCATTCGCTGAATCCGGCGAAATGAAAATCATCAGGCCAACACCCATATTAAAAGTGGTGAACATTTCCCGCTCACTAACGTTCCCTTCCTTCTGAATCACGGTGAATATATCCGGAACAGTAAATGAAGAGCGCTCGATAGTTGCTGCGCACTTTTCAGGCAGGATGCGGGGGATGTTTTCATAAAAACCCCCTCCGGTAATGTGCACGATACCCTTCAGGGTAAGCCCCCTGTCAAGACAGGCGATAACCGCTTTAGGATAAAGCCTGGTCGGGACGAGCAGGTTCTCTCCCAGTGTTCCGGTAAGCCCGGACAGGGTGTCATTAACACCAAGTTTCATCATGTCAAAAAAAAGTTTTCTTACCAGGGAATAGCCGTTGGAGTGTATACCTGACGAGGGAAGGCCTATAATGACATCCCCCGGAGTTATCGTGCTTCCGTTGATGATTTTCTGCCGGTCAACAACGCCAACCGCAAAACCCGCTATGTCATAGTCCTCCGCTTCCATTACCGAAGGATGTTCGGCGGTTTCGCCTCCCACGAGGCTGCATCCGGACTCACTGCATCCCCTGGCGAGCCCCTTTACTATGTCAACCAGGACGTCCTCCCTGAGTTTGCCGCAGGACAGATAGTCAAGAAAGAAAAGGGGCCTGGCGCCGGAAGTAATAATATCATTCACGCACATCGCTACAGCATCAATGCCAATGGTGTCGTGTTTATTCATCATCTGCGCTATTTTCAGTTTTGTGCCGACACCGTCAGTGCCAGAGACCAGAACCGGCTCTTTCATATCCGGGAATGAGCCGTCGTAAAGAGCCCCGAAGCCGCCTATTCCGGTTATTACCCGGTTGGAAAAGGTTTTTTTTACGATCGGGGCGATTCTCTGTACAAAACGGTTCCCACCGTCAACATCAACCCCTGAATCTTTATAGGTTAAGCCCATGTTTTCCTCAATTTTACTAATAAATTTAGATGCCCGCTGGGGAACACATTTGAATTCTTATTGTAAGCTTTATTATTACCCTGTACAATAGTAACAGTTCTTTTTTATGCAACAAATATTTTGTCCTTTAAACATTATTGTACCCCATTAATAATTTATTGCTTGATTTTAAGCGGGAAAAAGATCACTGTTTTTCAATTTTTTAATTATCAGGTCCGAACTTAATGAAAAAACTGGAATCAACCAGAAAGATAGCGCCCGGAAGTGTACTCAGAGTATATAAAAAGGGATTTGGGTATGCCAGGCTGGTGGTCAGGGATTTCGAAGGCAGTTTTTTTACCGCTGAATCGGACCCGGTATTTATTGAACACATTAATGACGGTGACGAGGTTGAGGCCTATCTCTGGTTGGAGAATGACACTTCATATGATTTTATCCTCACGGTTATCGGCAGGATAACAATAGGAAATACGGTTTTAATTTTTAATCACACCGAGGACATCCTTCACAATAATGAAAATGAATGTCTCACGGCCCGGGTTTCAATTCCGGTCCGCTTTTTTATTCTTGATACTGGTAATGAGAACAAGGGTATTTCAACAGAAAAAATTGTTCATCACGCAGGTATTATTACCGCTTTAAGCGACAGGGAAGCTGATATTTCCAGTATGGATGATATTCATTCCGGAACCTTAATTAAACTTCACGCATTTATCGGGACCCAGGACCTGGAACTCATCGCGAAAATTGACAAAGCCTCAGTTATTAACAGTCAATGGAATTACCATGTGATATTTACCAACCTTCATGCACATGAGAGAAATCAGATACTTGATCAGGTATTTACCATGTACCGTGAATGAGAATCAATTTTTATATATTATACAAACCGCTTAATTGCCTCTGTATAAACTTTTTATTGCTGCATAAATAATACAGTTCAAGCATATTTTTTGTCACAATTATACCATAAAATACCGAAATTGAGAGAAAGGCGTTTTAACTATTCCTTTTTATTATTGTGGGACACTGAGAATGCTTATAACAAGAATAAAGTTCATTGTGCTCTTGATTGCTGTATTGTGCGGTGTTAATTCTTTTACAGCTGAACCCGCTGATGAGGCATTCCTGGTGTATAACCGCCTTGAACGGGACCACTTTAAATCGGATACAACTGTTCGGTTAAGTATTTGTATTAAAAATATATCATCCACCTCTGCTTCATTTAAAATCTATTCAGGCGGGCCTGAAATCGGTGATTATCTCACTTTTCAGCCTGTTGTGTTTGATAATCAGGGTAATGAGGCTGAAACCATTGTCCCGTATAAAATGAAAAACCAAAATTTAATGGAAGTTTCAAAAACACTTAAAGAACGTGCCATTCTTCTTGATCCCGGTGAAGTGTTCACACATTCTATTTCCCTGAATACGATTTATAAACTTGAAAATGATGTCCCATACCGGGTGAGAAGCTTCTTTTTCCCCGATTTGCTTGCTCAACAGGTGGTTCTAAAGAGCAATAATGAAGTATCGCTGGTGGTCAGTGACCGCGGTCTGGGAACCGTAAAGACCGGAATAATAAGAGAGAGGCCGGAGATTGAGCTTGACCGAACTATGGCACCATCAGAGGTAGTGATAATACATCTTCTCGGTGAAAAAAACAGGGAAATGAACAAATTCATTAAATATATTGATATTAAGAAATATATTAATTCATATTCAGATTATATACGTTTGTACCAGCTCGCCGATGACGATGAAAAGCGGACTATTGAAGACGATTTTATCAGTTATTTATCAAGGGAAAGAAGCGATTACATTCTTGATTTTAAAATTACTCAGGAAGAAGTTGAAAATAATAAAAAAATATCATATGTTGATGTTGTTGTTGATAGATTTAATCCGAGGAGAACAAAAAGATTTCGTTATCGCTACACACTTGAAAAAGAGAATGATCATTGGCTGATAACCGGCCTTGAAGCAACTATAATGAAAGGTATTGCACGATGACCGAGATACTTTCCCAAGATGAAATAGATGCCCTGTTGACCGCAATTTCAACAGGAGAGGTAGATACCACAGACTATTCTGCTGCAAAGGAGCAGAAAAAGGTCAAAATATACGATTTCAGGAGACCTGACAAGTTTTCCAAAGACCATATCAGGACCCTGCAAATGATGCACGAGACCTTTGCCCGTCTGACCACAACCGCTCTTTCGGCACAGCTCCGGGCGCTCGTAAGCGTTCACGTTGCTTCAGTTGACCAGTTGACCTATGAGGAATTCATCCGGTCAATCCCGAACCCGACCACGCTTGCTGTCATCAACATGGACCCGCTTAAAGGTTCAGCGGTGCTTGAGATAGACCCCTCGATCACGTTTACGATTATTGACAAGCTTTTTGGAGGCATGGGTGAAGCAACAAAGATAAGCAGGGAACTCACTGATATTGAGCTCTCAGTTATGGAAGGCATTATTGTTCGTATTCTGGGAAATCTTCGTGAGGCATGGTCAAACGTGATAGACCTGCGGCCGAGACTCGGCAACATAGAAACCAATCCCCAGTTCGCCCAGATTGTTCCGCCCAATGACATGGTTGTTCTTATTACTCTTGAGACTAAAGTCGGTGAAGTTGAGGGGATGACAAACCTCTGTATTCCCTATATATCCATTGAGCCGGTAATATCGAAGCTCTCTGCCCAGTATATGTATTCAAGCATACGTAAAGGCGCGACGGACGAAAACCTTTCTGTTATTCAGAGCCGGCTCGAAACCGTCACTCTTCCCATAGTGGCTGAAATTGGCCAGGTTGAAATAACCGTTCAGGAAGTGTTAAACCTTTCAACGGGTGATGTGATCAAGCTGCCCGAAACGAAGATAGGCTCCGACATGGTACTCAGGATCGGGGGCAGAAGGAAGTATCGATGCAGGCCGGGAGTTGTTTCCAACAGGCTTGCAGTGAAAGTTGGTGAACGTATTGAGGAAGTTCCTGACGAACTGCTGACAACGAAACGCGGAGAAGATGAATTTTAATTAGGGATATATAAACTGCACAAAAAAGGCCGTCCAGAATGGGCGGCCTTTTTTATTTTTTTTATATTACCTGTTCACTCTTTGCTAGGGAACTATTCGGTTCAGGTAGGGCATGGGGTCAACATATTCGGTGCCGATTTTGATCTGATAAAAACAAATATAGTTGTTGGATTTTCCTGATCTTCCCACATAGCCGACAACTTCACCTTTTGATATTTTCTGGCCAATTTCAACTGACACTCTCTGGCAGTGGGAGTAGCAGGTCACAAAACCGTATTTGTGTTTTATGGAGAGGGTAAGACCCAGGGTTGAATCCCATCGTATATCATCGACAGTCCCTGGAGCTGTAGCCCTTATCTCGGCGCCGGGAAAAGCTTCGATATCAATACCGCTGTGAAATTCACGGGCGAAAGTATAGGGTGAACTGCGCTGGCCGTAACGCGAGATTATATAGCCATCAACCGGCCAGACAGAAGGAGTATTTTCAATTATTTTTTTCCGGTACTCAAGAAAACTTTTTACCTTGGATAAGATTTTTTTTGTCGTTTCAAGTTCGGTGTTAATTTCCTGGATGTTAAGAACTTCAAGAGGGGGCGAAGAATCTTCTTCGTTTTCAGCTTCAGGTCCGGGATTCGGGTTGTCTATGCCGCCTCTGGCCCACAGTGAATCAATGTCGCTTCCGGGAGTCAGGGAATAAAGGTGGGTCAGCTCTGGTTTCATTTTTTGAAATATCGAATAAAGCTTGTTTATTTCTTCTTTATACATCTTTATCTGAATCTTCGAGTTTGAACCGTAATTTTTAAGTTTGGAAACTTCTTTGATGGTGGATGAATGGTTAATTATTAAAACTGAGGTAAGAGTAATAATAACCGCAGTTATGCCAACGATAAAGCTGATTGCAAAAATTGATATATGAAAATTAACTATTTTTTTTTCTGAATGAGGAATCACCATAAGGGTGATTTTTTCGTTCCCTTTAGCGATAAAACGTTCCCGCTTCAGCCTTAAATTTTTTTTCAGGCCGTCGAAGTGGGCAGACAAAAATGATTTAATATTTTGCTGTAAATCATTTAAATTTGAATCTTTAAAAGGATTTAAGGCCATTTTTTTCCCTTACAAATTATATCCGGTCAACTGTCATTCTTTTATTCAAGAATATATTTTTTAAACAGTATTGATGCGGGTGTTCGATAAATAAATTCGAACAAATCAGTATATTTTATATATCGGCAAAAAAATGTCAAGTTTATTCTTTTTATTGAATAAAATGCCCTTTATGGTTCATAAAGGGCAATAAATCGGGATGTTAACAGTTATTTCCTAATTATAGAGGAATAAATCCTGCTTCCTGGACCAGTGCCTGTCCTTCGGTGCCTAAGAGGAATTTTATAAAATCTCTGGTTATTTCAGTCGCGCTTTTATCATTGATGTACATATAAAGTTTGCGTGAAACGGGAAATTTCCCGGATTTTCCGTTTTCAATGGTTCCTTCAATGCCGTTGACATCGAGAGCCTTGATTTTATCATTAATATATCCATGCCCGATATATCCAATTGCTTTAGGATTCTGTGATACTGTTGAAACAATTGCCCCATTGGAAGCCTGAAGAAGTGCGTCTTTTTTTACATCTGTCTTATTCATTATTTTTTCATGCCACACTTCATAGGTTCCTGAACTGGTGTCACGGGATATTACGATAATCTTGCTGTCTTTTCCTCCAAGCTGCTTCCAGTTGGTAATTGATCCATCGTAAATGGCTTTAAGCTGGTCTGTTGTGAGGTTTTTAACCGGGTTTTCGGGGTGGACAACCGGAACGATCATATCATACCCAATGACGATTTCTTTGGTGGTGATTCCTTTTTCTTCAGCCAGATTTGATTCCTGTTCTTTTATTTCCCGTGAAGAATTGGCAATATCAGTGGACCCATCAAGAAGGGCTTTGATGCCGTTTCCGGACCCGCCGCCGGAAATAGATATTGAAATGTTTTTATTAATTTTAGAATAGGCTTCAACAGCTTTCTGGGTAATGGGGAGCACGGTTGTTGAGCCTTTGATTACGATTTTTTTTTGCGTATCGCGGCCCTTTGAACATCCGATTAAACCTATTACCGACGATAGAAGAACTGTCATTATAATTGTGAGTGTTCTTTTCATTGTGAATCCTCCTGGATTACTGTAAAATTAGTAGTTGATTTAGTCCTGAGCTGTTCTTTAATGATTAAAATATATTATTATAAAGAGGAGAATTAGAAAAAATTACGATTATAAACATCCTCTTTTAACTTTATGAAATTAAAAATCAAAATTGTTAATTTTTTATAAAGATAATTTTAAGATGATATGAATTTATGATTAAAAATATGTGAATATTATTCTTGACTTCATTGTTTATTAATCAATAGTGTTAATCGCTTAGTATAAGCTATTAACCTTTCATAATGATACATCCTGCGTCACCTGTGAACAGATAATACAATGCAAGCAGCGACAATATTCGGCGGTCTCGGCCTGTTTCTTTACGGCATGAAGATCATGAGTGAATCCCTTCAGAGCGCGACCGGCGAGGGATTGAAAAATGTGCTATGGAAGGCAACCAATAACCGGTTTAAAGGAGTTCTTACCGGTTTTGGCATAACCAGTCTTATCCAGTCTTCAAGCGCTACAACCGTAATGCTGGTAAGCTTTGTCAGTGCCGGCCTGATCAACCTCAATCAGTCAATTGGAATTATTTTCGGTGCCAATATCGGAACCACCGTGACCGGCTGGATTGTGGCGATTTTAGGATTTAAAATTAAAATTACCAGTTTCGCTCTGCCCGCAATTGCTATAGGTTTTTTCCTTCGCTTTTTGAGGAAAGAAAATGTGAAACACTGGGGCGAGGTACTGCTGGGTTTTGGTATTCTTTTTCTCGGTTTGTCGATCATGAGTGACGCGGTTAAAGATCTCCGGGGTTCACATGTTGTCATGAATTTTATGGCAAAGTATACCGCGGACAATCTGTTTTCGACTATTATGGTCGTCCTTGTGGGTACATCGGTAACCATGGTTGTTCAATCATCAAGTGCAACCATGGCAATGACCATGACCCTTGCCTTTAATGGAATTATTGATTTTCCAACTTCATGCGCGCTTATCCTTGGTGAAAATATCGGTACAACCATAACGGCCAATATCGCTTCCATAGGGTCTTCCATTGAGGCCAAACGGGCTGCACGGGTTCACTTGCTCTTCAATTTATTCGGTGTAGTCTGGGTCATCGCGATATTTAAACCGTTTTTTCTGCCTTTCATTAATTTTATTGTGCCAGGAGACCCGTTAAATACAAATATTAATGTGCGTTCTGCCGTGATTGCCAACCATATGGCAGCCTTTCATACTGTTTTTAATGTGACCAATACTTTGATTTTTCTTCCTTTTACGACTCTTTTATCTAAAATAGCTGAAAAAATGGTTCTTGAAAAACCAAAGGAAGGCAAGGGAGAGTTTCATCTTAAATATATATCCACTTCACTGTTATCAACTCCGGCAATGAATATTAATCAGGCCCGTCTTGAGATACGGCGCATGCTCGGCATAGTGATGACCATGTTTTCCCTGGTGATAGATGTTTTTAAGAACCCTGACCAGAAACTGGGTGATAAGGTTGAGGAGATTCAGATACTTGAGGACCATGTTGATCTTCTTGAAAAAGAAATATCAGGTTTCCTGGTTAAAGTGCTTCAGGATACAATTTCCGAAGAGCAGAGCCAGCAGATAACGCTGATGCTTCACCGGATCAACGATCTGGAACGTATCGGAGACCACTGCGAAGTCCTGCTGAAACTTTTACGCAGGAAATATGAAATGCATGTACAGTTTACCGATGACGCGGTAAAAAACATCCTTGAAATCGCAGGCAAGGTTGAGGAATTTTTGTCACTTATCAATGAAAATCTTGGCAGATCCACATCAAGCATGTTCTCAACCGCATCAGTGATTGAAAACAGGATCAACGAACTCAGACAGGAGATGAGAAAGGATCATATTTCCAGGCTCAATGACGGGGTGTGTGATGTTAACTCAGGACTAATATTCATCGATATGCTTACCAGTTTTGAAAGAATGGGCGACCATGCCTTTAATATCGCGCAGGGAATCGCCGGTGTCAGGGTTTTTTAACCGTATTCTTAACAAAATCTTTACATTTTCTTTATATAAGGCTGACTGATTTTTCATTTATTTTTGATCAGGATATCTTATGGGCACCTCTAAAAATCAGGAGTTTCATTATTATCAAATATAATAACTCCTGATTTTATCAGATATTGTGCCCACAAGGGAACAACAAAAATGTAATTTATAGAGGTTCCCTTATCTAAATATTTCAGGAAACAGGGCGTCCCTGTGATTCCGGGAAACAGGACTATTCATGATCAAAGTAGAAACCAGAAATCTGACTTTTTATTACGGTGATTCTGCTGCAATAAAAAATATCTCCCTAAAAGTTGAGAAAAACACTGTCCTGGCACTGATCGGCCCCTCCGGATGTGGTAAATCAACCTTTATCCGTTGTATTAACCGGATGAATGATATTATCCCCAATACCAGGTTTGAAGGTGATCTGTTGATTGACGGTGAATCCGTATTTCAGAAACGATATGATGTCACCGGCCTCAGGAGAAGGGTGGGCATGGTTTTTCAGAAATCCAATCCCTTCCCCAAATCAATCTATGAGAATATTGCCTACGGACTTAAAATCAATGGTATAACGAACCGGTATGATATTGAGAGGATTGTCGAGCAGACATTGAAGAGCACGGCCCTGTGGGATGAAGTTAAAGACCGGCTCCACAGTTCAGCGCTGGGACTTTCAGGGGGGCAGCAGCAAAGGCTCTGCATCGCGAGGACCATTGCCGTTGAGCCGGAAGTCATCCTTATGGATGAACCCGCTTCCGCACTGGACCCCATTTCAACCCAGAAAATTGAAGAGCTTATCCAGGACCTGAAGTCCCGTTTCACAATCATTATTGTAACCCACAATATGCAGCAGGCTGCCCGGGTGAGTGATTACACCGCTTTTTTTTACATGGGCGACCTGATAGAAATGAACCGTACTGAGAAAATTTTTACCCGGCCGGACATCGAAATGACTGAAAATTATATAACCGGAAAATTCGGTTGAGGAGAAATTGAATGGCGCATTATCTTGAACTGGAACTTGAGCAGATCAAGGCGAAAATATTTGAAATGGCTGATTTCGCCATAGAGGCAATCCTTCGTTCGATTGATTCCTTATCCAAGGGGGATGTCGAGGGCGCCCGGAGAGTTATCGAGGACGACAGCAGGCTTGATAAGCTTGAGGTTGAAATAGATGACGAATGCATCAAGGTGCTTGTCACCAAACAGCCTGCTGCGGTTGACCTGCGTTTTGTGCTGGCCATGCTGAAAATAAATACGGACCTTGAGCGGATCGGCGACCTCGCAACCAACATTGCCAAGGAGACCATTCGCCTTAACGGAAAGCCGTTGTTAAAACCTCTGATAGACATCCCCAGGATGGCCGATATTGGGATTGAGATGATTAAGCATTCCCTGGAGTCTATCGCGGACAAGGATGCGCTTAAAGCCAAAAAGGTGATATCCTGCGACAGTGAGATCGATCACTTAAACATTCAGATATTCAGGGAATTGTTTTCGTTTATGGCTGAAAACCCCAGGAGTCTTTCTCAATCTTTCGGGTTGATAATGATAGCCAAGGCTCTTGAGCGGATCGGCGATCATGCGACCAACATTGCTGAACGGGCGATTTATTATATTGAAGGAGTTGATGTCCGTGGTATGGAAAGCGGATTTTGTGATGAGGGGAATGAATAATCAGGGGACATGATGAAAAAGGTTATTTACGCGATTGATGATGAAAAAGACATAAGGGAAATCCTGAAAGTCAATTTCGAAAAGGAAGGATATACCGTTTACGGGTTTCAATCGGGTGAAAGCGCCTTGAAGGAATTATCCCGCATAAAACCTGACCTTGTTATACTTGATATCATGATGAGCGGGATGGATGGCTATGAATTCTGCAAGAAGCTGCGCAGCGGAGATCAATACCGCCATATTCCGATTGTTTTTCTTTCTGCTAAATCCGAGGAGTTTGATAAAATTCTCGGTCTTGAACTCGGGGGGGATGATTATTTAACCAAACCTTTCAGTATTAAAGAATTGAAGGCACGGGTTAAGGCAATCCTGCGAAGATCGTCTGCTGGTGACGCTGAACCCGGTGAAGCCAAGAGAATTCAGTATAAGGGGCTTGTGCTGTATCCTGAACATTATTCACTGCAGATTGATTCAGTAGAAATTGATCTTACCAGGACAGAATTTGGTATTCTGGAAATGTTTCTGAGAAATCCCGGAAAGATTTTTACCCGGGATAATATCATCGACAGTATAAAAGGCCGGGATGTCTATGTTGTGGACAGGACTGTTGACGTGCATATAATGAACCTGCGCAGAAAACTGGGAAGTTACAAAAATATTATCAGGACCTTTTCCGGCGTGGGTTATGGATTTAAAGAATAAGATATATCTTTATGAGTAGAAAATTAAGCAATAAAATTATTCTGTCATATTCGTGTCTAATAATATTGCTCGTTATCTTCCTGCTGATTTTTTTTAATGATCTGGTCCGCAAGACCCATCTCGGGATAATAAAACGGGAAATGAAAGAGAAGCTTAATATCATTGAGCTGATTATAAAAGATGACCCATCCCTGATTTTAAAGCCAAAAATATTCAATGAAACTGTCGCCAACGCTTCTGATATAGTCAACCTGAGAATAACGGTAATTAACAAAAAAGGGGATGTCCTTATCGATTCAGAAGTTCCAAATGTTGCTCATATGGAAAATCATCTTTACCGCGTTGAAATAAACAACGCTTTTTCATCTGGCTGGGGTGAGAGCATCAGGCACAGCAATACTGTAAACACTGATATGCTGTACATGGCAAAATTTATTGATCCCCATGTCTTTCGTGTTGCCAAACCTCTTTTTGAAATAGATGAAAACCTGGGAAAAGTCAAAAAGATGATAATTCTCCTCGGGTTCTCCGTTGTTTTAGCGTCTCTTATTATCACCATTTATATATCGAATATAATTACCAGGCCTATCAATGCGACATTGAGTTTCGCCCGTCAGTTTTCTGATGGTGATTACACGAAAAGAATACTTAACTACAGCAATGATGAGATCGGCATGGTGCAGCGGTCGCTCAACATCATGGCCGACACTATCGTTGATAAAATCGACAGCCTGCTTTTTGAGCAAAGAAAACTTCAAACAACGCTGGAAAGCATTACAGACGGAATTGTTGTTATTGACAATGTAAGGAAAATTCTTATTGCAAACAGTTCCTTTCACGAGATGTTCAGTATTGATTTCGCCGTTACAAACAGGATTTATTATGAGGTTATCAGAAGCAGATCGCTTAATTCTAAAATTGAATACGCGCTGACAGGTGGGACTCAATTACAGTTTGAAGAGAAAATGATCAAAGGCAGAATTCTTGACGTTTCTATAAAACCGATAAGCGCAGAAAAGGCGATGCAGGGGATTCTGGTTGTGCTTCATGACATCACTGAGAAGAAAAAAATTGAACAGATTAAAACAGATCTCGTCAGTAATATGTCTCATGAGTTAAAGACTCCTATTGCCATAATAAAAGGATACCTCGAGACCATTGAGGAAAACATTGAGAATAAGGAACTTTCAAGAGACTTTATTCGAAAGGCTATCATCAATGCCGAGAGGCAGAATGCTATTATCAATGACATATTGAAGCTGAATATGCTTGAAACTTCTTCAGATTATCTGGTTGAGACCATCAATGTCAGAGAGATCATCGAGAACTGTGTCGAACTGCTGAAGCAAAAGGCTAAAAATAAAAATATTTCAATTACAGTGCATAACCTTGAAGCGCTTGATGAGCCTTTACAGGCCAGCCGGTTTCTTGTTGAAGAGATTTATTTTAACCTTATTGATAATGCCCTTAATTACACAAATGATAATGGCCTGGTAAAAATAAGCGCAAAAAAACAGGGTTTGAATAAAATTGTTACGGTGAGTGATAACGGTATTGGTATTCCTCAAAATGCACTGGACAGGATTTTCGAACGTTTTTATAGAGTTGATAAAAGCAGATCGCGCGATACTGGAGGCACAGGACTTGGCTTGTCGATTGTTAAACACGCTGCAGATCTTTTAGGTTGGGAAATCATGGTGAGCTCAGATGGCGCGGGCTCAACTTTCAGCATAACATTTTAATTAATCCTCCCTTAAATTATTCCCTTGTGTTTTTTATAAATGTATATTATGTAATATATGAGTTGACATACAGGTATATACGGTAAAATCTTAGCGGAAAATTTTAATAGTTGTATTACATATGCACAGAAGGTTTTTGGAAACAAGTTTTTTTCTTTCGAAAAAATGGGGCAGACAGATCCTGATTGCCATTCTGGCGCTGACCTTTATCACGGCCCTGTTTATTCCCGGTCTCAAAATTTCAACTTCCCGACAGGATCTTATTCCGGCAGATCACCCTGAACAGGCCAGGTATCTTAAGTTTGTTAAAGAATTTGGCGCTGCTGACAATCTCATCCTTGTTCTTGAGGGCGAGACAGACGTGCTTAAGGCTTCAGCCGACGCTTTTGCTGCTGAGTTGAATAAAGAAACCAAATGGGTTGATTCAATTTTTTACCGGGTGGACACCGACTTGGTTATGCGTCATGCTCCGCTTTTTGTGCCGGAAGATCAGCTTGAAGCGGGCCTGAAAATTCTGCGGAAACGGCAGTCCGTTATCACTAAAGTTACTAATTTGAACAATCTCATTGAAATACTCAATGAGATTAAAACATCAATGAAAATTTCGTCGAGTCAATTCGATCCTGAAATAGCACAATATGTTATACATGGACTAAACACTTTTTTTCAGGAGTGGGGAGAATGGATCAATGACCCCACGCATAACAGCATAGAGATGCTCAATAAGCTCCTTCTTCCTCCCGGAGGAAAGGCCGCTGAAGATTTTATAAAAAGCGACGGGTTCCTTTTTTCGCGGAATTACCAGATGCTTTTTCTTATGGTCCAGCCGAAAAATTACAGCGATGACATCACTTATCTTCGCCCTTTTATCTCTGATATGAGAAAAGCCTGTAATCGCGTTTATGCGAAGTACCCGAGCATAAATGACAAAATCAAAGTCGCGTTTACCGGAATGCCGGCCCATGTGCTTGCCGAAACTGAAACGATTTATTCAGATGTTGGCCGCGCAGGAATCATATCCACCATCCTTGTTGTAATAATTCTTTTTTTCGGATTTGGTTCAGTGAGAAAGATGATCATTGGAGTTGTGCCCCTGGCCTGCGGCATGGTAATCACCCTGGGGGTCATCTCAATGACTCTGGGCAGGCTCAATCTCATCAGCTCGGCATTTCTTGCGGTTCTTTTCGGGATCGGTATAGATTTCGGTATTTACCTCATCAGGCGCACAGAAGAAGAACTGGGCAATGGTCTGTCGAATGAGGAGGCGGTACATAAAGCTGTGGTGCTTACCGGTAAAGGGATCATAACCGGCGGTTTTACTACTGGACTCGCTTTTCTCGCAATCGTTTTATCGGATTTTACCGGTTATTCCGAGCTCGGTATTGTTGCCGGCCTGGGAGTCTTTATTGTTTTAATCGTCACGCTGCTTATGATGCCGCCAATTTTAATTCACTATAAAGTTGAACCACGGCAGGATGATGTTGAGCCAAGCATCCCTTCCGCGGTGAGTGCCAGAAAAGGGCGTACCCTGTGGCTGATTCTCGTCCCATCCATACTTGTTACCCTGTTCAGTGTTTATGCGGCATTTAATATTAAGATGGATTACAACGTGCTCAAGCTGTTGCCAAGGAATACTGAATCTACCCAGTATAACATAAAGATGGAGCAAAACAGTAATTACAAGTCATCCATTGCTTTTATAACAACCAAAGATTATAATGAGCTCAAACAGCTGTCAGAAAAGCTGAAAAAACTGTCAACTATAAGCCGCATTGACTCAATGGCAGAAGTTATTCCTGACAGGCAGGATGAAAAGATTAAAATTATCAGAAAATATAAAAACTATTTTCATAATTTCGGCATTCCCTATTATCCTTCAACTGCTGCTCCTTCGGAATATGCTGCATCATTAACCGAGATATCAAATTTTCTGGCTGATGCCCAGGAAGACGCATTTGCAGCCGGTCATGCGAATCTTGTTGATAATCTTGAAAAAGCGATTGTCAGCATTGATACTGTGGCTGATCAGTTTAAGGGTGAGAATAGAGCTTTCGCTGTAAAAAGAACCAGTAATTTTGAGAAGGAATTATATCATAACATCAATAAATTAACCGAGGTTATCCAGGACTGGCTTAATGTTAAATCATTTTCAGAAACTGATCTGTCACCCGAGTTTGCTAATCATTTTAAAAGTCCCAATGGGACCTATGTTATTTATGTGTCTCCAAGCGGGGATATATGGAATCTGAAATTTCTCGATAAATTTGTCTCTGAATTGAGAAGCGTATCAAAGGCCGTTACCGGATTTCCCGTAACCCACCGTGTTTATGTCCGGCTTGCCGCCAGGGCGATTATTGAGGCGGTGATTTTTTCATTTATAATTGTGATACTTCTTCTTGCCCTGGATTTCAGGAGGATAAACGCGGTCATTCTTTCCCTGGTGCCTCTCATGGTGGGGATGATATGGCTGCAGGCTGGAGTATATATAGCCGGTATCAGTTATAATGTTGCCAACATTGCCGGCCTGCCCCTTCTTCTGGGGCTGGGAGTAGTTTACGGGGTACACATTGTACATCGCTGGCTTGAAAATCCCCGCATCACCGCCTTTGCTGCGTCTCATACGACCGGACGGGGCGTTTCTTTCGCGGCATTTACCACTATATCGGGATTGTTAAGCATTGTTTTTGCCCGGCATGGAGGAGTTTCATCCTTCGGGATTATTTTACTTATGGGTATCGCCTTCTGTCTTATTACGGCACTTTTTCTCTTGCCAACTATTATAGATTTATTATATCTTAGAACAAAACATGGAGAAGATAATGAAAAGAAGTAGAAAGATTTTTTTACTGATGCTGTTTTTTCTTTTTTCCATTTTTATAATGTATGATTATAATACTGTTCAGGGTGCCGGAAATTCAAAAATAAATTTTGTTATCGTAAATGCCGGGGGGTCAGAAATCGGCGAACAGGGAGATCAGATTATTACCCAGTTTCTCGATATTCTTACCAAAGAAACTTCATTAAAAAGAAGCATGGTTGAAGGACAGTATTTTAATGATATTTCCCTGGCAAAAGCCTTTATCAAAAAGAATAGCAATTCTTTTGTCATGGGATCACTGGGCTTTTTTCTTTCCAACAGGGATTCCTATAACCTGGTGCCTCTTTCTCTGATTATTGCCGGTGGGAAAAATACCGAGCAGTATTATGTTATTGTTAAAAAAGGTTCTTATAAGTCGCTGGATTCCTTAAAAGGGAAGGTCATGAGCGGCAATGTCCTTTATGAGGATACCAGGTTTATAAACAATGTCATTTTTGATGGTAAAATCAATATAACAGAGTATTTTAAAGTACAACCCACTGCGAGACCGCTCTCGGCAGTCAGAAAAGTCACTACCGGTGCAATTGATGCGGTATTGCTAACCGGGATGCAGTATGAAAGCCTGAAGAAAATACAGTCAACATTCCAGAATATTGATGTTGTGTACCGCTCTGCGGAATTCCCCCGTGTAGGATTTATGATGGTTGATACGGAGTCGACTCAGAGCGTAAAGCAGGAGATTCTTAACGCGGTAGTCAAGATGACACGTCTTGAGGAAGGAAAAAAGGTATGCCAGAATTTTGGCATTACCGGATTTGAAAATATACCTTCGGAGTCCCTGAATGAAGCGATTTCCAAGTATTCCAGCGGCAATTAGTTTAGCAGTTCTCACCGTATTTTGCTCCTGTACGAGACAGGGTTCATCCCTGAGGCTTTACACTCCCGGGATCGGTCCTGACTGGTATAATCAGGATATTTCGAATCTTGCGATATCGAATGATGCGGATTCCCTTGCGCGAATAGCAATTTACCTGAGCCAGCGCTATGCCTGTGATGGCCAGAAATATTATGCCTACAGGCTGGCTCAGAAGGCGTTTGAGCTTAATGGGGAAGACCGCTATATTGCCCTGAGTCTTTCCCATACTGCATACCTGCTTGCCGATATAGAACAGGATGAAGACAGGATGGTTGAATTTGCTGAAATCGGGCTTAATGCTGCTGAGAAAGCCGGAAAGGAAAAAAACGATCCTGAAGCGAATTATTATTATGCCTTGCATCTGGGCTTGGTCCTTAAAACAAAGGGGCTTTTCGCCCTTGGCAAGCTGCCTAAACTTCAGGAGGCTTTAAAAATTTCCATGGAGAAGCCCGGACAGGACATGGGGGGCCCTCTACGCGTGTTGGGAATGCTGTACCTTTCCGCGCCGGCCTGGCCTCAGGGGATCGGTGACATTGAAAAGGCCCTGGAGCTTCTGTCTGAAGCATCTGTCCGCTATCCGGCTCATCCCCAGAACCACATTTTTTATGCTAAAGCGCTGATAGAAGACGATGATTATGAAAACGCGGCAGCGGCCCTGCAGAAAGCTGAAAAAATGGCCATTGAAGAGATATGGGGGCCCCATTATATGAAGAAGTGGACTGATGATATAAAGCAGCTGCAGAAAAAAATTCCCCAAAAAAATGATGAGTGAGCCAACAGGTTTGTTGCTCACTTTCTTGTTTTAACGCGGTAACGAAGAATTATTCCTCCCAGATTTAAGATAAATACAAGCATTATCAGTATTATTGCTGTGCCATATTGCAGTGGGCGTGTTTCCTGTATGTGGGTCCCGGCTGTAGCGAGCACGTATATATGATAGGGCAGGGCCATAATTTCATGAAATATTGAGGAAGGATATTCCGGGGTGTAAAATGCGGCGGCAGTGAACATGATCGGCGCCGTTTCCCCTGCTGCCCTGCCCATGCTGAGCATGATGCCGGTAAGTATTCCCGGAAGGGCTGTGGGCAGCACGATTTTGTAGATGGTCTGCCATTTTGTGGCCCCCAGAGAAAAGGATGCTTCCCTGTATGTGCCAGGAACAACACCCAGGGCTTCCTCTGTAGACCGGATGATGATGGGAAGATTCAGCACTCCAAGAGTAAGTGAGCCGGCCAGAATTGAAACTCCGAAATCAAAAAAAACAACAAAAAAACTGAGACCGAACAAGCCGAAAACAACAGATGGTATGCCCGCGAGGTTATTGATGCCGATACGTATTATTTTTACGAGCCGCTGATTTTTAGCATATTCAGTGAGATAAATAGCGGTTATGATTCCTATGGGTATTGAAATGACTGATGACCCGATCATGAGATACGCTGTTCCGATAATTGCCGGATAAATTCCCCCTTCAGTCATTTCATTCCGGGGCATCTCAGTGATGAATTCCCATGAAAGTGCTGAAAACCCATTGGTAAAAATATATCCCAGAAGGATTAAAAGAAAAAGTATAACTAAAAAGGATAATGATTTAATCACGCTAAAGATCATCTTTTCAGAAAGATCATCGTGACTAATTGACGTAACTGTTTTTTTTAAAGGGGAAATAAATGGGAAACCTTTCATCAGTTTGCCTTAAATTTATATTTATTTGAAAGATAATCAGTAATAAGATTAACAATAAAAGTGATTATAAACAGGATTATGCCAATGGCAAAAAGTGCATGATAATGATCTCCTCCAACAGGAGCTTCCCCCATCTCGGCGGCTATGTTGGATGTCAGGGGGCGCACCGGAGAAAAAATCGAGTCGGGCATTGTCGTGGCACCGCCTGCAACCATGAGCACTACCATTGTTTCCCCGAGAACCCGGGATATCCCCAATATTATTGCGGTCCATATTCCCGACAGGGATGCGGGAATAGTAATATGAAAAATGGTTTTCCACCTGTTAGCGCCAAGAGCGTATGACGCCTCTTTTAGGGAAATGGGAACGGATGAAATTGCGTCTTCTGATATACTGGCGATTGTTGGAATTGCCATGAAAGCCAGCATGATTGAGGCGTTGAGCAGGTTGAGGCCGGTATCGAGCCCCAGGTAATCCTGGAGAACCGGAGCGAGGACCACCATGCCGAAAAACCCGATAATAACTGAAGGAATTGACGCTATGATTTCTATTGCAGGCTTGATAATTTCTCGTATCAATGGGCTGGCCAGTTCCGAGAGATACACCGCAATCGAAAGACTCAGAGGTACTGCTAAGATCGAAGCAAGCAATGTAACGGAAAGAGAGGCCGTAATGAGGGGGAAAATCCCATATCGGGGATTCTCGCTTGTCGGGTACCAGTCTGTACCTAAAATGAAATCATTCAGGGAAACTGATTTGAATATTGGAAGTCCTTCCTTAAACAGGAAAATCATGATGAGCAGCAGCACAATAAGGCATGCAAAGGCGATGACAGAAAATAATTTTTGAATGATTATATCGTAGAGGATGTTTCTATATACTTTCATACTATGCGTTACACTGATATAAAGGTATTGTAACAGGAAATTGTCGGTAAAATGTTAAGAAAATATAAAGAAAATGTCAGGGAATCATAAAAACTACATCCGGGCGGATCAGGTACCTGCCCTGTTGTGCAAATCAGCAAGAATGAGGAGTCCATAAAGGCTCTCAATATGGGGGACGGTTATGCCCTGTTCGGATGCTATGCGGAGAGCGTTTCCAAGTATTGCTTCAACTTCCAGGGGGCGTTTATTCTCAAAATCAAGCAGCATGCTCGTTTTATATGGCTTCATCACTCTGGTATCATCCAGATTTTTTTTAATTATATCTTCAGAGAGAGCGGTGCCTGTTTTTTCCGCAAGCAGTGCAACTTCCTTCATTACTTCTTCGATAAGATGAAATGTTGCTTCTGATTCCATCATCGATTTTGTATCAGCACCGCCTGCAAGAACTGATATCGGGTTAAAAGGTGCGTTCCAGATAAGTTTTTTCCATCGTGCCGCAGTTATGTTTGTATCAATTTCACAGGGAACGCCGCTTTTTTTTAATAGTGAACAGAGCAGCTCAACTTTTTCTGATATGCCGGAAGGATAGGTCCCGATTACGATCCTGCCATAATCCTGATGGTCAATATTTCCTGGAGAGTTTCTGCTCACACAGATAAACGCAAGAGCACTTATTATCTCATTATCAGGGAATGATGACCTAACCGGTTTTTCAATACCGATGCCATTTTGCATGAGAACAATTGACGTGCCCGGATGAACAGTTTTTTTTATCATTGAAACGATATCGATTTCAGGGAGGACTTTTGTCGCAACAATGATATAATCAGGTTTTTTACTGTATTCATCGGCAGTGCGGATTACCTCGTCAGGTTTATAAGTAAAGTTTCCGTAAATGCTTTGAACAGAAATCCCGTTTTTTTTAACAATGTCATAGTCTGACCGGCACAGGGTTGACACGCGTGCTCCTGCCTGAAATAGCTTTCCCCCATAAAAGCTCCCGACAGCCCCTGTTCCAACAAGTAATATTTCCGGGTTATTCTGATTCATAGTATTTAATTTACTTCCATGAACAGACATAGATAGCAGGAATATTTATAATGTCAAGAATGGTTTTTTTATTAATGATTTTCTTTTAAAACGGCTCAATAAATTGACTTGACGTATACGTCTATCTTCTTACGATGATATGTCGATACGGGGTATAATTTAGTTTTGCATGATTTTGGCGGAGGTTTTATGGGTTCAATTTCAACAGGATCGATCATCCTTTATATTATTTTAGCTGTTGTTGTCGCGCTTCTTGTGGCTGGTTATTTTTTTCTGAGAAAGAAAATGAAGGCGAAACTTGATGATCAGCAGTCACTGGTCAATCAGCATAAAGTCCCCGTATCCATTCTTGTACTTGAAAAAAGAAAAGACCGGGTCACCAATGCGAATATTCCCAAATCCGTGATGGAACAAATCCCGAAAATTTATAAAGTAAGGAAAGTCCCCATTGTGAAGGCCAAAATCGGCCCGCAGGTCATGGATCTTCTCTGTGATGAGGATGTTTTCGATAAATTACCTGAAAGAAAAACAGTGCGGGTCGATCTTGCCGGAATTTTTATTGCAGGGTTTAAACCCGGTAAAAAATAATTTGCAATTTTTTTTATTAATCGTAACACTTATTTCAGGATATGCTTGATTTTTTTTGTTCATCCTGTATTGTTTCACTCAGGTGTAACTGGCTTCTGGTTTAATACTGCTGCATTGAAGTTATATTTCTGACATTTACATTGCTTTAATCATTCTGTATCTATATTGGACGAGGGTCAGTATTATTTTATGATGCAGTTTAACAGTTCAGAACAATCCAAGTTTAAAGGTGGATGTGATGAGAGATATTACAAGTAATCTTTTAGCCAATAAATTTGTTAAACTTGTAGAGGAAAATCACCAGGAGATTGTTGAGCAGTATATGAATGACCTTCTCAGGAATGATAAAACCATTGCGTACCGCAGTCTTGATAAACAGAAAATTTATGAAATTGGTGATAATGTATACAGAGAATTATCACAATGGCTCTCAAGGGGTTCGCAAAAGAATGAAATTGGCGGTTTTTATGAGAAATTAGGGAAATTAAGATTTCAGCAGGGGGTCCCGGTTTCTCAGGTGTTTCATGCTCTGGTCCTGCTAAAAAGACATATGTGGCTTTTTGTTAAAAAGAGGCTTGAGAATGATATCACAGACTATAAACAGCTAATAGAATTGCTCAATAAAGTTATACTTTTTTTTGACAGGGCGATTTTTCATATGCTTTCTGGTTATGAAAAAGAAAATACAAAAAGATGGTAGGCTAATAAATTTTTAAATAAAATTTAAAATAATTTATTAATAATATTGACAAATATTGACTTAAAATTATTTATATACTACCTTTGAAACATATAAGTGAATGATAGAAGATTTTTTAATGTTTTTTGAAAATATTTAAAAAATAAACGAAAAAATCTTGACAAGAAAAGCTCATTTTACTATATGTTCTTTCACCTGATTGAGTGGAGTCAGGTGATCTTCAGAGTTGGTCCAGAGAGATTAAAACCATTTAATTAAGCGTTGCCTGAGGCAACGAACTGATTAAGAATAATCTCCAAGCAAATAAATTTGTTGGGGATTTTTTTATCTCTAGTTCTTTGAAAACTGAGTAGTATGGAAACTTTTGAACGCTTTGCGTCCTCCTCATTTTGAGGAAAACTCTGTAAATAAATAAATCAATATAGATTTATCTATCACGGAGAGTTTGATTCTGGCTCAGAACGAACGCTGGCGGCGCGTTTTAAACATGCAAGTCGAACGAGAATCCCGGTGCTTGCATTGGGAGGAAAGTGGCGAACGGGTGAGTAACACGTGGATAATCTGCCTTCAGGATTGGGACAACCACTGGAAACGGTGGCTAATACCAAATAAGATGGTAGTTGCACATGTAGCAGCCATTAAAGGTGGGGACTTTCGGGCCTACCACCTGAAGATGAGTCCGCGGCCCATTAGCTTGTTGGTGGGGTAATGGCCTACCAAGGCGACGATGGGTAGCCGGCCTGAGAGGGTGAACGGCCACATTGGGACTGAGATACGGCCCAGACTCCTACGGGAGGCAGCAGTTAAGAATCTTGCGCAATGGGCGAAAGCCTGACGCAGCGACGCCGCGTGGACGATGAAGGCCTTCGGGTTGTAAAGTCCGACAAACAGGGAAGAATAAGCAAGAGGTAATATTTCTTGTGATGACGGTACCTGTCTGAAGCCCCGGCTAACTACGTGCCAGCAGCCGCGGTAAGACGTATGGGGCTAGCGTTGTTCGGAATTATTGGGCGTAAAGGGCGTCTAGGCGGGGGATTAAGTTAGGTGTGAAAGCCATGGGCTCAACCCAAGAATTGCATCTAAAACTGGTTCTCTTGAGTTCGGGAGAGGAGAGCGGAATTCCCGGTGTAGCGGTGAAATGCGTAGATATCGGGAAGAACACCAGTGGCGAAGGCGGCTCTCTGGCCTAGAACTGACGCTGAAGCGCGAAAGCGTGGGGAGCGAACGGGATTAGATACCCCGGTAGTCCACGCCGTAAACGTTGTGTACTAGGTGTTAGTAGCTTGCCTACTAGTGCCGAAGTTAACGCATTAAGTACACCGCCTGGGGAGTACGCCCGCAAGGGTGAAACTCAAAGAAATTGACGGGGGCCCGCACAAGCGGTGGAGCATGTGGTTTAATTCGATGATACGCGAAGAACCTTACCTGGGCTTGAACTGTGCCTGACAGGTGTAGAGATACACCCTCCTTCGGGCAGGTACAGAGGTGCTGCATGGTTGTCGTCAGCTCGTGTCGTGAGATGTTGGGTTAAGTCCCGCAACGAGCGCAACCCCTACCCCTTGTTGCCATCAGGTAATGCTGAGCACTCTAGGGGAACTGCCGGTGACAAACCGGAGGAAGGTGGGGATGACGTCAAATCATCACGGCCCTTATGTCCAGGGCTACACACGTGCTACAATGGCCGGTACAATGAGTTGCGATGCCGCGAGGTGGAGCTAATCTCAAAAAACCGGTCTCAGTTCGGATTGCAGTCTGCAACTCGACTGCATGAAGTTGGAATCGCTAGTAATCGTGGATCAGCACGCCACGGTGAATACGTTCCCGGGCCTTGTACACACCGCCCGTCACACCACCCGAGTTGGCAGCACCCGAAGTGGCTGATCTAACCCGCAAGGGAGGAAGGTTACTAAGGTGAAGCTGGTGAGGGGGGTGAAGTCGTAACAAGGTAGCCGTATCGGAAGGTGCGGCTGGATCACCTCCTTTAAAAGGAAAGTACAATTTTGCAAAGCGTCAATTTCTTATACTACTCAGTTTTGAGCGAACTAATAACTGGTACAATTCTATAGGCCGAATTGGAATCGCAATCGGGCCTGTAGCTCAGATGGTTAGAGCGTACGACTGATAATCGTAAGGTCGGTGGTTCGATTCCACTCAGGCCCAATAGAAACCGGGGGGTGTAGCTCAGATGGGAGAGCGACTGCCTTGCACGCAGTAGGTCATCGGTTCGATCCCGTTCACCTCCAAATGTTTTAAAGATGCTCTAGAGAAAATCTTTAAAACTGAGTTCTTTGAAAATGGTTAAGTCTGAAAAGCTGATTTTAAAACAATTACGCTGAGAGAGCTTATGAGCGTTGGCTAAATGTCTGTTGTAAAATAGACACGATAATATGGTCAAGCGAATAAGGGCATACGGTGGATGCCTTGGCACTGGTAGGCGATGAAGGTCGTGGCAAGCTGCGATAAGCCTCGGGGAGGAGCAAGCATCCTTTGATCCGGGGATCACCGAATCGGAAAACCGTTCATGGGTGAACCCATGAAATCTGCTACTGAATACATAGGTAACAGAGGCAAACCGGGGGAACTGAAACATCTAAGTACCCTGAGGAAGAGAAAGCAATAGCGATTCCCTTAGTAGTGGCGAGCGAACGGGGAACAGCCTAAACCGGTCTTTACGTTACAGCCCAGGAGCGCTGTGAGATCGGGGTAATAGGACATGAATGGAGGATTTCCTGGAATCCTCGGGAAGTTACAAAGTATTAATCTAGTCGAAGCCGCTGGAAAGAGCGCCACAGAGGGTGATAGCCCCGTAGGCGAAAGGTTAATACCTTCTTGGTTCATGTTCCTGAGTACCGCGGGACACGAGAAATCTTGTGGGAATTAACGACGACCACGTCGTAAGGCTAAATACTCACCAGTGACCGATAGTGAACAAGTACCGTGAGGGAAAGGCGAAAAGAACCCCGAGAGGGGAGTGAAATAGAACCTGAAACCGTATGCTTACAAGGTGTGGAAGGGCTATGCTTGCATGCCTGACCGCGTGCCTTTTGTAGAATGAGCCGGCGAGTTACTTTATACAGCAAGGTTAAGTGATCGCAATCATGGAGCCATAGCGAAAGCGAGTCTGAATAGGGCGCTAAGTTGTATGGAGTAGACCCGAAACCGAGTGATCTAGCCATGGCCAGGTTGAAGCAGGGGTAAGACCCTGTGGAGGACCGAACCGGTGAATGTTGAAAAATTCTCGGATGAGCTGTGGCTAGGGGTGAAAGGCCAAACAAACTCGGAAATAGCTGGTTCTCCCCGAAATAGCTTTAGGGCTAGCCTCGTGCGTTCAGTTACGGAGGTAGAGCACTGATTGGGCTAGGGGGTCCACAAACTTACCAAACCCACTTAAACTTCGAATGCCGTAACTCCAGAGCACGGGAGTCAGACTACGGGGGATAAGCTTCGTGGTCGAGAGGGAAACAGCCCAGATCAACAGCTAAGGTCCCTAAGTGTATGCTAAGTGATAAAGGAGGTGGAGTTGCTTAAACAGCCAGGAGGTTGGCTTAGAAGCAGCAATTCCTTTAAAGAGTGCGTAATAGCTCACTGGTCGAGTGACTCTGCGCCGAAAATGATTGGGGCTAAGCATACCACCGAAGCTTTGGACTCTTTTGAGTGGTAGGGGAGCGTTCTATACGGGTTGAAGGTCGACTGTGAGGACGACTGGACTGTATAGAAGTGAGAATGCCGGCATGAGTAGCGATAAAACATGTGAAAAACATGTTCGCCGAAAGCCTAAGGTTTTCTGGGCAATGTTAATCATCTCAGAGTTAGTCGGCCCCTAAGATGAGGCCGAAAGGCGTAGTCGATGGGTAGCAGGTTCATATTCCTGCACCACCTGGTGGAGGCTATCGTGATGGGGTAACGTGGAAAGATAAGGGCGCAGGGCGTTGGTTGTCCCTGTCCTTAAGTGTAGGCTTGGAATCCAGGCAAATCCGGATTCCTTTAAGCTGAGGCTGTAGGGGAGTGAATCTTCGGTGAAGCGAAGGTCCTGATTCTATGCCACCAAGAAAAACCTCTAAACGCGAAACCGGGTGACCGTACCGCAAACCGACACAGGTAGGCGGGGAGAGAATCCTAAGGCGCTCGTGAGAATCCTCGTTAAGGAACTCGGCAAAATGGTCCCGTAACTTCGGAATAAGGGACGCCCCGGTAATGTGAAACCCCTGCGGGTGGAGCATGAGGGGGCCGCAGCGAAACGGACCAAGCGACTGTTTACCAAAAACACAGGGCTCTGCAAAATCGTAAGATGAAGTATAGGGCCTGACACCTGCCCGGTGCCGGAAGGTTAAGAGGAGGGGTTAGTTTTGATTTATCAGGACGAAGCTCTGAATTGAAGCCCCGGTAAACGGCGGCCGTAACTATGACGGTCCTAAGGTAGCGAAATTCCTTGTCGGGTAAGTTCCGACCTGCACGAATGGTGTAACGACTTGGTCACTG
>Ga0209203_1000587_pt1 | contig 30429 bp, 27 predicted proteins | sample AD_UKC109_MetaG_FD_184423 | JGI IMG/M metagenome (GOLD analysis project Ga0209203, IMG submission 184423) | Active sludge microbial communities of municipal wastewater-treating anaerobic digesters from Hong Kong - AD_UKC109_MetaG (SPAdes)... | ecosystem: Engineered > Bioreactor > Anaerobic >... | reverse complement strand
TGGCAGCATCTGGTTGCTACCTCCCCTGATTTAGATGCTAGAATCAGGTTTGTTCCTCCCATCCTTCTGGACAATATCGCCGTCCAGCTCGGTGACTGGAGTGGATACCATCTGCTGGCTCAGTACCGAATTTTAAACGTGATATAAGTAGCAGATTCACTACTATCCCGAGCAAGGGGGGTACGGACAAACTTGCAGACTTGCGGTAATTGTTCCGGAAATTGCTCTGAAAAAAGTTTGACACTTCCCCAATATTGCTTTATAATAATCGGTCGTTGCCCCAGCGAAAGTTGGCTGGGGTTCATTATGTAACCAACTTTCCCGTCCCTGAGCGGTGACACGCGCGGCAAGCGGTAAAGTAAAGATTGGAGAGAATATGAAGTATGCAATTATTGAAGCGGGCGGTAAGCAATACCGCGCCGAAGAAGGTAAGACTCTAACTGTCGACCTTCTGACCGCAAATGTCGGCGATGCAGTCACCCTCGATAAAGTGCTCATGTTAGTGGATGGCGAATCGGTAACCGTTGGTACTCCCTATATTACGGGTGCCAGCCTGGACACGACTGTCAAAGAGCATTTCAAGGGTAAGAAGATTTTGATCTTCAAGTACAAACCAAAGATCGATTACCGCCGCAAGGCAGGTCATCGCCAACAGTACACCAGATTACTGGTTCAAACAATCGTGATGGAGTAGAGAAATGGCCCATAAAAAAGGTGGCGGGTCATCCCGCAATGGTCGTGACAGCCAGGGGCAGCGCCTCGGTATCAAAAAATTCGGTGGAGAATATGTTATCAGCGGCAATATCCTCGTTCGCCAGCATGGCACCAAGGTGCATCCGGGCTGGAATGTGGGTCAGGGTCGTGATTACACACTCTTTGCGACAACAGAAGGCTACGTAAAGTACGAGACTCTCGCCGGCGGACGCAAGCGCGTTCATGTAATGGATCAGCGTGAGGAGCCCGCGAAAGGCAGCAACTAATCATGAAAACTAAGATTCAACCCAAATACTATCCAAACGCCAAGGTTTCCTGTGCCTCTTGCGGCGCCGAGTGGACCACTGGTTCAACCGTACCCGAAATTCGCACGGAAGTTTGTTCGAATTGCCATCCATTCTACACCGGTCAGCAAGCACGCATCCTCGACCGCGAAGGCCAGGTGGATCGCTTCTACAAGCGTCTCCAGGTCCGTCAGGACTATGTTGCCGAGCAGAAAAATGCCTCCCAGGCAAAAACCTCTCCCAGCCGCCTTATCTCCGAGCTCAATCTTGGTGCCAAGGCTGTGGCTGCACTCAACCGCGCAGAACTTAACACGGTTGGTGATGTTCTCGCGAAACTCGAGGGCGGTGAGAAAGCGCTGCTCGACATCGAAGGTTTCGGTCGCAAGTCTTTGATCGACCTTAAGAAGTCTCTGCGCCAACTAGGCTATCAGCTTCCGGCTGCTGCTCAGGAAATCGAGATCTAAAAAGATCTTCAAGACAACAAATCAGGCAGGTTGCGAAACCTGCCTTTTTTTATTGTTCGCGTTGCCAGTCAACCATAAAAGCTTTATACTTTTTATCATTATTATGATTTGAACCAGGAGGCTTTATGTCACAACCAGCCGGAATTGTCGAAGTCATCACCGGATCCATGTTCTGTGGAAAAACCGAGGAGCTGATTCGCCGCCTCAGGCGCGCAACTATTGCGAAGCAAAAGGTGCAGGTCTTCAAACCTGTGATCGACGACCGCTATGCTTATTTTAAGGTTAAGTCGCACTCGGGCATGGACTATGAGGCTGTTCCTGTATCCAGTTCTACAGAACTGCTCGAGAAGCTCGATCCATCAGCAACGGTTGTTGGCGTGGATGAAGCCCAATTCTTTGATGATGGCATCATTGATGTGGTCAACCACTTGGCTGACAACGGTCTCAGAGTGATTGTGACCGGGCTGGATACCGATTTTCGCGGTGAGCCATTTGGCTGCATGCCGTTGATCACTGCCAAAGCGGATAAAGTCGACAAACTTACGGCGATTTGTGTCGTATGCGGTGAACCTGCCACCCGAACGCAGCGCCTGGTGGGGGGCAAGCCAGCACGATACGATGAGCCTATTGTGGTGGTTGGAGCGGCTGAAATGTACGAAGCCCGCTGCCGCCACTGCCATTGTGTCCCGAAGGAGTAGATGCCTATGCCACAGCCATACCAGGAATACCTGGACAAAATACTCATCCCGGAAGACCAGCTTCAAGCGCGGATTCGCGAACTGGCAGCGGAAATTAATCGTGATTATGCCGGTAAAGAACTCCTGGTGATCTGCATCCTGCGTGGTGGGGTCATGTTCCTTACAGATCTGATCCGCCACATTGATGTGCCCCTGGCGATCGAATTCATGGCAGTTTCTTCCTACGGAACCGGCGTGCGCTCTTCGCAGGGCAATGTGCGGATCACGCTGGACCTCAACACGGCTGTCTACGGCAAGCACGTCATTATTGTTGAGGACATTATCGACAGCGGTCACACGCTTGCCTCCGTCATTGAGCTGCTTAAAACCCGCGAACCCGCGTCGATCTTCGTTTGCACCTTGCTCGACAAATTCGAACGTCGGGAAGTGGATGTGCCTATCCGCTATTGCGGCTTTAAGATAGAGAACGAGTTTGTCTTTGGATACGGTCTCGACATGGACGACTACTATCGCAATCTGCCCTTTATCGCGACTGTTGATCTGGAAAAGTACGATGCTCCATCTGGATAGTCAATTGCTGCAACTCCTGGAATTAGTCCGGGAGTTGGCCCCGGGCAAGCGGGTTTACCTCGTGGGAGGGGCAATCCGCGATTTATTACTTGGGCGTCCAGCCAAAGATCTGGATTTTGTACAACCTGACGGTTCAATCCAGCTTGCGAAGGCAGTTAGCCGCCGTCTGAATGGCGCGATGTACACGCTCGACGATGTACGCCACTCGGCGCGGGTGATCCTGCGGCAAGGTAAAGAGGACGAGCAGGTGCTTGATTTCACTTCGTTCATAGGGGCAAACCTGGAGCAAGATCTAAAGCAAAGGGATTTCACGATTAACGCTATGGCGCTTGATCTGGATGCGCCTGGTCAGTTGATTGATCTGTTGGGTGGGCAGGCTGACCTTGAAGCAAGAAAAATAAAGCTTTGCGGACCTGACTCGTTGACTTCGGACCCCATTAGAGTTCTGCGGGGAGTGCGCCTGATCAGCAACTATGACCTCAGGTATGTATTGGAAATAACTGAGGCGATGCGCGTAGCCATTAAGAAATTGGGACTTGTTTCTGGCGAACGAATCCGCGACGAGTTGTTTAAATGTCTCGCGGTGCCCAATTTTGAGGTTGCGACAGCACTTTTAAGTGAGTTCAATGTTTTTGACGAACTGCGGCTGCTTGCCTTTAGCGTCGATCCAGCCACACCACGCATTCTGCAAGATCACACTGAAAAGTTGGAATCTTTGACAGAAATGATCAAAGCACCTGAAGTCGTGCAGCAGGAAACTTTCCCCACACTCGATCCAGAGTTGGAGCAGTTAAGTGCTTATCAAACCATCCTGGAGGAAGCCCTCCAGGGCGGGCGGAAGCGCCGCCATTTGCTCTTGCTTTGCTCCATCATGCTTCATATTCATCCCGCATTTGATGACGATCAGACTGGCGTAACTAATTTCCAACCTGAGATATTCGCGGAAAATATCTCCCGTGCCTTTTTGACCGGGCAGAAAGAAAAGACCTATTTTAAACTTGTTTCAGGCGGATTTTTGAAACTTGCGCAGTTATCCAACCGGGAACTTGGAAAACTGGATTACTATCGTTTTTTCCGCGAATTTGGCTCTTACGGGCTTGATAGCGCGCTACTCGCCATGGTGGAGATAGAAAACCAAGCGCCGCTGCTTCACTTTAACCCTGTCACATGCCAAAATATCTTTCGAGCCTGGTTTGTGGAACAGGAACATACTGTCAACCCGCCACGGTTGTTGGATGGCAATCTCTTACAGCACGAACTGGGCATTGGACCAGGCTCTCAAGTTGGTTGCTTACTTGAGGAAATTCGTGAGCAGCAGGTTTTGGGAAACATCCACAATACTGCAGAAGCAATTGCTTTCGCGCAAAATAAAACGAGAAAGAAGATTAAAAATGATTGCACATCTGGATGACATTGATAAGTTTTACGAAATCCGCGGGAGTGGCAAGCCGATCTACCTCATGCATGGTTTGGCGTTGGACCACAGTATCTGGTTGGAGATGGCTGACTATTATGCGGACCAGGCCCAGTTTATTATCCCCGACCTGCGCGGACACGGTTGCACACCACTGGGAAATGCAGACGCGAGCCTGGAGCAATTAGCCAATGATGTGATCCAATTGGCAGATTCTCTTGGTCATCAGAAGTTTATCCTGGCAGGTCACTCCTTGGGTGGGTACATTGCACTGGCGCTGGCTGAAGCGCATGCTGACCGTCTTGCAGGGCTGGTGACTGTAACCAGTCATGCCCGGGCGGATAGCCCTGATAAACTTGAAAGCCGTTTCGAGCAGATCAGGCAGGCGCGCCTCGAAGGCATTAAGAGCATGAGTGATAACCTGATCGAGCGTATGATGCCTGAGGGTGAGTCGGCTCAGCCAGATGAACACATGTGTGAGGTCGTTTCGAATTCCTCAGCAGAAGGTTTTGCCAACGTTCAGTTGGCAATGGCTAAGCGTCCTGATCGACTACTTATGTTAAGGTCCCTGAGCTGTCCGGTCCTGGCAATTGCGGGTGGGAAGGATCGCATCCTGCCAAAGGAAATTGCTTTTCAGGTTGCAGAAAATGCGCGGCAAGGTCGAGTAGTATGTCTACCGGAAGTCGGTCATTTGCCAATGCTCGAGGTTCCCTACACGCTTGGCGCTTTGCTGGTTAGCATGTGAGGTCCCATGACAAATTTGGATTTCATCCTTAGCCGTCGCAGCATTCGCCGCTTCACTGAAGAAAAGGTCGGTGAAAGTCAGATTAAGTTGTTGCTTGAGGCAGCCATGTCTGCGCCGACCGCGATGAATATGAAGCCCTGGCATTTTATTGTCATCGAAGACCCCCTCAGGTTGGCTGAACTTCGCAAGGTCCTGCCGTTTGGGAAAATAGAAGCACCCCTGGCAATCAGCATTTGCGGAAACCTGAGGTCAGTAAAAAAGCTTGTAACTGAACGATTTTGGGTCCAGGATTGCAGCGCAGCGACTCAAAATTTACTTCTTGCCGCCAACGCCCTGGGTTTGGGAGCAGTCTGGTGCGGCGTGCATCCGATCAACAGGCTCGAAAGTTCGATAAAGGCAATTCTGAACCTCCCGGAAGCAGTAATACCCTTGAATGTCGTCTACGTAGGTCACCCAGATGAGGATAAACCAGCCCGAACACAGTTCGATCTGACCAAAATCTCACGCAATCTTTTTGAAGTTCCCTGGGAGATACCTGGTAATCAAGATTAAGTGTTTTTATGGTTGCTCCTAAATCCAGCCTGCTGTACAGACTGGTGAAAGGTTACCGAATTTAAGGTATTCTAAATAATCAGCAAATGAGCACGGCATTTGTGCTCAATTTCAGGTTATTGTTTATACAGACTGTTCGTGTACTCGATCAGCAATATGAATATGGTAAAATTTAAGATTGTGGAAATACATAATAATCAAGATCGTTAGGAGGATCTATGTCAAAAAAATGGGTTTATTTATTCAATGAAGTTGATCAAGCTGAAGCTTATGCTGGTGATTGGGACGGCGTCCGCGGACTGCTGGGCGGCAAGGGTGCCAACCTTGGGGATATGACACGCGCTGGTGTGCCAGTGCCCCCCGGACTGACCATCACGACCGAAGCCTGCAATGCTTTTCAGGTTACCCGCGATTTCCCAGAAGGGATGTGGGATGAGGTTCTTGTTGCCCTCAAATCTGTTGAGGAACGGGCTGGCAAGAAATTCGGCGATGCCGAAAATCCTTTGCTGGTTTCCTGCCGCTCCGGTGCTAAATTCTCTATGCCCGGCATGATGGACACTGTCCTGAATATCGGCCTGAACGATGAAGTGGCAAAAGGTTTGGTGACTAAGAGTGGTGATGAACGTTTCGTAAACGATTCTTATCGCCGGCTCGTCCACATGCTTGGCACTGTGGTGATGGGCATCGATGATGAGCATTTCGAGGAACCTCTGAAAACCCTCAAAGAGCAAAAAGGCTACAAGAGCGACACCGAAATGACCGCTGCCGATTGGGCAGCCATCACCGAGGCTTACAAGCAGGTTGTTCACGAACAAATGGGCTTCGAATTCCCGCAGGACCCTTACAAGCAACTTGAACTGGCAGCAAAAGCCGTGTTCGACTCCTGGAATGCCAAGCGCGCCATCGACTATCGCCGCCGCGAAAACATTCCTGATGATCTTGGTACTGCTGTCAACATCCAGACCATGGTCTTCGGCAATATGGGCGGCGACTCCGGTACCGGCGTTGCCTTCACCCGCGATCCTCAGACTGGCGAAAATGTCATGTTTGGCGAGTACCTTATGAACGCCCAGGGCGAAGATGTTGTGGCTGGTATTCGCAATACCTCCAAGATTTTGGGCATGAAGGATGAACTGCCTGAAGTCTACGCACAATTCGCAGATATCACTGAACGCCTTGAGCAGCACTACAAGGACATGCAGGATGTCGAGTTCACCATTGAGCACAACAAACTCTGGATGCTCCAGACCCGCAACGGCAAACGTTCCGCGAAAGCCGCCATCAAGGTCGCTCACGACATGGTTTTGGAAGGTCTGATCGACAAGAAGACCGCCCTCAATCGCGTCACTCCTGAACAAATCGATCAAATGCTGCATCCTCAATTCTCAGTCACAGACATGGAAAAAGCGCGTACCGAAGGTCGCTATTACGCCAAGGGTGTCAATGCTTCTCCGGGCGCGGCTGTTGGACGGATTTACTTCGATGCCGACCTTGTTGAAAAGATGCACAATGTTGAAAAACAGGATGTCATCATGGTTCGCCCATTCACCAAGCCGGATGATGTGCACGGCATGCTCGCAGCCAAAGGCATCCTCACCAGTGAGGGTGGCGCCACCTCGCACGCCGCGGTGGTTGCCCGCCAGTTTGGTGTTCCCTGTGTGGTTGGTGCTGCGGACATTGCGATCGACATGAACAAGCGCCAGATGACCTGCCGTGGCATTACCGTCAAAGAGGGCGAATGGATTTCGCTTGATGGCACAACTGGTGAGGTCTTTGTTGGTCAGCTCGGTCTTACCACTCCGGACCTTTCAGAGCAGAAAGAACTCATGACCCTCCTCGCTTGGGCGGATGAAGTTTCGCGCCTGCAGGTTTGGGCAAACGCGGATTATCCCAAAGATGCCCAACGCGCTCGTTCTTATGGTGCCAAGGGTATTGGACTCTGCCGTACTGAGCATATGTTCTTTGAAGTCACCCGCCTGCCAGACGTGCAGAAGATGATCATGAACTCTGAAGCCACTCAGCACATGCTGAACAACCTCGAGCAACTTGAGAAGGCTTATGCTGCTGGTCGGCTTGAAGGCCGCACCCTGAATGACAAAGATAAGGCAGCTCTAAAGGCTGAGATCGATGCACTAAAAGCTGAAATCGAAAATTCACCCAAATCCAAGGCTTACTTTGGCGCTCTCGAGAAGATCCTGCCGCTTCAGCGCAGTGACTTCTACGGTCTCTTTGAGGCTATGACCGGTTTACCCGTGATCATCCGCCTGATCGATCCTCCACTGCACGAGTTCCTCCCCAGCATGGAAGACCTGCTGACTGAGGTTGCCACCCTGAAGGCCAAGGGGATCACCGAAGGTCTGGCAGAAAAACAGAACATGCTCGATGTTGTCATGGGACTGCACGAAAGCAACCCCATGATGGGTCTGCGCGGTATCCGCCTGGGCATCGTTTATCCTGACATCATGAAGATGCAGGTTCGCGCCATTTTTGAAGCCGCTTGCGACGCCAAGCTAAATGGCTTCGACCCACATCCCGAAGTGATGATCCCTCTGACCGGTCACGTGAACGAGCTCAAGGAAGTCCAGCCGACTTTAATCAAGATTGCCAAGGACGTCATGGCTGAGAAGGGTGTCGAAGTTGCTTACAAATTTGGCACCATGATCGAAATCCCGCGTGCGGCTGTGACGGCTGCTGAGATCGCAGAATATGCTGAATTCTTCTCCTTTGGCACCAACGATCTTACTCAGATGACCTTTGGCTACAGCCGCGACGACGCGGAACGTACCTTCCTGGGTGTGTATGTTGAGAAGGGCATCCTCGAAAAGAATCCCTTCCAGCAGCTTGACCGCGATGGTGTTGGTCGGTTGATGAAACGCGCTGTTGAAGATGGTCGCGCTGTTCGTCCTGAACTGGAAGTTGGTATTTGCGGTGAGCACGGCGGTGACCCAAGCTCGATCGAGTTCTGCCATATGATCGGCAACAACTACGTCAGCTGTTCGCCATTCCGTGTGCCTTTGGCTCGCCTGGCTGCTGCCCAGTCCGCGCTGAAGCATGGCTAAATCTTGTAAGTTCAAAACAAAACGGCTCCTTTCGGGGAGCCGTTTTTGATAAGAATTGTTTCCTAATTAATAACCTTATAGCAAGGTAGGTTTGATCGGTCGTAGGGCGAGATTGAGGACGCATTTACTTTGTAAAATGGAGAAAGTTACCCGTCCTCAATCCGCCGTCTCCTCGGCACCTTCTGAAAGTATGGCGGATTGATGGCACGATACATTTGTACATGACACTGTTTGTGGTGCCCTCATTCTCGCCCTACAAACAAATGATCTCCTCGACGAGCGACGCCATTACTGTGAACCCCCTTATTTTCTTGCTTTGGGTCGCAATCCCAACTATTGCCCATAAATCAGCGAGTAGCGGTGGAAAATCTCGACGATATTCCGAATGTAAACTCTTGTTTCCAGGTAGCGTATGGTGTTCAGGAAAACGTCCGGGTCCTCGCCGGTTAGCTTTGCCCAATTCATCGTGGTTCGCTGGCCAGCGTTATAGGCTGCCAGAGCTTTGTAATCATCTCCCTCAAACACATACAACATCCTGGCCAGGTTATTGCTTCCCAGCTCAAGGTTATAATAGGGCACGTCCAAGTCTGACGCTTCAAAACTGGTTAGAAATCCGGTTTCCGTTGCAATTTGCTCTGCGGTAGAAGGCAAAAGCTGCATGATCCCACGCGCGCCTGCTACTGAAGAAGCAAGCACTCCAAAGTGGCTCTCCTGGTAGATGACGCTCAGAATCAACAACTCAGACAGATCATATTTCTCCGCCACAGCCTGGATCCAGGGCAGGTAGTAAGCGCCGTATTCAATGTAGGTGAAGTAAGGTGGATATGCCGCAGAAAAAGGTGTTTCAGCGTATCCGGAAAGTCTGGCGATGAGCTTACTGGCTTCCAAAGCGGAGCGGTAGTAACCTCTTTCCAGGAAAACCTTGATCAGGCGGAAGATATCCAGAGCGTCACCTTCATTTTCACTAAGCAGTGTACTGAATTCAGTCGAAGCCCTGTCATACAGCCCAAGCCGGTCAAATTCCATAGCGCGAACGAACGTCGGGTGATTGAAAAGTTCTGAAGAGTAATCCAGATTGGTTCCCAAAGGGAGGTTGAACGCGGTCTTGAGCCATTCCCCTGCTGGAATTCGCAAATCAGGCAAATTGACAGCAAGATTTAACCGAGCTGGCTCTTGGAATGGCGCGCGACCTTCCATTAATTCCGCTGCACGGATGCCGTAGTACCCGTATGGCGCCTGGTTCATGGCAGCTTGCCAGTTGATCCTGGCTTCCTCACCGTTCCCTTGTGCCTGGTTGATCTTGCCCAGCCAGAAATATGCCGCCGAAAGTTCAAAAGGTTCGGCGCTCATCGGGATGATGCGGTTGAAGTTTTCCGCTGCTTTGTCGAACTGACCAAGTTCAAAATAAACCGAGCCTCCAAAAAATAACCCGTTGAAGGCTTTATCGGAGGCTGGAAATTCGAGCGCGATACGCGTCCAGGAATCTGCTGCGGCTTGCTTCTGATCGTCAAACAACTGGTAGCTTGCGGCAGTATCCAGCAGATCTGGGGCTTCCATCTCGGAGTGAAGCTCGGCTGCCAGGCTGAGGGCTGTGTCAATCGCCAGCTGGATTTGCCCCAGGTAGCGGTTTTGCGTATCAATAATGGCTTGGATTGCGTCCAGCCGGTAGGAGCTGGTTGGAAAACTCGTGATGAGTTCACTCCAAAGCTCAATGGCTGCCTTGTCCTCAGCTGTCCCTCCAGCGAAATTCGCCTCCTGGCGTTCGATGGATTCGAAACCCGCCAGCACCAAACCCTGAGCTCTGGTTGCCAGTCCTTTGTAGTAGAGAGCTTTGTCAATATCCGAATTGTTGTTTGCGATATAACGGTCGAAGGCTTCGATGGCAAGCAGGTATTGCCCTCTGTAGTAGTTGATCAACCCACGCTGAAGTTCACTGACTTCCTGTTCCGCGTCAAGTAGTGCCAGAAGGGCAATAAAACTGTCATAAGTATAGGGGAAGTTATTCACAGCATCTTGATAGTAACTATGAGCTTCTTCTACCTGTCCATCGCTAATGAGTAACTGACCAATCAGGTAGTCCATTTGAGCTTTCGTGTAATCGCTGTCAGTTTGGAAATAGATTTCTTTGTAGATATCGATCGCGGACTGCTTTTGGCCCAAACTTGCGTACCCGGATGCCACTTTTTGGGCAAGGGTCAGATTGTCTGTTGATGGGGCGGCCAGGTATGCAGTTTTGTAAGCTTCAAAAGCTGCTTCCGCCTGGCCATCTTCGCTCAACAAGTCGCCAATCTTTTCATAAACGGTATGATCGATCACACCGGGTCTGGCTTCTGCGTAAGCCTGGAACTCAATTAATGCGTCATCTTTTCGGTCTTCCACAAGAGCGGCCTCGCCAAGAATGAAGTGAGCTCTGGCTGCAGGCAATGTTGTGGGGTATTTTTCTACCAGATCTTCCAAAATGCGGTTTGACTGGTAATAATCTTCCTGTTTAAAGAAAGTCAAGCCCTGCCCATAGAGTGCCGCGGCTTTAAAATCGTCCGTGTCTTCTGGAGGCCTGCCTGTGTAGAGCTTGTAAGCCTCGCGATAATCCCCGAATGCCAGCGCCAGGTCAGCATCCGCCAGGCTTGCCTCTGGCGCAGGTGCAATCTCTTCAATTGCTACTGGCAGGTCGGTTGGTTCAGAAACCGGAACCGTGGGCGTGGGAACCGCTGTTTGAGTTGTCGTTGGCGGCGTTTTGACCGGACCACAGCCACTGGCTAGCAGAAGGCTGAAAATTACAAAAAGAAACAACCAACGGGAAGAGGATTTCATTCCTGACTTATAAACCAAAGAATAAGGCTTGTCAAATAGCCACCTTCTCAATATAAATACCGAAAAGCAGCCGGATGCTTTGATCTTTTTGCTCACAAACGGACTCAAACCAGACAAGCTGGATATAATCTCAGAAAACTAACCTGGAGGTTCTGATGGAAAGTTGGCAGCGATACTTTACAATCATGCAAGAAGTCGTGGAGGATGTGCTGAACACACAAGCTGAAAATATCACCAAGGCAGCTGAGATCCTGACAAACACGACCAAAAACAATGGCATCATTCACCTGTTCGGATCGGGGCACTCCAGCCTGATAGCTGAAGATGTGTTTTGGCGGGCAGCCACCCTGGCGAACGTTCACGCGATCTTTGAATCAGCGGTAGCCGGCATCAATGAGGTTACCAAGACCAGTAAGCTTGAGAAACTTGAGGGGATCGGCAAGGTGATCGTGGAGTACAACCGGGTGGCGCCCCCTGATGCCATGATCTGCATTTCCAACTCAGGCAATAACGCCGCTACGGTGGATGTGGCACTTGCGGCAAAGGAACGCGGGGTGCCCGTGATCGCGATTACCAACGTCACATACGCCGATCAACTCACCACGCACCACAGCAGCGGCAAGAAGCTGAAGGATGTGGCAGATGTCGTCATCGACAATTGCTCGCTATACGGCGATGCCGCGGTTGAACTTCCTGGATTTTCACAGAAAGTTGGAGGCTCCTCAACCATTCCTGTTGCTTTCATCGTGCCAGCTCTCTTGGTGCAAACCTGTGAGAACCTCCTGGAACTGGGGATTCAGCCGGACGTTTATTACAATGGTCACCTTGCGTACGAAGACCCCAGCATCAAACTCCATAATGATGCTCTGGTGGATAAGTACTTCTATCGAATTCGCAACTTATAGGACAAAAAAACTGCTCTGTTTTCAGAGCAGTTTTTGCATTATCTTCAAACTTCACTTCTGTTAAGCCGTGTATTTGCTGAGCACGGGTGGGATAGAAGCGCGTATGAGCTCGAAGGTCTTGCGAAAGACATCTAATTTTTCTTCATCACTGCCAACAAACGCGACGGGATCTTCAAAACCAATGTGGATTTTCTCACCCTGTTTGAGCCAAAGCGGGCAGGTCTCGTTGGCATGGTCACAGACAGTTACAACCAGGTCAAAGACCTGACCAGAAAACTCATCAGTCGATTTTGAATGCCCTTGATGATAGATACCCGCTTCCTCGATTACTTGTTCCGCGAAAGGATTGACTTTCCCGGTTGGTTCAGTACCAGCGCTAAACGCCACCCACGCGTCCCAGCAGTCGTTGTTTACGATTGCTTCTGCCATCTGGCTGCGGGCTGAGTTGCCCGTGCAAAGGAAAAGGACCCTTTTCCTGCCCTTCAGCTCTTCATCTTCAGTTTCGAGGGGTCCGATGTGCGGCGCGGTTGTGGCATTCTCATCTTCGACAAGGATCTCATTGGAAAAATCGCCTTCATCCATCGCGGCTAAAAGGGCTCTGGCTTTGTCAGCATCTTCCGGACGCACCTGGATGCCCACCGAGCCCAGATCCCCAACCGTAAAGCTGTAGATCAGCCCCAGGGTGTCTTGATCAATATAAACGGGGATACCTTGCGCCTCGAGGAAGGCCTTGATAGTCTCTGCATCCAATCGACCATGCGCGCTATAGACTGTTAAGTAGGAATCCAAACCTTCGTGTGTCATCAATAACTCCAGTCTTCGGTGCAGCGTTTCCAGTCAACCAGTTCCTCTGGTTTGAACCAAAGCGCGATCTCAACTTCAGCGTTTTCAGGGGAGTCAGAAGCATGGGTGAGGTTTTTCCGGTTCTGTAACCCGTAATCAGCGCGGATTGTGCCGGGGTCGGCTTCAGTGCCACGGGTTTTACCCATTGTCTGGCGGATGGCGGCAATCGCGTCCGGTCCAGTCCAGACCATCGCCATCACGGGGGAGGAGGTGATGAAAGTGATCAAGCCATCAAAAAATGGTTTTCCTTCGTGAACAGCATAATGCTGTTTTGCCAGCTCAGGACTGACTTGCAGGAATTTTGCGGCCTCAAGACGTAATCCGCGGTTTTCAAGCCGCGTGATAATCTCACCAATCAATCCACGCTGTACACCGTCAGGTTTAACCAACACTAATGAACGTTCCATGCCACACTCCAATCAGCGATCTCGTTAAAGCGATGAGCTATTCAGTTCATCATAAACGTCCCAAAGGTCGCTCGTATCAGGGGAAAGCGTCAGTTGGGAGCGTAAGGTTTTCTTTGCGGCTTCAGCCATCATAGGATCAGTTTTACTCTCGCGTATCATCGCAAGGGCCTGCTCATGTTGCCCTTGTTTGAGCAAATCGCGCACTTCCTGTTTGAAATTTTCTGCTGCTTCAACCTGTGGATCCACCAAAATTTCTGGTTCAGCCACTTCGTCCGGATTTGCATCCAAGTCGGATTCAGGAGCTTTGAAAGCTTCCACGTCTGAAGTGATAACCTCCGCTTCAAGGACTGGTTCTAAATCCAGTTCTTCCTGGTCCTCGAAATCAGCTATTTCCTGCCATTCATTTTCATCAATAATTTCTGGAGGTGTAAATTCCTGCCCCTCTTCCACGTCCTCGAGGAAAGGAACCTGGAAATCCAGGGTGGTGCCAGGTTCGTTTTCCTCAGCAGATTGCTCCTGACTTGCCGCGAATTTCAATAACCATTCCGGCAATTGTGTTTGAGCTGCATCATCCGCAACTTTCACAGGTTGCGTGCCTTCCTTAATGGGAGGCGAGGTAATTGATCCATTCACCACAACAGGCTGGGTTATTTCTTTTTCTTGCTCAGTCACAGCTAATCTCCGAGGTAATCGCGCAGTTTACGCCTGACGCTCGGATGACGCAAGCGGGTGAGTGCTTGGGCTTCGATCTGCCGTACACGTTCACGTGTGACGCCCATTTTGCGTCCGACCTCTTCGAGGGTGTATGCCTGTCCATCCAGCAACCCGTAACGCAGCTGCAGAATGCGCACTTCGCGTGGCGGGAGTGAATCCAGAACTTCCACGAGGTGCTCGCGCAGGAGGTTGAATGTTGCGGTTTCATCAGGTGGAGGAGCTTCGTCATCTTCAATGAAGTCGCCGAGCACCGAATCTTCCTCGTCATCCGTTGGCGTTTCCAGCGAAAGCGGTCGTCGGGCAACCTGGATCATGTTCTCGACCTTCTTTGGCAGCACTTCAAGTGTTTCCGCCAATTCTTCAACCGATGGTTCCCGGCCTAACTTCTGGGTGAGTTGGTGCTGCACGCGCAAAAGTTTGTTGATTTGGTCACCCATGTGTACTGGAACGCGGATAGTCCTGCCCTGGTCCGCAATGGCGCGGGTGACAGCCTGGCGGATCCACCATGTAGCGTAAGTGCTAAATTTGTGTCCGCGCTGGTATTCAAATTTTTTGGTAGCACGGATCAGGCCAATATTGCCTTCCTGGATCAGGTCGAGAAAAGGAACACCACGACCCATATATTTCTTTGCGACGCTAATCACCAGGCGCGAATTCGCGGTGATGAGGTGGTCCCGGGCGCTTGTGCCATCTTCAATCAGGCGCCGCAGTTCCTGGCGTTTTTTGCTGCTCAAGTTTCCTTGAGCAAGCTCGGAACGTGCCATACGACCGCGTTCGATCCGCTGAGCTAAAATGACTTCTTCCTCGATGTCATTCAGCAACGGCACACGGCTGACTTCTTTCAGGTAGAGCCCGATAGTGTCATCGGTGTCAATGTTTGCCAGATCGTCAATTGCTGGTTCTTCGTCAGCTGTGTCAGACAGCTCCTCGTCTGAGGGTTCTTCTCTTGGAATGTCATCTTCAGTGATGGCGATGCCCGCGTTGCCAAGGGCGCTGTAGACACCCTCAAGTTGGTCGATGTCTTGCTCGGCTTCGGGGAAGAAATGCAGGATGTCATCATTAGTCACAAAAGACTTTTTTCGAGCAAATTCCAAAAGGCGAGTTAGGGCTGATGAGGGGGAGTCTTCGTCTAATATAGGTTGGTTGTTCAATCTTGCCATAGATAGCAGTGGGCCTTTTCTGTGTTGTTGAATTACGTTTCAATAGAGTACGATATTTTAGGGTGAAATTCAAGAGCAAAACCCTAATTGCTAGCCACCAATTTGTAGGTATTATGCGTGTAGATAGTTTATTTTACACATTGTTGAGGCCAAATCCGATAAAAGCAATCTATTTTCTATATTTCTTTTTGAAGAGTATCCAGAAACCAGAGCTGTTGATTCTTTGTTTTTCCAATTTTTCTGGCAGGATAAGCAGTTGACCTCATTGGTCGATAAAGATAGAATGATTTCTTGAAAGGAAACTTCGTTTGTTCATAAAGAAAACCGCTAATATTTGGCTTCCAATTCTATTCGTCCTTGTCCTCGTTGGAGCGACATTTGCTAATCTGCGATTAGCTTCTGCTTTTCAATTGCAGGATGATTTTGCTCCAAGGTGGATGGCTGCCAGGGAATGGATGCGTTCCGGCGCGTCTCCATACAGCGAGTCTACTTTTAACGCAACCATTGATTTATTGAAAGCAAATGGCAACGAACCAAGCAGCATGAGTCAAGGTCGATTTTTTGATCCTGCCTGGTATGTGCTTTTTTATCTTCCTATTAGCTTTGTTCCATATACCATCGCCAGGGCAATTTGGATGACGTTCATCGAACTCAGTTTGGTACTCAGTGTTTTTATCTCAATCCGTCTGGCCGGCTTAAAGTTAAGTGTTTGGGAAATCCTTCTCATGTCCTTTCTGGCGTTGGTCTTCTATCCATTTTTCAAGACCATTTTGACTGTAAGTGTCAACACGCCCTACGTGTTCCTGACGCTGCTGGCAGTCTACCTGGCACGGAACAGACAAGGCACACTGGCAGGTCTGCTCTTCGCGATATCCATGTGGATGGTTCCACTAAGCGTTTTTCTGGTTATCTTGTTTTTGATTTGGCTCGGAGCACGCAGAGACACCTCCCTTGCAAAAATCTACTTTAGTTCTTTGGCCTTTTTCATGGTTGTATCTTTGATCCTGTTCCCAAACTGGACAGCTGATTGGTTCGCGACATATTTACGGTTGTTCCCGGATTTTTCTTGGGTTCGGACGCCACTGATGGTCGTAGGGGGGCTATTTCCGGGAGCAAGCACTCAAATTGCGATCTCTCTCAGCCTTGTAATGTTCATCATGATATTGGTCGAATGGTACGGCATCGGAGAACGGGAGGGTCGTGGGTTTCATTGGAAACTGATGCTGACTTTAAACCTGCTTTATGTCTTCAATCTAACTTCAGATGGTATCTACCTCGTTTGGCTACTTGCTCCATTATTTAGCGTTTACAAGTATTTAACAGAGAAATGGCATGTTTCTGGTAGAATTGTTGCTTGGGTAACATACCTTGCCTTGATTTTTATTCATTGGCGTCGTTTTCAATTAACTCAAAACTGGCTGCCTGAGGAAACATCTCTGGTCATTCTTTTGTTGCCCACAATAACATTCTTAGGCTTGCAGTGGTTTAGGTGGTGGGCGACCGTCAGTCCCAAAGCACTGATTGATTCTATAAAAGATTGAGAAGGAAAATAAAATGGCAAAGAAAAGAGTTGGAATCCTCACCGGAGGCGGAGACGTCCCGGGCTTGAATATCGCGATCAAATCGGTTGTGCAAAACAGCCTTGATGGTGATTATGAAATTGTAGGCATTCGTCGAGGATGGCTTGGGTTGTTGGGCTATAACATTGCTGATCCATCAACCTACGACCTTTACATCAGGGATTTGAACCCCACTGTTGTTCGCCGCGTGGATCGCACAGGCGGTACTTTCTTGCACACATCCCGAACCAATCCATCCAAAGTGCGTGCCAAGGATACCCCGGTATTTTTACGCGACAGCAAATGGGGCAAGGTAGTGGATGAGGTTTATGAGATTACAGACTATACCGACCACGTCCTCAACGTGATCGATCACCTCAATCTCGATTCTCTGATCACCATTGGCGGTGATGATACTCTCAGCTATTCCGCCCGCCTGGTCAGGGAAGGCGTTAAACTAAATGCGATTCCCAAAACAATGGATAATGATGTGCTTGGCACGGAGTACTGCATTGGCTTTTCTACAGCTGTAACACAAGCGGTCAACCTCATCACCAATTTCCGCACATCAATCGGCTCTCATGAACGCATTGGTGTCGTGGAGCTCTTCGGACGTAACTCAGGTGAAACAGCCCTGATTACTGGATATCTAAGCTATGCAGATCGCACGATCATCTGTGAAGTTCCTTACAATGTTCATGAATTAGCCGAACTTCTGGCATCGGATAAACGCAACAGCAAGTCTTACTATTCTTTGTGTGTCATTTCCGAAGGCGCTCACACCGATGGCGGCGAGATTGTGGAGTCAGGCGAAGCAGATGCTTATGGCCACCGCAAACTTGGCGGGATTGGTGAGGTACTTGCGGATCAAATCAAGACCCTTACCGGTTACAACACGATGTATCAAAAACTTGGCTACCTGGTTCGCAGCGGCGCTGCTGACATGCTTGACCGCATGGTTGCTATGAATTATGGCGCTTTGGCTATGCAGTTGACGATGAAGAATGATTTTGGTCATCTGGTGGGCATAACCGATGGTAACTACGCTATGGTTCCGGTTGAGACAGTCATCAGCGGGAAGCGTCATGTGGACGTGGATCTTTACTACGACAAGGATTCCTATCGTCCCAAGGTCAAGAATATCCTTGGTCTGCCGATGTTCCTTCACTAGGAATAGGATAAGAGCCTGCGGACTTACCGCAGGCTCTCAGAATTAAAATGAGTGTTGAATCACAAGTCGTTTCCAATAATCGTTATGCTCTGACACCCAGGGTCTTGATATTCCCTGTAAACGATACAGGTCAAATCCTTCTGCTTGAGGGAGCAAAGGATAAAAAAATCTGGGCTGGATATTGGAACGGGCTTGGCGGACATGTGGAACAGGGTGAGTCTATCCTGCATGCAGTAAAACGCGAACTAATCGAGGAAAGCGGTCTCGTTGCAGAAAAGTTAATCTATTGCGGGCAGGTTCTGGTGGATACCGGACAAGACCGGGGGATCACCTTTTTTGTCTTCAAGGCGAAGAAATTCAGCGGTGAGATAACTGCCTCATCAGAGGGCAGGCTGGCCTGGCATTCACTTCAAGCTGCGTTAAAACTGAACCTGGTCGAAGATCTCTACACACTCCTGCCGCTTGTGATGCGCCAGCGAGCTGGTGGCAAACCTTTTTGGGGGCACTATCAGTACGACGATGAAGGTCAGTTGGTGATGTCATTCACCAGTTGATTTTTCCAGAAAAACCAACAAAGTATCTCCATACTTCCTTGAATCGAAAACCTGAAGATTTGTGTAAATCTTGTCGACCCATTCCAATGGGTTAATTTGAACGATCACCTGTCCATCATCGCTTAACATTAAAGGATTTTGGTCTATCAGATCAACCGCTTTTTCCCACATCCCTTTGTATTGGGGCGGAGCAACATAAATCAGATCAAATTGAGTTTTGCTTTGGCTGGCAAGCCAGTTAAACGCATCCACCTGGAACACGCTGGCTTTGTCGCCAAAATGCGTTGTTGCCAAGTTCTCACGAATGGTTTTCACTGCCAGGCGGCTGGTATCCAGAAAAGTTACTTCCTTTGCGCCCCGGCTGAGTGCTTCGATCCCGACAGCCCCAGTTCCTCCAAAAAGGTCCAGCATGCGCACATCAAGGATCTCACCCCCAAGAATGTTGAATAGTGCTTCTTTTACCTTGTCGGTAATTGGACGGGTTGTATCCCCAGGCACGTGTTTGAGTCTTAGCCCTTTGGCTGTGCCTCCGACGACACGCAGCATACCCATCAGGCGCTCAATCCTGCCCGGCTGTCAAGCCAAATTTCTGACGCATGTAGTCGATCGTCTGGTTCAAACCATCGCGAAGGTTCACTTTTGGTTCCCAACCCAGGATGGTTCTGGCGCGCGTGATATCTGGCTGGCGGCGCTGCGGATCATCTCCGAGAGTGTCGGTAAAAATCGAGCTAATTCCGCCTGGATTCTGGCAAAGCTCGTTGATGATCAACGCGAAGTCTTTGATTGAGGTTTCGTTTGGATTGCCAATGTTGACTGGCAGGTGCTCGTCGGTCATCATCAGGCGGTAAATGCCTTCAATCAGGTCGCTAACATAACAAAAACTGCGGGTTTGTTCACCGGAACCGTAAATTGTCAGAGGCTCTCCCCGCAGGGCTTGTTGAAGGAAATTTGGCACAACCCGGCCGTCGTCCAGCCGCATCCTCGGACCAAAAGTGTTGAAAATGCGCACAATGTGCGTCCTGACTCCGTGCACGTTATGGTATGCCATAGTCAGGGCTTCTGCAAACCGCTTGGCTTCGTCGTAGACGGACCTGGGTCCGATTGGATCGCAATTACCCCAGTAATCTTCGCTTTGAGGGTGCACAGTGGGGTCGCCATAAACTTCGCTGGTTGAGGCCAGCAAGAAACGGGCTTTGTGCGCTTTAGCCAGACCCAGGCTGTTGTAAGTTCCAAGCGCGCCTGCTTTAAGCGTTTGGATTGGAAGGTTTGGGTAACCTAATGGTGAAGCGGGGTTTGGGCTGGCAGGCGAGGCGAAATGCAGGATGTAATCAAGGGGTTCGTCAACCTGGATAAATGCCGAAACATCCTGTTGCATCAGTCTGAAGTTAGGGTTGCCCTCAAGATGTTTCAGGTTAGCCGGGTCGCCCGTGACAAAATTGTCAAGGCCGATCACCTGGTGACCCTCAGCCAGCAGGCGGTCAGTAAGATGCGAGCCCAGAAATCCAGCAGCGCCAGTAAGCAAGATGAGCATAAGAACCCTTTCAGTGTTTGCCAGGGTTTCGGGTATAATCATGACCCTGAACAAGAGAGAATTATAGCATGCCAGAACAAGACGCCAACCAAATACTAAACCCAACCACAAAAGCACTGGAAGCTTTGCTTTTTGCGGCGCCTGGATTAAGCTCTATTGAGCAATTAAGCCAGGCGTTAACTGTTTCAAAGTCAGAAGTAGAGAAATCACTGGAAGCATTATCCATCCACCTTTCTCTGGAGCACGGTCTGCGCTTGCAAAAAATTAAGAATCAGTACCAATTGATCACCGCCCCCGAACATGCCGGCATGATTGAAAAGTTTCTCGGACTGGAAGTAACCTCCCGCCTGACCCAGGCAGCATTGGAAGTCTTGGCGATAGTGGCATATAAACAGCCTGCCACCCGGCCGGAAATTGACTCCATTCGCGGCGTCAACAGCGATGGTGTGGTAAAGAGTTTGCTCTCAAGGGGATTAATTGAGGAACTTGGTCGATCTGAAGCGATTGGTCGTCCGATTCTTTACGGCGTGACAAGCGAGTTTTTCCAACATTTTGGTCTTGAGTCACTTGATCAACTCCCGGTGGTGGACCTTGAAGGACTGCTCACACCCAAACCATTACAAGAAACCGAAGAAACGAGGCTTTTGAAAGACTGATGGAAGAACGCGTTCAAAAGATCATGGCTTCTGCGGGTTTGGGCTCGCGCCGTGCCTGCGAAAAGTTGATCGAGTCTGGTCATGTAAAGGTGAATGGAAAAGTTATCCACCTTGGCGACAAAGCCGATCCGTCTAAAGATACGATCACGGTCGATGGCAAACTGCTACGGGTTTCTGCCGAGCGGATTTATATCGCCCTGAACAAGCCCAAGGGTTACCTCTCTGATATCGACGAGAACCATCCCAGGCCCACCGTCAATGACCTAATTGGCATCTCTGAACCGCTTTTCGCGGTTGGGCGCCTGGATCTGGACAGCGAAGGTTTGATCCTGATGACTAACGATGGGGTGCTGGCAAACCGCCTGACCCATCCACGCTACCACCACGAAAAAGAGTATGAGGTCATGGTTATCAAAACCCCTGACCAGGAACAGTTGGAAATTTGGCGGCGCGGTGTGGTGCTGGAGGACGGCACCCGCACATTGCCCGCGCAGGTGGAGATCATGGGCAGTTACAGCAATGGTGCCTGGCTGCGGATCATCATGCACGAAGGCAAGAAGCGCCAGATCCGCAAGGTGGGTTCGCGCATTGGCCTGCCTGTTTCACAGATCAAACGTGTGCGCATAGCCAACCTTAGATTGGGTAAGCTCAAGTCTGGTGAGTGGCGTCATTTGACTCAGCGCGAGGTCTTCCAACTGAGAAAGTTCGCCGGGCTGATCAAAGACGAGGACAAATAACTCTTCGAAGGGATAATTTATTGAAACAGCGCGAAAATCGCGCTGTTTCTTTTTCTTATTTCTTGGTGAAAATCCTTGTTATGTTGTTGCTTAAGCAAGGAACTTTCTGTTATCCAAAAATGTTATTCTGCTCCGCCAGAAACAGTCATTTCAACTCCGTTAGCCAGTGCATCCTGTAGCTTGGCTGCCAATTCCGGGTTGATCGGATCCGAGCATTCTTCCCGATCCATACGGCGGATATAGCGCTTCAGGTCTTCCAGCTCCACAACTGGATAGGGCGGAATTGCTATCTCCCCAAGTTGGGTTTCCTTCAGGTAGACCACCATGATTGGCTTCAGTTCCGGATGCATTTCTACCGGGATCCCCTTTTCAATCAGGTGCTTGCTCAGTGAAGCAGATGCTTCCGCAATTTCTCTTTCGGGTTTGCCGATGCTGTCCTGTCCCATCATTTTCTGAATGCGGTTCCTTGTCTTGTGAATCCATTTCCCATCCACGTAGCTTAGCTCACCAGTCGCATTAATTGGGATTGGCATCCAAATCCGGCATGGACCCATCAAGAGCATTGGCAGTGGTGAACTGTAAACATAATAAGTATATTCATGGCGCAGTTTTTCGAAGACTGTGCCAAAAATTTCGTCATACCGTGGTGATCTTCCGTATCGGTTGACAAAATTTATACCAAATTGCGTCAGAAGAAAACCAACAATCAGGCAGGCATAGGAGTAAAAGATATATGCGCCGCCCTCCTTCTGGAAGGCGAAATAAAGACCAAGCCCCAGGACGCCGAGGCTCGCGAAAGTCAGGATCTTGCCAATAAGCTTATTTTTATTAATGTGTTTTTCGTTTCTGACTAATTTCATTTTAATTCTCCGTTTTTCGAGATAGTATTTTTTAATCCTTGCAACAAGCCGGCGTCAATTGCCTGTACTGCCCGGGCTATAGCACTTACCATGGCTTTCGCGTCTGAGCGACCGTGCCCCACAAACACCAACTCATTCAGCCCCAAAAGTGGCGCAGAGCCAGTTTCAGCGGGGTCAAGGAGTTGCCGTACCTTGTTGAAAGCAGGTTTTGCCAGCAAAGCGCCAACTTTTGTCCGTGTGCTGCTCATCAATTCTTCTTTGAGCGTACCCAGGATCAGTTTCGCAACTGCTTCGGTTGACTTAAGGATCACATTGCCAGTGAAACCATCCGTCACCGCTACGTCTACATCGCCGCCAAAAAGCTCCTTGCCTTCGATGTTGCCCACAAAACCTGGCACCTGTTCCTTGAGAAGAGGATGTGTTGCCTTGACAAGCTCGTTCCCCTTGCCTTCTTCTTCACCGTTGGCGATCAAACCAATGCGAGGTTCTGTCACACCAACCATCAAGCGCGAATAAACTGCCCCCATCTGCGCAAATTGCACCAAAAATTCCGGTCTGCAGTCCGCATTGGCGCCAATGTCCAGCAGGACGCTTTTTCCACCTTTTACGGGTATCGTGGAGCCCAGGCAAGGTCGGTTCAAGCCGGGGATCAGGCCAAAAATTTTTGTGCCAAAATACATTGCCATGCCGGTATTGCCTGCGGTCACAAAAGCCTGGGCTTCGCCATCTATCACCAACTGCATTCCGACCACCATGGTATTCTGCTTTTTGGCGCGGGCTTCCTGGATGTGGTCGCTCATCTCGAGCCACTCCGGTGCATGTACCACCCGCACCCCGGAGAGGTCCTGGTTCAGCTTTTTCAGTTCAGAAGTGAGTTGAACCTCATCGCCAACCAGGATCACATTAATGTCGAATTCCTTGCTGGCAGTTACAGCCGCTTCCACTTCCGGAAAGGGGCGGTTATCGCTGCCCATTGCGTCTAAAACAATTGTCTTCTTCAACCTTACCTCAGATTCTGGCTCCGCGTTCTTGACAAAGACAACGGAACCGGTATAATTCAATCTCACGTTTGCGCTGGTGCTGGAATTGGCAGACAGGCGTGGTTGAGGGCCACGTGCCGCAAGGCGTGAGGGTTCAACTCCCTCTCAGCGCATTCGAAAAGAGCAAGCAATTGCTCTTTTTGTTTTTAAGGAAATGCCCGGCGTAACCATGTCAATGGATTGACAGGTGTGCCCTGGATATCCACTTCAAAGTGCAGGTGCGGACCAGTCGAGCGACCGGTTGTACCAATAAAACCAATTAACTGTCCGGCTTCAACAACAGCGCCCTGTTCCACCAAAATTTCTTTCAGGTGCATGTAGATCGTGTACACACCCAGTCCATGATCGATCACGATGCTGTTTCCTCGCACCACCTGGTCCGGAAAAACGCCAATAACTGTTCCAACAGCAGGTGCATAGACGTCGATCCCACCGCGATAGCCCAGGTCCAGCCCGGTGTGATAATAAACGCCCGGGTCGTCATTGTAGGTGCGCCGGCTGCCAAATTGTGAGATGATGTTGTCAGGGTCCTGCGTCGGCGGATACCACAGCCCTTCCCATAGCTGCGCTGGGGTCACGGGCAAAACGATGCTCTTAAACTTAGCGTTTTCAGCTTTCTCTGCCTCAGTACCGATTGATTCCGGGTCCACCTGCAGCGGTTTGTCGATCTGAAAATTCCCGGAACTGATCATCACCAACTGGTCAAACCGGTACTCACTCCCGTCAGGGTAGCTTACCGTCATCGTCAGTGGGTACACACCCGGCTCAGTCAACGCGTGGATCCCGCCGTACGCCATCTGCACACCGCCAAGGTCCACAAAAGTTGGCTGAATGGATGCCAGATCAGCCTTGATCGTTACAGGTTGATTGCTTTCAACCTCGATCAGGAAGGTATCACCCTGGATGAGTGGCAGATTGTCCAGCACAATGCTTTTGATACCCGGAAGTGCCAGGTTACTGCCGTTCGCCTCTGCGGAGGGCATGTAGTAGGTGTCCATCGGCATGCCCATGGTCGGGCTTTCGAGGCCGTTCAACTCTGCCAGCAGCCAGGTGTTCTTGCCGCTCAAAACGCTTGCTTCCATGAAGGACTGCCCGGGTTTGATCGCCGGCATGGTGGTCATGAAAGACCCGTTTTCCTGGATGGTCATGATGATCTCGCGCCCAATAAACAGCTCCGAGGGGCTGGTCAGGCGGTTGGCTTTCACCAAAACTGCTGTGTCGGTCTGGCTGCGCCGGCTGAGGCTCGTCAGGCTTGACCCCAGCGTTACATACTCAGTGGTCAGAATACCTTGCATGCCCTCCAGGCTCGGGATAAGCAGCCGGTCGTTCGGGCGAAGCATATCGTCGGGCTGGATGTCGTTAAGCGTCATCAACTGGTCGAGCGTGGTGTCGAAGCGCTGCGCGATCCACGAGAGCGTGTCACCGTATTCCACGATGTAAGTTGGATAGATACCTTGGGATAGGGCAGGGCGAATTCCTGTGCCAAATAGCAAGGGAATCAAAAAGAGAATTGTTAGCAGGAAACGTCTGGCTAAAAATCTCGGCTGGAGGTTGGTATAATCTGCCATATTCAAATTATTAGTTTACCATAGGCTTGGAAAGGGCGCGAAGAGATGAGAATTACAACCTGGAATGTCAACGGAATTCGAGCAGTCGTCAACAAGGATGGTTTTACCTGGCTGGATGAAGTCAAGCCCGATATCCTGGGATTGCAAGAGATCAAAGCCAAGCCGGAACAAGTGCCTGATCTGATTAAGGATCACCCGGAATACCAGACCTTTTGGCATTCTGCGGAACGGCCGGGTTACAGCGGCACCGCAGTTCTCTACCGCAAAGAACCGCTTTCTATCCAAACCGGTCTTGGCATGGAGGAATTTGACAACGAAGGTCGAACCATTCGCATGGAATACCCCGATTTTTTCCTCTACAACATCTACTTCCCCAACGGCGGGCAGGAGAATAAGCGGGTGCCCTTCAAGCTGGAATTTTATGCGCGCTTGCTTGAACTCTGCGACGCGCACCACGCTAAAGGCGAAAAAGTGATCATTACCGGCGATTTCAACACCTCCCACCAGGAAATTGACCTCGCCAATCCAAAAGAGAACGAAAAGAACACCGGCTTTTTGCCTGAGGAACGGGTTTGGATCACCAAGTATCTCGAACACAACTTTGTGGACGCTTTCAGAGCGCTTTATCCGGAGAAGGTTGAATACACCTGGTGGACCTACCGCACAAATGCCAGAGCCAGGAACATCGGCTGGCGCCTCGACTACTTTTTGGTCAGTTCAGAACTGATGGACCGGGTGGAGGCAGTCGAGGTTCATGGAGACGTCATGGGCTCGGACCACTGCCCGGTGAGCCTGATCTTGAAGGATTAGGATAAAAAACCCCAAAAATTGCTGAGCCGGGTTCCAGATTGGAGCCCGGCTTTTTTTTGAACCGCAGATTGTCGTGTCGCTTCGTTCCTACTCTTGAAGCAAACAGTCGCATTGGCGAATCCATCTGTCACATCGTGCCCGTAGGGTATCGCGAGGAACGGAGCGATCTAAACTGTTTGCATTCAAGCACAAGATCGGTTCAAACGCACTTCGTGGTTTTCGACCATGATCCTGTTACCTCAAACGTGTTGATCTGCCACGAGTTTAGATTGCTTCACAAATGAGGTTCGCAATACCCTACGGGCACGATGTGACAAGAAAAATGAGGCTGATCAGTGATTGATCAGCCTCGTAAGGTAAATAGGGACAGGCTGAACACCCTTACCGGATACTTAAGGTGTCATCCTCAATTGGCTACTGGAGAGAGTCTGAAACATCCTCACCCGAGATTTTCATCATGCCAGGGGCGACAATTACATACTCATAATTTGCTGCTTCCCGCAGCCAATCATGGCCTAAAACCAGGTGCCTTCCTCCAGAAACTCCACATTGGCTGATAAATCATGAATGGCACCGTCAGAATCAGTGAGTTCACATTCCCCGAGCAAGGCAGTTTGACGTTTGGACACTCCGGCAGAGCAAGCGGTGATCAAGAAAGGTAAGAAAAGCATCAGTAAAGTACACAATCGCCAATTCAAACACCAGTCTCCCAAATTAAACCTAAGGAATACCCCAAATCCGGATAGTGCCGTCAGAACTGCCCGAAGCCAGGGTTTGCCCATCAGGTGAGAAGGATACACTGCCAATAGCACTTGTGTCCTCTAACAGAGCTACTTGCGTCCCTGTATGTACATCCCAAAATCGTATCGTACCGTCATAACTCCACGAAGCTAGGGTGTTCCCATCCGGCGAGTAGGTTACGTTGCGAATAGCACTATTGTGCCCCTCCAACACGGACAGTTGCGTCCCTGTGCGTACATCCCAAATCCGGATAGTGCCGTCAGAACCGCCCGAGGCAAGGGTTTGCCCATCCGGCGAGAAGGCTACACTGTCGACGGAACCTTTGTACCCCTCCAGAACAGACAGTTGTTCCCCTGTGCGAACATCCCAAATCCGTATGGTGTCACTGCCCGAAGCCAGGGTTTGTCCATCCGGCGAGTAGGCCACACTGCTAATAATATATGTGTGCCCCTCCAACACGGACAGTTGCATTCCTGTGTGCGCATCCCAAATCCGTACTGTACGGTCATAACCGCCCGAAGCCAGGGTGTTGCCATCCGGAGAGTAGGCCACACTGTTAACAATACCTTTGTGCCCCTCCAAAACGGAGAGTTGCGTCCCTGTGCGTGCGTCCCAAATCCGGACCGTGTGATCACCACCGCCCGAAGCCAGGGTGTTGCCATCCGGCGAGAAGGCTACACTGGTAAGGTGAACTGTGTGCCCATCCACAACACCCCATTTTTCCCCTGTGTGCATCTCCAGAACAGACCATTTTTCCCCTGTGCGAACATCCCAAATCCATATCGTGACGTCACCGACCGAGGCAAGGAATTGCCCATCCGGCGAGTAGGCTATACTACCAACAGTACTTGTGTGTCCCTCCAGAACCGACAGTTGCGCCCCTGTACTTACATCCCAAATCCGTACGGTGCTGTCAGAACTGCCCGAGGCCAGGATATTGCCATCCGGTGAGTAGGCTATACTACCAACAGTACTTGTGTGTCCCTCCAGAACAGACAGTTGCGCCCCTGTACTTACATCCCAAAACCGTACGGTGCTGTCAGAACTGCCCGAGGCCAGGGTATTGCCATCTGGTGAGTAGGCTATACTACCAACAGTACTTGTGTGTCCCTCCAGAACAGACAGTTGCGTCCCTGTGCGTACATCCCAAATGCGTACAGTTTTATCCATACTGCCCGAAGCGAGGGTTTGCCCATCCGGCGTGTAGGCCACACTGTAAACAAAATCTGTGTGCCCCTCCAACACGGACAATTGCGCCCCTGTACGTACATCCCAGATCCGGACAGTGCCATCCAAACTGCCCGAAGCCAGGGTTTGCCCATCCGGCGAGTAGGCCACACTGAGAACACTAATTGTGTGGCTCTCCAACACAGCCAGCTGTGCCCCTGTGCGTACATCCCAAATTCGCATAGTGTCATCCCAACTGCCAGAAGCCAGGGTGTTGCCATCCGGAGAGTAGGCCACACTGTTGACAATACTTTTGTGCCCCTCCAAAACGGAGAGTTGCGTCCCTGTGCGTGCGTCCCAAATCCGGACCGTGTGATCACCACCGCCCGAAGCCAGGGTGTTGCCATCTGGCGAGTAGGCTACACTCGTAACATATCCAGCTTCGATATAGAGTATCTCTTCCAGATCTGGCAAGCTATAAAAGTAAATACCAATGCCTGTTGCCAAAGCCAGGCTATTCCCGTCCGGTGAGATGGCAAGATCCTTTAAGGCGCCTTTTCCAAGATGGGTCAACTCTTCCACCTGGCTGGCGTTTTTCGGGGTAATCTTTTTATGCTCTTGAACCACATTTCCAATCACCTCGCCAATCGATTGCATGGTTGGTTCGGACACACGTTGAGTTGGCGCAAGGTTTGCGCTTGCTTGACGGACATAAGTGTTTCTCCCTTCCCCAAATTGGATGGTGAGGGTTTCTCCTTCCACCTTGTAGGCAAAGGTTTCTGAGAGACCAGCTTGGGTGATCTTCAATCGGCCTGGCATTACGACAACGTACTCAGCCTCTACCCCACTCCCAATTAATAAGCGTCCGTCCTGGGAAAAGGTGAGCTCGTCAGCATAGGCATCGCTGCCATTGTCGCTGTATACGCACTCCCACGTTCCCAGCAGCTCAGTACCAATCTTATCTTTGACCAAACCGCACGATGTGAGCATGGTCAAGATCAAGACCATCTTCAGAAGAAAAACAATGGAAAACTTTTTCATACGGGCTTCCCCTTTCCGAATCCGTTTGGTGACACGCCCCGAAAATATCAAGGTTTATTATACTTGAATCAGTTGGGGGATGGCGTCCAGCCCCAAAACCAAATGGGGGTGTTTTATGGATTTGATCCAAACCAATATCACCCCTGCCGAGGGGAACATTTTAGCCAACGTGATTCACGCTAGTTTCATGATTGCAGATTGTTGCGTTGCTTTGCTCCTCACAAGGGCGGATCCGATATTCCTTAGCCCTCTCCTGGGAGAGGGTCGGCGCAGCCGGGGTGAGGGTAATGGATGGCCAGGGCATCCCTCATCCACCGCAAGCGGTCCTCCTTCCCCCCAGGGAAGGCTGAAAAGACGGATTGCCGCGTCGCTTCGTTCGTCGCAAAGATGAATACGACATTCCTTAGGAGGCTGACCCAAAAGGGTCAGTCTCTTTTCAAATTGAGGGGGATGTGATTCAATTAAAGGCATGGACACAAGAGCGAAATTCAAACAATACGAAATGGATCAGCCACAACTGTTGCCTCCAAGCCTGGACGAACTGATCCCAGAACAGCATTTGTTACGGGTCATCAACCAGCTTATTGACAGGATGAAGCTTGAGGCGATTGAAAGCGCCTATAAAGGTGGTGGGACAAGTAGTTATCACCCCAGGATGCTACTCAAACTGATCGTCTATGCCTATGCAGAAAAGAACTACTCCGGACGCCAGATAGCCAAGTTGGTGCGGGAGAATATCCACTACATGTGGCTGAGTGGTGGGAACCAGCCAGACTTTCGCACGATCAACCGTTTTCGTAGTGAACGGCTGAAGGGTAAGATCCAGGGGGTGTTTACTGAAGTGTTGGAACAGCTGATTGATGGTGGTTACGTCAAACTGGAACACTATTTTGTGGATGGGACCAAGATAGAAGCCAACGCCAACCGATATAGTTTTGTATGGAAGAAAAGCACGCTCAATCGACGCAAGGCCTTGGAACAAAAGGTGAGTGAGCTGTTTGAAAAGATAGACAAACTGCAGGCTGAGGAAGACGCAGACTATGGGGATGAAGATCTGGAAGAACTGGGCGGTGGAGAAGGGATCGACAGTGAAGCGTTGGAGGCACTTGCCAAGCGGCTGGATCAAATTTTGGAAGATAATCCTGAGCCAAAAGAGGCCCGGGAAGTCAAAAAAGCGAAGAAACAGATTGACGAAGACCTTTTGCCCAGACTGATCAAGTATGAACAGTATGAAGTTATGCTGGGAGATCGCAACTCTTGTTCCAAGACGGATGCAGACGCGACCTTCATGCAAATGAAAGAAGATCACATGCTCAACCGCAGTCTGAAAGCGGGTTACAACGTGCAGGTGGGAACTGAAGGGCAATACATAGTTGGCTTCAGCGTGCATCAAAACGCCTCAGACAACGTCACTTTACGTGCCCACCTGGAACAACTGAGAAACAACTTGAAACAATTGCCCAAGACCTGGGTGGCGGATGCTGGCTATGGCAATGAGGAGAACTATCGCTTATTGGAAAGTGAGGGGGTGGAGGCCTATCTGAAGTATCCTGGTTTTGATCGGGAGAAGCAGAAAAGGACTAAGTTGAGTGAGAAGGAAAAGTATCAGTCCAGCCAGTTCAAACTACAAGCAGATGAAGACATCTATCTCTGT
>Ga0209203_1000586_pt1 | contig 30457 bp, 23 predicted proteins | sample AD_UKC109_MetaG_FD_184423 | JGI IMG/M metagenome (GOLD analysis project Ga0209203, IMG submission 184423) | Active sludge microbial communities of municipal wastewater-treating anaerobic digesters from Hong Kong - AD_UKC109_MetaG (SPAdes)... | ecosystem: Engineered > Bioreactor > Anaerobic >... | reverse complement strand
CCGGTAAGTAACCGGCGTGGCGAGAGCATCAGGCGCTCTCGCATAACCGCCGAAAACCGGAGAGACCATGGGCCGCGCAAGCATCGGATACATCAACAAGGATTACGAATCGATCCGCCAGGAGCTGCTGGCGAAGATCCCGCAGCTCACCGACCGCTGGACCGATTTCAACCACTCCGATCTCGGCGTCGTCCTGCTCGATCTGTTCTGCGGCGTGGGCGACATGCTGGCCTACTACCTGGACGCCCAGGCGGCCGAAGCCTTTCTGCCCACGGCCCGCCAGCGCCAGAACGTCATCAACCTCTGCAAGCTCATCGGCTACCGGCTGGACTCGCCGGTGGCCTCCACCACCACGCTGCGCTTCCGGCTCTCCGCCCCGCTCGGCAAGGATCTGACCATTCCGGCGGGAACGGCCTGCCGCGCCTTGCTGAATGACGGCGAGGCGGATTTCGAGACGGTCGAGGACGGCCTGATCCCGCGAGACGTGCTCTCTGTGGACATCCCGGCCCGTCAAGGCGTGCGCCGCACCGAGACCTTCACGTCGACGGGCCTGCCATTCCAGCGCTTCCGCCTGACCGGCGACGTCATCGCCCAGGGCACCATCACCGTTTCGGTGGGGGAAGACGCCTGGAGCGAGGTCGATCACTTTCAGGACAGCCTGGCCGACAGCCGTCATTTCTTGGCCGACCTCGACGCCCTCGACCTCTCCACCCTGATTTTCGGCGACGGGCAAAGCGGCGCTGTACCCGCTCAGGGAAGCGCCATCACCGTCAGCTATCTGCAGACCATTGGAGACCAGGGCAATCTCGGTCCGAACCGGATCACCCAACTGCTGAGCCAGATCTACCTAGACGGAGGCCAGGTTTCCCTGACCGTCACCAATCCTGTGCCCGCCACCGGCGGCGCGTCGCGGGAAGCCCTCGAACACGCCCGCCGACAGGCACCGGCGGAGCTGCGCAGTCTCTGGAAGGCCGTCACCCTGGAAGATTACCAGGCCCTCGCCGAAGGTTACCCCGGCGTCGCCAAGGCCAAGGTGCTCGACACCAATGCCTGCCAGAACATCCGCTATTACAACGTCCAACTGGCCATCGCCCCCAACGGAGGCGGAATGCCCTCGGCGCTGCTCAAGCGGGACCTCGCGGAGTTTCTCGAACGCCGCAAGGTCATCACGGTCGAGATCAACCTGTTCGATCCGATCTACCGGCCCGTTTCCATCGACGCCGAGGTCTACATCTGGCCCGGTGAACCGCTGGAAAATGTGCGCAGCCGCATCGAAGCCGCGCTCTCCGATTTCTTTTCCTTCGACCAAGTCTCCTTTGGCCAGACCATTCACTTCTCCGACCTGGTGGCCCTGATCGACGGCGTGCGCGGCGTCAGCCACATGCACCTCTACGCACCCCAGCAGGACATCGAGTTGCGCCACGGTGAAATCCCGGTTCTCGGCAGCGTCAACCTCGATCTGCGGAGGGCCGGTTGATGTCGGATTGGTTCAAGGACAATCTGCTTGGCTTGCTGCCGCCGCTTTACGAGCACAACGACGAGGCCGGTGACCTGCGCACCTTTCTGAGCCTTCCCGCCGGAACGCTCGACGAGCTCAAGCAGGCCATCGACGACTTCCCGACCATCTTCGATGTGGATCATTGCGACGAGCGCTTTCTGCCGCTGCTGGCAAGGCTCGTCGGCCTCGAAGTGGACGGCACCTGTTCGCCAGACTGCCAGCGCCGCCGCGTGCGGGAGGCGGTCGAAATCTATCGCCGCAAGGGCACTATCCCGGCCATCGAACGCGACTTTGACGCGCTTGGTTGGCAGGGGGAACTAAAGGAGACCTTCCGCTCGGCTCTGCGTCTCAATGCCCGATCCCGACTCAGCAACGCCAAGCTGCCAGGGCTGGTGTTCAGCCTCGGCGTGTTTCGCGTGCTGTGCCTCAACCAGACAGAAGGGCTGCGCGACGCCCTGGTGTTTCACCACCCGGCGGGCACTCGCTGTTTCTGGCTCCAGTTTCTGCTCGAATGGATCGAAGGCGGCGCGATGCTCGACTTCGAACACGCTAACGCCGTGCGCCGGATCGTATTGGCGTTTCTCGACGAGACCTTCGTCCTCGGACGTTCTTCCCTCGGTTCCTGCCGTCATCTGACCAACAAGCAGAGAGTCTGGGAACTGCTGCAGCTCACCAGCACCACGGAGATGCTCCCGGAAATCGACCGGGCCGCCGTGAAGGTCTCCCGTTTTCACGGCCGCCAGAACCGGATGCGCCTGAACCACAAGGTCCTCAACGACTGGCGGCTTCCGTACACCCGCGTCGGCGAGGACCGGGTTTCCTTCTGCACGCCCATCTACACCGGCCGCGATTTCGAAGGGGATGTGCTGGAAAGCGGCTTCGGGCTGGGCGAGAACCATCTCAACCGCAAGCCGCTGACCCATGGTGAGACCGAGCTGCGCTACTGCTTTCGGCAGAAGGATTTCTTCTTCGACACGCAGGCGGAACCGGTTGAACGGGCAGAAGCCAAGTACGACCTGCGCCTCCCCCTGGAATCTCGGCACCGCCTCTGTTTCCAGCTTGGCCGCGCCAAGCTCAACGAAGGTCTCGAACTCACCGCCAACCAGGGAGGCATCAGCAATCTGCTGCTCGTCTCCACCGCTGGCTGCGACGCGGACGTCACTCTGGCCGTCGACCGGATCGACCGATGGCGGCGGAGAGGGCCTGTGTTCCGGCTCAACGCGAACACCCTGAACACCCGGTATCTGAGCAATGCGAATCTGACCGGCGAACGGGCTTCGCTTGAAGTCTACGTGGACACGGGCTCTCTCCAGCGTCATCGGGTCGAGACCATGAAGCTGGGCGCAAGCCCGCTCAACACCACCGGCCTGCGTCTCTCCGTAGACCGGACCCGCCCCCTGCGCGTCAGCCGCATGCGCCTCAACCAAGCCGGATTCCGCTGGTCGCGGCCTTCCTATCGCTGGCTGTTCCGTCAGCAGGATCTGCACGCGCCGACGCAGGCCGGGTTCGATGCCGCCACCAACAACTATCGCGCCACCCAGTGGCCCACCTGAAGGAGAACCCATGGCGATACATCTCTATCTTGACGCAGCGCTGACTCAGCAGATTTCCGAGGGGGATTTCAGCCGCCCCGAGGCCGAGAGCTACAACGGCACCGACGGCGACATCAAGGAACGGCAGCTCTACGTCGCCAACGAGCAGACGAGCCTCACTTCGGCCATCGACGCGGCGCAGACCGCCATCGCCCTGGCCGAACCGCGCTTTACCGACGGCGAACTCATCATCATCGACGGCGAGCAGATGCTCATCGAAAGCGGCGGCGGAACCGTCAATCTCACCGTTCAGCGGGGCGTGGCCAACACCGCTCCGGCCGCGCACGACGCAGGGACGACCGTCTATTCCGGCTACGACTACACCGGGCTGGTGCTCGATCCCATCGACGAAACCGGCACCGACGAATCGGTCTGGTACCGACTGGCCCTGACCCAGGCCGGACTCGACACCGCCACCCAGGGCGCACCGCTCAACCTCGGCGACAAGGCATTTCAGCAGACGCTCTCTTTCTGGCGGCGCTGCACCGTGCTCCCGGGCACGCCGGTGCAAAACAAACTCGACATCAAGCTGCGCCTGACCGGCACGGAAAACCCGATTCTCTAAGGAGGCCGCCATGGCATACCACAGCATTCAAGGACTCGCCCACGGTCGGCTCGACCTGCTCAATCAACTGCGGACCTTTCTGGTGACCACCACCGGATGGACCCTGCACGACGACCAGTCGGCCGACCCGCAGCCGTATTTCGTCTTCAAGTCTCACGGGGAATCCGGAGCTGAGGACGTCTATCTGCAGTTCCGTATCAGCACCACCTCCGGACGGATTCACGTCGCTGCATTCCAGTATTGGGACGCGGCCACCCACACTGGCGTCAACGAGGCTTCGCACACCAGTTACACCTACCTGCGGGTGGAGGACAGCGCCGACTTCATCTTCTGGCTGTTCGCCGACCTGGACCACGTCTTCGTGGTGACCAAGCTCGTCTCCACCTACTACGGCCACTACAGCGGATTGCTGAAACGGTTCTGGTCCGGGGCCGTCGCGCTCACACAGGCGGCGGTCACTGCAGGAAGCGGCGTAGTGCTTCAGGTCAACGACGCCACCGTGGTCACGCCCGGACAGGACTATGTGATCAAGGACGACGCGGGCATTGAACGCGTGCGGGTGAGCGCCATCGACAACGTTGCCACGCCGAACACCATAACCGTCGAGACCCTCGTGCGGGATTATGCCTCGGGGGCCAAGATCGGCGAGGACCCGCAGCCGGTCGTCAACAGCTACTACAACGCGCCGGGCACCTTTTACGCCGTGAACAAGTTCGACGGCTGGACCTCGGCGTCCGGGCAGCAGGGCCGCTGTGGCGCGGCTCACGGCGGGCTCCAGGGCGAAACCGATCCGGAGATGCGCTACGGCACCACCATCCTCTTTCCCTGGCTCGCCTCGATGTCTGGCTCCGCCGCCTACCAGGAACTGCGCGGCGAACTCATCGAGATCTTCGCCGTGGGCGGCGGCAATGTCGCCTCGGAAGACACCATTCAAATCGGAACGGACAGCTACCGCGTGTTCAACCTGACCACCGGCGGCTGGTGCGCGGTGAAGGAGTAACGCCATGGCAACGCGTAACGGAAATCTCAAAACCGTCACCACGATCACCGGCCAGCGTCGTCCGGAAACGCTTGTGCCCATGAACCGTGGCCGGGCGCTCAAGCTCAGCGGGAGGATTCGCCGTGGCCGTGCATAAGGGACAACTGGCATCCATTACCACCCGCCGAGGCATCCGGCGGCCGGAACTGCTCTCCATCGGCGCGGCGCTACCCGGAGCGCTCTTCGAGCTGTTTTCCGGGGCACCGGTCAGGCGCACGGTCATGGTCCGGGCCGACAACGCGGTGCGGGTCGCCCATCGGCTCGAACGTCGATCCGACCTCGCGCTTCGCGTGAACAACCGCCTGAACCGGAGCTCCGACCTTTGGCTCGTCGTCCATGGCCGTCTGGGCGTCGATGCCGACGCGGCGGTGCGGGTGACGCGCCCCTGGCTGCGGAGCATCGACACCAGCGTCCGGACGTCAGGCGCACACATCAGCCTATCCGACACCGTTCAGCGCATCGCGATCCCGGCCGGGCTGCTGGCCGACACGCGCCAGATCCTGTTCGCGGTGCTCATCGATCAAGACCACGAAATTCAGACCTAAAGGAGAACAGCAATGGCACTGGGACTCATCGTCAAAACCGGCCGGATACTGACGGCCAAACTCCTCCTCGGCCAGGCCGTGGACGGCATCACCCACTGCGCAATCGGCGACGGGGATGCCAGCTTTACCGACCCGCAAAATCCGCCCGCGCCGGACATCGGCCAGACCGGGCTCAGAAACGAACGCGCCCGCAAGCGCTACTACAAGCGAACCTTCCTCAAGGAGGACGCCGAAGGGGCGCTGCTGGTCAACGGCGTGCGCTACCTGGAAACCGGCGAGGAGACCAACACCATCGGCGTCTTCTTCCGCTTCGACGAGGCCGAGGCCAACGGCATCACCATCCGCGAATACGGCTTCTTCGGCGGCGACGTGCAGTACGTGCAAAGCGTCACCGGGGATCTCGCCATAGGCGGCGTGTTCCATCAGGACACCAACCCGAACGGCGAGGTGCTGCGTCCGGGCTACCTGTACGAGGTGAAGAACATTCCCGACTTCAACAAGATTTCCGACACCCGCGTGGAGCTGGTCGGGATCATCAAGATCTAACTGGAGGATTCAAACATGAGCATCTCACGCGAGACATTCGACCCGACCAAGAATTACAAGCGCATCCGTTACCATCAGGATCGCGACCTGCTGGATTCCGAACTCAACGAACAACAGGACATCATCAACCTGGAGCGGCGCAAGATCGCCGACATCCTGTTCAAGGAAGGCTCCATCATCATGGGCCTCGAGGTCAGCGCGACCGCCAACGTCCTGACCCTGGCCCCGGGCGTGGTCTACATCGACGGCCATATGGAACAGGTGAGCGGCGCGACCCTGACCTATGACCCGGCCACCACCAGCGGGGCCGATTACGTTTACGTGGAGCTGCTGAAGTACAACTACGGCTACACCCAGGACCCGGCCCTGATCAATCCGGCCACCGGCGAGCCCACCGCCGAACGGGAAAAATGGGTTCTCTCTCTCAAGGCGACGGATACCAGCGGCCAGACGCTGCCCAACAACGTGACCGAGCGTCGGGTGATCCCGATCTACAAGTTCGACCGCGAGAGCGGAGACGTCACGCCCACGGTGCAGGAGAAGTCCAACCTATACCTGCGGGATCTGCTGGGCACGCTGCCGGGCAGCCGGATTACCGTCTCCTCGATCACCGAGGACCAGCTCTCATTCGCCGCCGCCGAGGGTCTCAACTCACTGATTCAGAACCTGGCCGAGCGCACCTTCGACCAGGCCGGAAGCTACCTGGTGCGTGGCTTCGACACCTTTATCGGCGGCGTCGACGACGACAGCGTGGAGGCGATCACCAACGCCGGACGCGCCTACATCCAGGGCTTCCGGCATCAGCGCGATCTACCCACCTCGACCCTGGTGCCCAAATCCATCGCCACCAAGTCGGTGCGCGGCGAGCAGAAGACCTTCGACATCAACAAACGCCGCTATCCAGTCAACTCCACGCCGCTCAAGGAGACGACCCAGGTGGAGGCCATCGTCGAGATCACCCGCAACGTCACTCGCGGCTCGGTGGGCGGTGGCGAAGACCTGCTCGACCCCAATCCGGTAGTGGACATCCTCGAGGTCAGCCAGGGAGCGACCATCTTCCAAGAGGGCGTGGACTGGCAGCAGTCGGGCAACCATGTCGACTGGCTCGGCTCCGGTAACGAACCGGCCATCGGCACCACCTACACGGTGCGCTGGACCTACACCAAGCAGATGGTCAAGGGCACCGATTACGTGGACAGCGGCTGGTTCGGACAGGCCAACCATCCGGCGGCCGGAAACTATTTCTATCTGGTGACCGCCTACAACGCCACCGGCGAGACGGCCTTCAACGCCGCTGCGGTCGTTGCCCGGGCCACCACCGCAGGGGAGATGAACAAGCTCTCCTGGCTACCGGTCAGCGGCGCGACCGGCTATCGCGTCTACCGGGCCGCCACCAACGGCGCACGCACCGACTACAAGCGACTGATGGAACTGGGCAGCGAGGCGCTCTCCTACGTCGACGACGGTGTCGAAGAGATCGGCACCGCTTCGCCTCCCGCCACCAACACGGCCGGACTCACCATGTCGCCGGTGCAGCTCGAGCTGGGCAATCTCAATGTGATCAACTTCGGGTGCGGCAGCCTCGGCGACCAGCCGGTGAACGGTTCCAACTGCAGCCTGGACTACGACTATTACCTCGGCCGTCGCGACATCGTTTACGCCACCACCACCGAGATCAAGCGGCTGGAAGGGGCTCCGGCCGATTTCCCGAAGCTGCCCATCGTGCCGGAAAACGCCCTGGGGCTGGGCAGCATCGACTGCCCGCCCAACTCCACCGACATGGAGATCCGCAACTTCGGCCTGACCCGCATCACCATGGACCAGATCCACGACATCATCCAGGACGTCGAGGACCTGAAGTACAACGACGCCCAGTACCAGATGAACAACGAGCTGCAGAACCGGGACGCCCAGACCAAGAAAGGCATCTACTCGGACGACTTCTCGAACACCGCCCAGTCGGACATCTACCACGCCGAATGGGACGCCCGGGTCAACGAGATTGCCCGCTTCGTCGCGCCGGACCGCATTCCGCACTCCACGGTGCTCTCGGTCGATCAGTCGGGCAGCAGCGCGAGCTTCTTCGGCAGCCTGGCGCTGCTGCCGGGCAACGAGACCGTGCTGGTGGAACAGAACGACTGGTCCGAGGAGCGCAACATCAACCCCTACGCGGTGTTCGACAAGCCCCCGGCCATGCTGCAGATCACGCCCAACCTCGGGCGGCGCGGCCAGACCGGCATCGCCGTCACCGGCATCAACTTCACCCCGAGCAAATCCGGCATCGTGCTGCGCTGCGACGGCCAGGTGATGGCCAATAACCTGATCAGCGACGAGGCCGGTCGGGTCAGCGCCTCCTTTACCATTCCGACCAACGCCCGCAACGGCAACCGCATCGTGGAGATGGCCGACGGCGTCTACTCGGCCCGGGCCAGCCTGCAGATTAACGATCCGCTGGTCATTACCCGCATCGAGCGCATCATCGAGAACCGCATCATCCGCGTGCCCGTGGTGCAGGTGGTCTGGCGCACCCAGACCATCTTCGTACCCCGCGATCCCCTGGCCCAGACCTTCAGCTTCACCCAAAACCAGGTGATCTCCAGCATTGGTCTGCAGTTCACCGCCAGGGACCCGAGCATCCCGGTCACGGTGCAGATTCGCGGCGTCACCACCGGTCTGCCCAACGGCGTGGTGTTCGCCGAGAAGGTGCTGGCTCCGAACGAGATCAGCCTGAGCGGCGAGACCCGCATTCGCTTCGACGACCCGTTCTACGCCGAGGCCAACACCAGCTATTCCGTGGTGCTGCTGACCAACAGCACCAACTACAAGGTGCGCACCGCCACACTCGGCAAGATGGGCCGCTGGGGCATCATCACCCGGCAGACCTACATGGAAGGTGTGCTGCTGGAGAGCTCCAACGCCGAGACCTGGACGCCGCTCAACGGTTCCGACCTGGCGATGAAGATCTACGGCTACAACTTTCAGTCCGAGGGGATGATCCGCTTCCAGCCGATCACCGGCGTGCAGTTCTCCGACATCAACCTCGACGAATACTCGGCCATCCCCCAGGGCACCGGCCTCGACTGGGAATACTCCACCGACGGTGGCGTGACCTGGGACGCCATGGTTCCCGCCGAGGAGGAACGGCTGCCCAACCTCGCCACCCGGGTCCAGATCCGTGTGCGCCTGAGCAGCTCGCTTTCCAACGACACCCCGGCCATCAACTTCCGCGACGTCAACCTGGTGGGCTACCTCAACAAGACCACCGGGGCCTACCTGACCCGCGAGAACGAGCTGACCCAGGGGGTGGAATCGACCAAGGCCTATGTGCAGATGCAAATCCCCAGCGGCACCACCCTGCAATGGTTCGCCAGCAACGACGGCGGTCTGACCTGGGAGGCGATGACCATCCAGGACACCCGGCCCATCGACGAGAACTGGACCGAGTACACACTGGTGCGGACCTTCACCGACAACACCGGCAACAAGGTGCGCTACAAGGCCGAGATGACCGGCACGCCGCTGATCTACCCGCGCATCCATTCGCTGGGCGCGACCCTGAGCTAAGGAGGCACGGCCATGATCGTTCGACGCAAAGGCGGCCTGACCGAGTTCATCCCCACGCCGCAGGAGAAGCGCGACGGGCTGATCCGCGACCACGCCCTGGGCCTGCTGGAGAATCTGCACCAGCGCCTGGCGCGGCTGGAACGGGCATCAAAGCTCCCGACCGACGAAGCCGAGGCCTTCACGGCGCTGCTGGCGCGGATGCGGGCCGACGAGTCGCGCAACCTCGAGCTGCACGCCAGCCTGATCACCGGCGAAACCGCTTCCGGCTGACCGGCTCACTGCCACCGCCAACCCAGAAACCCCGGATACGGCCAGCCCGTTCCGGGGTTTCTGCCGCCTGTGCGCCGACCAATCCGGCCAAACTCGCAAGTCATTGAAAATAAACGTGTTAAATGTCGGCTACGGCTGTTCTTCTACTTGATTTGTGTCCGGAAAGAAGCATTCATTCATGGTGTAAGCGGAGGCTAAAAAGCCTTGCTAGACAACGACTTAGAAGCGCCATGAACGACGGAGGCACGCATGAACCTGAAAGAGATCCACTACGGGATCGAGATCGAGACCGTAAAACGCACCCGGGAACAGATCGCCTGGGCCATCCACTCGGTGGTGGGCGGCACGGTCCGCCATGTCGGCATCCCCAGCAGCTATGACCCCTGGGAGGTCGAAGACCTGCGCGGCCGCGTCTGGAAGGTGGTGGGGGACGCCTCCCTGACCAGCGTCCCGGCCCATCTGCGGGCCGAGGTGGTCAGCCCGGTGCTCGGTTACGACGATATCCCGCAACTGCAGGAGGCGGTCCGGGCCATCCGCCGCGCCGGGGGCAAGATCAACAGCCAGTGCGGCATTCACATCCATATCGACGCCGCGCCCTTCGACGGCAGACACCTGGGTAACCTGGCCAAGATCATCTACAAGCAGGAGCCGCTGATCCTCCACGCCCTCGGCATCAGCCGAGACCGGCTCAATCGCTACACCCGGCCGGTCAGCGACGAGCTGATCCAGCGCATCGAACAGCATCGCCCCCGCACCAAGGACCAGCTCAACCGCATCTGGTACGGCTACCACAACCGCCAGCCCCAACACTACGACAGCAGCCGCTACCACGGGGTCAACCTGCACAACGTCTGGTACCGGGGCACGGTGGAATTCCGCTGGTTCGAGGCGACCCTCCACGCAGGGCGGATCAAGGCCTACCTGCAGTTCTGCCTCGCCGTCGCCGCCAAGGCGCTTAATGGCCGGGCAGCCTCCAGCCGCAAGCGGGATTTCGATCCCCAGAGCGCCAAGTACGACTTCAGGGTCTTCCTGCTTCACCTCGGCCTGATCGGTGATGAGTTCAAGACCGCCCGCAAGCATCTGATGGCCAACATGCCCGGCGACGCCGCCTTCAAGAACGGACGGCCCAAACCGGAGGACGTCCTTCCGGATGAAACCGAAACCACCAATCTCACCAACGAGGCCGGGCAAGTTCCCGGCCTCACTGTTTAAGGAGGTGCCCAATGAAGATCCTGATCCGCTCCACCACGCTGGACGGCGAACCGATCCCCGGCAGCGGGGAAACCATCCAGGCCGCCGACTGCCTCGAAGTTGTCGAGCTGATGCGCGGCCAGACACCGTTTACCGCCAGCCGAGCGCCCCGGGGCTACATGACCGAGGTGCTCTCCGGCATCGAAGGCGGACCGACCCAGCCACTGCCGGAGGACGCCGCCGCTGCGGCCGCCGAGTTTCTCACCCGTCTGGCCCGGCACGGCCTGATCGAGTTCCTCCCTGACGACAAGGCCAGCGATCCCTGGCCGGAACGCTTCCTCGAAGCCCTGGAGACAGTACGGCTCTCCGGGCGCACCAACATGCTCGACCACCCGGAGGTGACCCGCCTGACCGCCGAGATGGGTTACCCGGAGGTGGCCGAGTGGCTGGCCGACCACCGGCGCGAATACGCGGCCTTCGTCCTTGAGGGGACGAGACCGCTCGGCAAGAACTTCGGCGGCAAGGAGGACCCTGCTCCATGTGCGGACAAGTAGGCATCATCTTCGGCCGCAAGCGCAGACGGCCCGACGAACGGGATTACCTGCGCGAGCTCTTCATCCGCATGCTGCTGCACAGCGAGGAGCGCGGCCCGCACGCCTCCGGTCTGGCCTGGCTCAAGACCGACGGCAGCCACCGCATCTTCAAGCGGCCGATGCGGGCGCACGAGCTGGTCTACGAGAAGTCGTTTCATGAACTGCTCGGGCAGGTCGACAACGAGACCACCATCCTCATGGGCCACACCCGCTGGCGCACCCGGGGCAACGAGTTCAACAACCGCAACAACCATCCCATCCGGGCCGGGATCGTCATCGGCACTCACAACGGCACCATCTACAACGCCGATTATCTGTTCCGCCGTCTGGGGCTGCCGCGCTACGCAGAGGTGGACAGCGAGCTGATCTTCCGCCTGGCCGACCGCTTCGCGCCCGAAGGCCCCATCGACCAGGAGGGCCTGAAAAAGGCGCTCGCCCTCTGTCGCGGCCAGATGAGCGCCGTGCTGGCCTCGCGGCTCGACCCCGGCACCATCACCATGCTCAAGGGCAACAAGCCGCTCTGCCTGCGCGTCCATCGCCAGCACCGGGTGGTGCTCTACGCCTCGGAAGCTGCCTTCATCGACTTTGCCGTGGACAACGAGGAAGGCTGGCGCGAGCTGGAGGTTCCGCCCATGACCATGCTCACCATCCGCCACGAGGATGTGCGGGCCATCAAGAACAGCGAATTCCGCTTCATACCCCAGGAGCGCAAAGGGACACTGCCCGAAGGAGTGAATGCATGAACATTGGAGACACCGCGAAGCTGAACACAAACCCGGAAGACACTCCCGAGACCACCCTCCGGCTCTTCGTCTACGGCACACTGAAACGGGGCTACTGGAACCATCAACGCTTCTGCGCCCAGGCCCGCAGCATCGAACCAGCCGTGGTCTGGGGCAGGCTTTACCATCTCCACGCCGGTTTTCCGGCCCTCGAGGTGCCGGAAGGACTGATCCTGGGCCGGGGCAGCGCCGATCCACTGGCCGACGCCCGCAGGCAGCAGAAGATCGGTACACCGCGCTTCGGCCGCCCGACCGGCGATTGGGATCTGATCCATGGGGAACTGGTGACCTTCACCGATCCGCAACGGGACCTGCCGCCCATCGACCGGCTGGAAGGCTTCCGGCCCGGCGGGCACAGCATGTACCAGCGAGTGATGGTGGCGGTGCTGTGCGGACGCACCTCGATTCCAGCCTGGACCTATTGGATGTCATGCCCTCCATACGCGGAGAGAGTCGCCAGTGGCGAGTGGTTACACCCGTGAGCAGACATTTGCGGCCTTATCCTGACGAAAACGTTTGACAATCGCTCCCTGCCTAAATATATTAGAGGTTATTTTAAGTTGGGGAAGCTGCGCCCAGCATCCCCGTTACCGCCTCTGGCGTGGCAAGAAAACCAATCGCCCATGAGGAGCTAGAGAAATGGCCGAGATGGAAGACCGCTGGTTATCAGTAGACGAGATAGGCAAGTACCTCGGTGTCAGCAGTGACACCGTTTACCGTTGGATCGACAAACATGCGATGCCCGCCCATCGCATGGGCCGTCTTTGGAAGTTCAAGAAAGACGAGGTCGATTCCTGGGTCAAGGCTGGCGGAGCTTCGTCAACCGACAACGACTCGGTGAAGACAAAGTAGGCCGCATGCAAAGCGAACATTATCAGGAGAGACAAGAATGCTGGGATTGAAATTAAGAGACGAGTTTCTCGGAGCACACATGCCCGGGACCGCTATTGCTCTTCGCACGAGTGATAACCAGGGGGCGGCTCAGAAATCCCCGGACTACATTCTGTCCATCACCTATCCGACAGCGGATGTTCAGACGGCATTGAAGGCGATCAGCGCCAAAAACTCTGGACGTCCGATTGTACTGATGGGTGATCGTGGGCGTGGTAAATCGCACATCATGGCGGTGATGCATCACGGCATTCAGTCTCCTGAAGTCGTTGAGTCGTGGCTCAAGGATTGGGGAAACAAGGTCGGCAGCGACGAGCTGAAAAATGCCGAAATGCTCAAAGGTTATGTGCCGATCTCTGAGCCGGTTCATAACCATGAGTACCCGCTGCTCTGGGACCTCCTCTTTGATCGACACCCAAAGGGCCAGTATTACCGTGGCCAATTTGAGAGTATGACCCAGCCGTTCCCGCCTCGGACGTTGCTGGAAAAAATGTTCGAGGACCAGCCGACCTGCCTCATCCTTGACGAATTTCAAACCTGGTACACAGGGCTGCCGGACAAAGACCCTAAATCTGGGCTTCTCCTCAAGCAGTACGCTTTCAACTTCGTACAGATTCTTTCCGAGATCGCAAAGGATCGTCCAGAGATCCTCATCTTCGTCATCTCGGTGTTGAACAACCAAAACGACGCCTTTCAGCAGGTCCATCGGCAAGGGCCGGTTATCATCGATTTTCGAGGACCATCGGCAAAGCAGGATCGCCAAAAACTTCTCCTGCATCGTCTCTTTGAAAATCGCCGGAATATCCCGGAATCGGACATCATCACCACAAGCGGTGCCTATGCGGCCGAAAGATTTCGGTTGTTGCACACGAATAAATCGGAAGCGGAAAAAGAGCGGGTTCAACAAGAGGCATTCGCTTGCTGGCCTTTCAGCCCGGAACTCCTGGACCTCCTTGAGGACCACATCCTTTTGTCTTCCGCAGCGCAGGAGACACGCGATCTTATCCGTATTCTTGCTCAGGTTTTCAGAAGTCGCGGCGATTTGGTTCCTGTTATCACGCCTGCAGACTTCTTTGTCGATGGGGATTCCGATGAGGTCCAGACCCTTGTTGACTCGATAGCTGTTCAGGCCGGGCAGGAAAAGCTGCGGCAGATCGCCCAGCGCAATCTTGAGGCTGTCCGTGATTCCGGCGTCAACGTTCCCAATGCCCGAGAGTTGGTAAGTACCATCTGGATGCGCTCGATGTCCCCAGGGAAAAATGCCGGAGGCACACCGGCAATCCTGCATCTGGATATCACCAGGGGAACGGCCATTGACGATAATTCCTTTCAAGCCGAATTGGCGCTGCTCATTGAAAACAGCGTCAATATCCATGGCGACGAAGTCCCGGGGGGACCGCTTTGGTTCGGCGTGAGTGAAAACCCGCGCTCCAAGGTTCGCGCTTGCGCAAAAAACAACAAGCTCTGGCATATCGGGGCAGTGCCTACAGCGGGCCAGACCGTTTATCCGGGCAAAGATGTGCAGCACATCCGAAATACCCTGCGGCACATTTTTGTCCCTGAGACCACTTCGCCGCCTTCTCGGGTCATCATTCTTGGCCCCAACTGGAAAAACGACCCCTGGAGCGATGTGGATGAGGCAGATAGACCGGCAAAATGGGATAGACCTGTGCTGCTGGTTGTCCCCGACCAGATCGAAGGTGGCCCAACGGGTATTAACGCCGCCCTGGGAGCCTGGCTGGCAAAGCATGTTCAGAAAAGAAGGAACACTATCCGCTTTCTTCTTCCGGCTACGGACACACAAAGCCTTTTCTCCGATGAGGAACTTATCTATTCAGCCCGGTGCAGCTTCCTCTGCTCCCGGGAGGGGTGGGGCTCGGACACAACCTATCGCGCCTTACATCAGGATTTCGACCGCCCACTACGAGCTTCCCTGAAATCCAGATTCAACCGGTTCGCCGTGCTGCGCAAATGGGATTTTCAGCAACCGCAGAACTGCGCTTTCGAGATCGAAAAGATAACTGAGCAAGGTGGAGATATCCCGACGGCGGTAGAGGCAAAGATTCTCTCCGATCTTTTCGACCAGACCGAGTTCAAGCAGTTTGTCCTGAAGCGGGCCAAGGATTCCGATTTTGTCGGCTCCATGATGGATGACCTCACCGAACCGCCGCCACCGAATGCCGGAGAGGCGATTCCCTTCCTCGGTGAAACGAAGATCTATGAATTTGTATTGGATATTGCCGCCTCCGGCGATCTTGTTCTCAATGTGAGCGGCACCTGGATCGGCCGACGTTCTGAAGACGCCACCGATGATGATGCCCTGCGTTATATCCGGGGCAAGGCTTTCAGAACCGGCCAGGAGATGCGGCAGATTCAGCTCGGCCTTCCCGGGGCTGTAGGCGGAGGCACTGTCACTGTTCCCAATCCACCCCCAGGTGGCACCACGCAGCCAGGCACTGGTGGAACCATCCCACCGGCGGGTGGTGGTACCGGCACGCCATATCCTCCGACCACTTCCGGTGAACCGGGCGGCACGGCCGGTACCGGCGGGATTATTCCTCCCGAACCAATCCCGGTCATCAAGGCCAACAAATCAGAAGAACCCGCCACCGGAATTAACCTCTCCGGCTGTTTCGAAACCTGGGGCGTGCCCACCAGTCAGGCCATCGATACGGCCCGGATTGAGTTTTCGGGCCTGACGGCCCAGCAGATCAAACAGATTCTGCAGCGGATTCCGTCCACCTTCAAAGCCACCCTTGAGATCGCCTACAAAGATGGAGGGGAGCAATGAGCACGGATTGGAGCGGCATCATTCTCGACTCGCAGTCTCCCCAAGACGCTTGGGCGGAGATCTTCTCAGCAATGCATGCACTGTCGAGGTCCAGTTCGTCGCCGGTCGCGCTTCATGACGCCACCGTTATACCGGATCGACTGCTGACCGAAGCGGCATGGGAGCTGTGGGAAGCATTCCCGATGCACGCCGAGAAAACCTCTGGCAACCTTAAAGGCTGGGCAGTAGGTTCCGGGAAGGCTGTTCTGATTCTCGATGCCCTGTCGCTTCGCGAGCTACCCATCCTAATGGGGGCAGCAGAAGCACGAGGTGTTCAGCCTGTGCAAGTTAAGGTCACCGGAGCGGAATGTCCCTCCACCACCGATCACTTTGCCAAAAGTCTCGGCTTGCCTTCACGAAGCGCATTGGCCAACGACGGCAAACCCGGCACCTTCGCTCTCTTCGGCGGCAATTGTTACACCGATGTGGTGAGCCTGCCCTTTGAAGATTGCGCGGTTCCGTCGTCACCAAACCTTGTGATCTGGCATTCATGGTTGGATGACCTGATTCACCTTCAGCAAAAGCTCCCGGATCAGATCGCCAGCATTGCTACCAGCACCTTGCAGAGCGAGGGCTTCTGGAATTTTATCAATCGTCTGCGTCAAGGCCGGGAGCTGATTATCACCTCGGACCATGGTTATGCAGTCAGCAAGCGCTTTTCTTCGGAGGTTGAAGACCCGGACGCCATCGAAATATTGAGAAAGACCTTCGGTGCATCCCGCAACAAAGCTGTTTCCGAGCCTTGGCAGAAACGATTCATGCCGCCTATCGTCATGACGAATAATAACCAGCACGTGGTCATGGGCCAACGGAAGTGGAAGGTACAAGGGGGGTTCCCCCACGTCTGCCATGGCGGGATGAGCCTTCTCGAGGTTGCCGTGCCTTACATGGAGTTTCCCGCGCTATGAGCGATCAAAATGCAAAACAAGTCGATTTTGGGGGTAATGCGGTAGAGAAGCGCGCAGCAGCCCCCAAGAAAAATGGGCGAAAGTCAAAGGCCGACAAACAGGCAGAGCTGCTCCCCGACAAGCTTGGCAAGGCGGTCAAATTGCCGGTACCGGATTTTGCTGATCCGAATCGCAAGCCCACCTGCCTGGAGGCGGACTTTCCCATCGCCCAGATCAATGCGCTTGCAGCATTAGAGGCGAGCTCTGGTGCTGCAAAAAAGCCAATTTATTCGATGTCTAAGTGGTGGGCAAGAAGACAATCGAGTGTTTTCCGCTCCATGCTGATTGCGGCGGCGACCGAGGCCCCGGCCGACGAAGGCGAGGCATCCAAGCTCGTCTGGAATCATTACTACTGCAATCACCAGAAAGCAGGCTCCTTCAAGCATCTCAAGGTGCTGGATCCATTCATGGGGGGCGGCACTACCCTGGTTGAAGGCTCACGTCTCGGCATGCAAATGACCGGTGTCGACCTCAACCCGGTGGCCTGGTTCGTGGTAAAAAACGAACTGGCCTGCAGCGACCCGGAACAGGTCAAGGCGCTTTTTGAAGAGATCGAACGGCAGGTCAAACCGCAAATCCAGCCGTTCTATACCACCACCTGCCCGCGAGGCCACCAGGGGCGCTGGCTTGACGTGGAAACCGGCGAGGCCATCGGCCTCGATCCCATCGAGCTGCCGCCCGACCAGCGCTTCCAGTACCGCTGGGAAGGGCCGGAGGTCATCTATACCTTCTGGGCCAAACATGGACCATGCCAGGCCAAGGGCTGCGGCCATCGCACCCCGATTTTTCGTACACCGGTCATTGCCGAGAAAAAGCTCTCAACGGGTTACGCCGAGCTGACCTGCCCCGGCTGCGGCACGATGTTTCATGCCGAACTGGGTGAAATCCGCATGGCTCCCGGTGCGGAACGGATCATCGTGGAAGGTGATACCCCGTTCACCGAGCTTACCCAGGATTTCGCCCGGTTGCTGAACGACTATGACAAGGGCAAGGCCAAGGACACTTGGGAGCGGGCGCTGGCCTTGAAAGCGGCGACCGCGCAGGAATCTGGTCTCCATTGCCCCCTTTGTCGCACCTTTGCAGGGAAACGCCTGGTCGATATTCTTGACCGTCATGCCCAACCCAGCCTCCGCGCTATCCAACGGAAAAAGAAGGAATTTTCCCTTAAACGCAAATCGGTACAGATGTATCTGCTCATCCATCCTGCATGGATGAAGGGAGCACCGGGATTTGTCGGCGATGCAGAGCTGGGCGGCTGGGCTGGTGCGCCAGCTGAAGCGACCTCGGATTGGTATGAAAAGCGGATGGAAAACCTGCGCGTGATCGAGGTGCGCGGTAAATCCTTACCCGACATAGTCACCTTGGCTGACGGGTCAGTGATTGAAACCGGTCAGGGGACCGTGCCGCGCCGAGCACATTTCACCTGTGCCGCCTGTGGCCGTGAAGGCAACACCCTTGAATCGGTGCGTCCCACCAAACACACCGCCCCGGTGGCGGCCTATACCCTGCAATGCCATTGCCCACAGTGCGAGGCGGAGGGCTACACCTATGGTGGGCGTTATTTCAAAACACCGAATGCGTACGATATTAAACGGTTGGCTGAGTCTGAGAAGGAATGGGCCAGCCGAATGGAAGGCGATTTAGCAGAGTATTGGCCTCGCCAGATTTGCTGGGATGCCTACATGATGCGGGCCAATGGAAGTGTTAACGACGGCTGGGGATACACCCATTGGTGGAAAATGTTTAATCCACGTCAACTTCTTGTTCACTCTCAGCTACTAAAAGCCATTGTTGAGGTTGGTGGTGGGTCTTGGTCATTGGATGCTAAAGAGCAAGCACTGGGAGCATTTCAGCAATACTTACGCACCATGTCCATGTTCTCATTCTATCATCAGCGAAACGACCAAATAGCTGCGGCTCTTTCCAATCCAAATTTTCATCCCAAAAATCTTGTGTTGGAGACATGTGTATTTAGCAAAATAGGAAGTGGAAGGTGGGGCGCATATGTTGACGGTGTTATTAAAGGCCTCGATTGGGTTGCTACTCCATTCGAACCATTGATAAATGGCGGCACTGCCGCTACTCAGATGGAAGATCCAGTTGTTCCTGGGAATGAACCCTATTGCGGTTCATCTACAGACCTTTCTATGCTGGGCAACGAACAGTTCGATCTGGTGATCACTGATCCTCCATTCGGAAACAACCTCTTCTACGCTGACCTGTCTGACTTTTTCTACGTCTGGCTTCGCCTACCCTTGCGCAAATGGTATGCGGGCTTGCCCGAAGCGGCCTACTTTGAACCGGAGCGCACCCCCCACAGTATGGAGGCGGTAGACAATTCCGTAGAGCATCCCGACGACCGGGAAGATTACGAAAAAGAGCCCTTCATTGAGTTAAAGCATTTGGTCCATATCCAAAAACTGACAGGCGATGATGCCCTGGCAGAAAAGGATCCGAATCCGCTCTATCGGCCTCAACCCTCCAGTGATTTCTACAGCCAGACCCTTTCAGCCGTCTGGGCCGAGGCGGGCCGCCGCCTTAAAGATGGCGGCATCATGGCCTTTACCTTCCATCACAACGAGGACCAGGCTTGGATCGACATCCTCAAGGCCCTGTTTGATGCGGGCTATGTGCTGGTGGCGACCTATCCGATTCGCAGCGACGAGACCAAGGGCGAGTCCGGGGCCTTCGGCAGCCGCAAGATCGAATACGACATCATCCATGTCTGCCGCAAACGTCTCAGTGCTCCCGAGCCAGTCAGCTGGGCGCGGATGCGCCGCTGGGTGAAGGACGAGTCGGTGCGATTGAAGGACCTGCTGGAGCACACCCACGGCAAGACCCTGCCCGAATCGGATCTGCGGGTGATCCTGCGCGGCAAATCCCTGGAATTCTACTCACGCCATTATGGCCAGGTTTTCTCCGGCGACGGGCAGGTACTGGAGGTACGCGACGCCCTGCTCGGCATCAATCTGCTGCTGGACGATCTGCTGGAAGACACCACCCAGACCGGTGGCCTGCGCCCGCCCGACAGCGCGGAACCGGCCAGCCGCCTCTACCTGCGGCTGTTTAAGAACCGCAATGAGATGGATCGCGACGAACTGCACAAGACCCTGCGCGGCACCGGCATCGCCCAGGGCGATCTTGAAGCCAAGGGGTGGATTCGAGTCGTGGGCCGGGCGGTCCATGTGGTGCCCATCCACGAGCGCTTTGCTTTTTTCACCGAACGCGGCCGCAACCGCAAGGTGATCAAAACCGACCTTGACCAGGCCCATTTCCTCATCGGCACGGCCTATCCGAACTCGGGGCTGAAGATCGATGCGGAACTGAACAACCCGAACTTCCGCATCAAGAAATCGGTGGATGAAATCCTCAAATGGTATGCGGAGGTGGACAAGAATTCCGCCAACCGCATGGCGGCGCGGACAGCGGCCCAACTGGTCGAGCATTGGCGGACTCGCAAGGATCGGCCCCAGGCGGTTCAGCGGACGCTCTTTGATCTGCTGGAGGAGAACGAATGATGGACACCATTACCAACACAGTCTGGCAGCGCAAAGGGTCCTGCGTCATTTTCGATCAAAAGAGCCTCGGCCCGTTCATCTCCGAAGGTGCGGTGATCTCCCTGCGGCAAGCTCTTTCCTGGTCCAAGGGGCTTCCGGCCGAGCCCCCCGTCCCGGGCCGAACCATCCTTATCTCCGGGCTGGAGACGGTCATCGAAACCATGGATCCACAGGAAACAGAAGACTTCCTGTGCCGCCGGATACGTCCGTTACTGATCCATCTCCAGAACCGCTGGACCGATTGCGGTGTGGTGTTCGGATTCACATCCCACCACAAGACCTTTGAGGAAACTTCGCTGGAAGAGGAGGTGTTGTTTCGTCGCCGTGACCGCAAGCAGGTGCGCCTTTCTGAAGGGCTCTGGGATGGCAGCGCCACAGTCAATATGAAGCGGGTTGTTCGAGAAGGCGACCAGCCAGGAGAAGAGGTCATCGTTGGCTACTATGTCGCACGCATTTCATGAGATACAGCCCGGCCTGAAGGTCAACCACTCCGAGCTGGGGGATGGCGTCGTCGTCGGTCGAGAGCCGACGGGGTACATCACGGTCTTCTTTCGTGCCCATGGGGAGCGGCAGGTGCCTGCCGACTCGCTGCGGGCAGCCGCTGACCGGTTTGATCAGATCGTCCAAAGCATGGTTCCGGCGACAGCGGAACGGCTGGAACAACTTTGGTTGGCGGTGGAAGCTGAAGAATTGCCGTTGATGGAAAGCGCCGCGACCTTGACTTCTGCAAAGGTGGACTTGTTGCCGCACCAGGTGGTGCTGGTCCACCGGGTGGCCAATGCCCGCCCCAAGCGTTTCCTGGTCGCCGACGAGGTCGGATTGGGTAAGACCATCGAGGCCGCGCTCATCCTTCGTGAACTGGCTTCCCGGGGCGAGCTGACCCGGGCCATCATGATCGTTCCCGCCGGGCTGGTGGAAAACTGGCGCAGGGAGCTGAATGAGGTGTTCAATCTCGATTTTGAGGTGTTCGGCAGCGAGGGGGATGTTACCGACCGAAAAACCAACGCCTTTGCCAAGCACAATCGCCTGATCGTCTCGGTCGATACGCTCAAACGCCCGGCGCGGGTGAAGAAACTTCTCGCTGCCCCGCCCTGGGATCTGGTGGTCTTCGACGAAGCCCATCATCTGAGCGTTTATCGTTACGGCAACAAGGTCAAGAAGACCGAGAATTTCAAACTTGCCGAAGCCATCCGCGATCATTGCCGCGATCTCATTCTCCTTTCTGCAACGCCGCACCAGGGCGATCATTTCCGTTTCTGGATGCTGATTAGGCTGCTCAGCCCCGAGCTCTTCGAGAGCGACCAGGACATGATCCGCAACCGGCACCGTCTCAATGCGGTCGTCATCCGCCGCACCAAGGCCGATGCCTGTGCCCAGGATGGCAGCCCGTTGTTCGTCCGCCGCATGGTCCACACCGAGGGGTTTGAGCTGTCTGAGCGGGAAAAAGAGTTCTACAACGCGCTCCTGGATTATCTGCGGGATGGCTACAACCTGGCAGCTCAGCAAGGCAACAAAGGCCGGGCACTGGGTTTTGTGATGACGGTGTTTCAGAAAATCGCCGCCAGCAGTTTTGCTGCTATCCGCTCGACCCTTCAGCGCCGGTTGTTGATGCTGACCATTCAGGAAGGTATTGAGCGTGACGAATTGCTGGATGTGGATGGTAGGAACCGGGTCTTCGAGGAGGCCCGACAGATCATTCACGACATCTACTCCATCCCGCATGACGCCGTGGGTAACGCCCAGACTGACCAGATCCTGGCGGACGCAAAATATCAGCTATTGAAAAAGCGAAACGAAGCGCTCTCCTTTGCCTCGGCCGCTGAAAGCTATTCTGATTCTGAATATGAAGCCGGTGCTGGAGAGGAATCGGCCGCCATGCTGGTCGTGGTTGCGCTGCCGGAAGAACGGCAACGGATACTCGATCTTCTTACCGAGTTCCCCGACGGCATTGAATCAAAAACGGCGATGCTCGTTCACGCCTTGCGCCAAATCTGGCAGCAGAACCCCAACGAAAAAGTCGTTATCTTCGCCACCTACCTGGGCACGGTCGAGGCCATTAAGAAACAACTGGATGAAGTTTTTCCCAGTGCAGGTGTCGATGTCCTCAAAGGCGGAGATCATGGAGCGAAAACAGCCGCCCAAAAGAGATTCCGCCGGAAGGATGGACCCAAGGTGCTGGTCTGCACCGCTGCCGGTCGTGAGGGCATCAATCTCCAGTTTGCCCGCATCCTCTTCAACTATGACCTGCCCTGGAATCCCATGGATCTCGAGCAGCGCATCGGCCGCATCCATCGCTATGGCCAGGAATCTACCGCGCAGGTCTATAACCTCGTGGCCGCAGACACCATTGAAGGCCAGATCTATCTGCTGCTTGAGGAAAAGCTGAACGACATCGCCAGAACTCTGGGCAAAGTCGATGAACAGGGGCAGATCGCCGAGGATTTGAGGACGCAGGTGTTGGGTCAGCTCAGCAGTACATTGAGCTATGACCGGCTCTATCAAGATGCCATTAGCGATCCGACCCTGAAACGAACCCGCCAGGAGTTGGAGGTTGCCATGAGCAATGCCAATCTGGCGCGTCAGGTTGTCTTTGAGCTCTTCCAGGAGCTTGATCGGTTCAATCTTGGCGACTACCAGAAGTTCGACGATGAAGGGCGAGGAATGCAGCGCCTTGTCAATTTCATTGCCCGGTCGGCTCGACTCGCCGGGTGGAATTTCAAAAAAGAGGTCGATGGCAGGTGGATACTGGTCAGGGATGGGGAGCCAAACATGGTGTTCACGACAGAGCGTGACGCTGCTCTGCAGGAAGAAACCCTTCAGCTTGTCGGCTTGGAGCATCCGGTCGTCAATCAGTTCATGCGCAAATATTCATCCGTCGATGCAGGACCTCGGGCCTTGGCCGGGAAGGTAAACGGGATAGCAGGTGAGGGACTGCTTACCCTCTGGAAAATCAGCACCCACGGCAAAGACGGCCAAGCAAGCCACCATGTCGTCAGAATTGGGATGAATGTGGAGGGCGACCGAGCACCATGGCTTGAGCGACTGGATGAACAAATCCTGGGAATGCAATCACCATCAGGACCCGCCGAGCAATGGCAGAGTCTCGCGGCCAACAAGAAGGGCCGCCTGCAGGAACTGCTGCATCGTGAACTGAGTTATTCGGGCATCATCAACGATGAAATGTCTTACTCTGCTACGCCCTTGGCGGTGGTAGGGATTGAAAATTAGGGGTGAGCAAGTGATGAAGGGAACTTTGCCAAAGCCAGCCAGAAAACAGCGCGATGAATTTCGAGGAGACAACCCATGCACAAAATGACATTTTTCCCACTGGGAAATGCGGACTGTTGCCGCATTGATTTGGATTGTGGCAAAAAAATCCTCTTTGACTTCGCGGATACACGTGACCCAGAGGATAAAAACGACCTGCGCTGCGATCTTCCCAAAGAGCTTAGGGATGACCTTGAGACGTGCAATCGCGACTACTTTGACGTTGTGGCCTTTAGCCACCTCGACAAAGATCATTTCAGTGGTGCGACGGATTTTTTTTACTTGGAGCATGCTAAAAAATACCAGGGCGAAGACAGGATAAAAATTAATGTCATGTGGGTACCTGCTGCCCTCATTACCGAGCAAAGACCTGATGATGACGAAGCTCGTATTCTCCAGAAAGAAGCGCGCTATCGTTTCAGAGAAGGGAAAGGCATCCGTGTTTTTTCTCGCCCGGAACGCTTAAGACAATGGTGCGAGGAAAACGGCATCAAACTCGATGACCGGCTTCAAATGATTTCTGATGCGGGAGAACTTGCACCCGAATTCTCACTTTCCGCAGATAAGGTCGAATTTTTCGTTCACTCGCCGTTTGCCGTGCGCCAAAACGAAAACACTGTCGAGGACCGAAACGAAGATTCCCTTGTGATGCAAGTCACTTTCGAGATCGATCGGGTCCAGACGAAGGCCGTGCTTTTAGCCGATTCAACTCACGAGATATTGTCGGATATCGTGGATATAACGAGAAGTAAGGGCAACGACCAACGTCTCGAATGGGATATTGCCAAGCTTCCGCACCATTGTAGCTACCTGTCAATCGGTCCTGAAAAAGGCAAGAACAAGACTAAGGCTGTTGAGCAGGTCGATTGGTTATTCAAGGAGCAAGGACAAGACGGGGCAGTAGCGGTTTCAACGAGTAAGCCAATTCCCGAGGCTGGCACGGATGAAGATAAAGATGATCAGCCTCCACATCGCCAGGCAGCCGAGTATTATAACGAAGTGATTTCCGGGCTCGGCGGGCAGTTCGTGGTTACGATGGAGCACCCAACGGCTAATGACCCTAAACCTGTTGTTATTGAGATCGGAAAAACCAAAGGAACACTCAAGAAAAGCGTCCTTGGTGCAGCTTACGTAGTTACCTCACAGCGAGCTCCGAGGGCAGGTTCAAGAGGATGAAAGCCGGGTATTTCGAGCCAGATGGCGAACTTGTGGATATCGATCATCTTGTGATCGAGAAGGTTCGTGACCTCGCGTTCATGCTGGATGCGGGTAAGATTCCCTTTTCCCGCCTGGTTGAATGTCGAAAAAGCGATACCTCTGAAAAAGTTGTCTTCGATGTGGAGGTTGAGGTTCCTCAATTATGCCATTATCCAGTAAAGCCGTCAGAGCGGATTACTGCGACATTTCATGAGGATGATAGCGTCTACCCAATAGTTCACGCACTGCGCAAAGATTTTCCGCAGGTTCCCCATCTCAACCTTCACATTCAAGAATTCCCGCGAAATCTTTGCATCTATGCCGAACGATATGAAGAAATCAAACGCCGCTGGACATCTACACGCTTTGTTCATCGTATCCGGGATTGGCTCGCACTAACGGCAAGAGGAGAGCTCCATCAGGAGGATCAGCCCTTAGAACAAATTCTGATGGATTACGCTGGGCATCTTGTACTCCCGAATGGTCTTGTGAAAAAAGTCGATGACGCCCAACCAATTTTTATTTCGAGCGTTTGTCCTGTTGCAAATGAAAAGCTATTTTTGATCGCCCATCAGCAGCCACCACCAGATTCAGCGTTGGACATCGTTGCCAGCATACATCATTGCCCTCCTCAGACCCACGGACTTATTTATAAGAGACCCGTCACCTTAGCCGATCTGTCTGCTTTGGTGGATGGTGCAGGCCTTGACATTCTTGCCGAGCTGCGGGGCCGCCTCAGGAATTGGCTGAATAGCAAAAAAGCTATTCTTGACTCGCACATCCTTCTCGTTATCCATTTTCCTAAAAGAAGAAGTGACGACGGGGAGGTTGAAGTCGTCGATACATGGGCTTTTCTTTTAGGGGATGCGGCAAGAACAGGAAAAAACGCAGACGATCTGCGAATACGTGATCTAGGTATCAGGATAGGGCTCTGGGACATACAGGATAAGGAGGTTGGCCTTCTTCTTAGTCCGGACATATCGAAATGCGGTGAGGAGGTTGTTCTCGATGTCCTCAATGTATCCTTCCAGCTTACCCGCTCAAAAGCCGCAAGTCTCAACGGTTTCAGTATCGGTGGCGACATTCGATTTGTATCGGTTGGAGCCGGGGCTCTCGGCTCACAGACGCTGATGAATCTCGCTCGCAGCGGGTATGGGACTTGGACTATAGTCGATCACGACCGATTGATGCCTCACAACATAGCGCGGCATATGTTGTCTGGACATTTTGTCGGTTGGAAAAAGGCAGAGGCCGTAGCCTTGCTTGCAAACTCGATTGTTGGCGATACAGATCCATTCACTGCCTTATCGGTGGATGTACTGTCTCCGGGCAACCAAAGTGCGGATATTGAAAAAGCCTTCCGTAACGCTGAAGCAATTTTAGATATGTCTACATCGGTTGCTGTCGCGAGAAAAATTGCGCGTGACGTTGAAAGCGACGCCCGGCGGATGTCCCTTTTTCTGACACCATCGGGACGATCCCTTGTCTTGCTTGCTGAGGATAAAGGTAGGACGATGCCGCTGGATGCCCTTGAAATGCAGTACTATAGAGCTGTAGCCAATAACAATAAACTGGAGAAACATTTCCAAATAATTGGAAATATTAGCCGCTACGGACAATCCTGCAGAGATATCACCAGTACGTTATCACAGAACCTCGTATCACTGCATGCTGCCATTGGAGCGCAGGCGATTAGAAATGCGCTTAACGATCACAGCGCCACTGCTGTTATCTGGCAAGAAGAAGGTTGCGGGAAAGTTGACCGGATAGATATTGAATTAACCCCCGTCATTTATCATCGCACACAAAGTTGGAATGTAATCACCGATGAAGGCCTTTTAAAGAAGCTTGGCATGTTCCGCCAAGCTAGGCTCCCGAGCGAGACGGGTGGTGTTCTGCTCGGTTCCTTCGACCTGGCTAGAAAGATCCTCTACATCGTTGACGCTTTGCCATCACCACCAGATAGTGAGGAGTGGCCAGCCTTGTATATTCGTGGGCGTAAGGGATTGAGGAAGGCAGTACGTGATTTAGAAGAAAAGACTCACGGAATGCTTGAGTATATCGGAGAGTGGCATTCGCACCCTCCAGGTGTTCGCGCAGCAGCTAGTTGTGACGATCTAAAGGTTTTCACTTGGCTGACAGAATTGATGCAAACTGATGGCTTACCAGGGTTGATGATGATCGTAGGCGACCCTGGCCGGACAAGCTGCTATGTCGGGGAGATTATGACAGAAGAGAATCTTTTGCCAGGGACGTTCAGTCATGAATAAGTCGTGGCTTAATTATTTCAACCTTAGCGACCATTATGAAAGGAAGGCCCGATTCCTTCCCGCAGTCCTTTCTCTTCTTCCGTTGTTGCCTGTGGCCACTACTTTTGGTGTGCCTCTACTCGAATGGGGAAAATTGCTCATTGCTGGCGTAGGACTTGGAGCTGTTGTAGCGGTTGCTCTTTCTCATGTTGCGTCAGCATGCGGCAACCGTTTGCAGGAAAAATTGTGGCCAGATTGGCCCCATGATTCTCCAACAAACCGGTGGCTCCATCCTGATGAGAAATCGATCTCCGTGCAGCAGAAGCAACGCTGGTATCAAACCATTATGAATTTGGTTCAAATAGATATTCAAAAGGCCGTCGATGCTGGCGACCCAGACGAACTCAAGGCGACAATCAATGACGCTGTCAAAGCACTACGGACTAGAATGTGGAAAACTCCGGAAGCGGAGCGTGTGCAGCTTCACAACGTCGATTATGGTTTCGCTCGAAACATTACCGGTCTCCGACCAGTCTGGATGACATTCACTTTAATTAACCTTGTGGGCTGTTGGTACGCATATATCTGGAATACTGGTGCCATTATATGGGCACTTGTCTCCACGGCCATTGCGCTCGGGTCGTTGGCAATGGTCATCTTACTTCCGGCTTATGTGCGCAAAAGGGCTCACTATTACGCGGAGAGTTTTTTCGGTGCTGTTGTCGCCTTGGGTGGCTCAGGTTCGCAGACGCAAAAAAGCAGAACGAGTAGGTAGGTCGCTGGACATCAAAGCAATGAGGCAATTATGCCAGTAGTGCATTTCATGAATGTTGGTGACGGTGATTGCTCCATTATCCAGCATGGAAGCGGTCGCACAACTGTTGTAGACATATGCAATGGTGGAAGCGCCACGCAAAAAGCTCTTTTGGAAGCATTTGGCAGGCACATCGGCATCGCTAAGACAGGTTCCGGGAACTATGGCATGCGGAAATATCCAACAGAGCCAATTTCCTACATGAAAAAGATTGGAATTTCAAGAGTATACCGATTCATCTTGACGCACCCTGACATGGATCATATGGATGGTTTTAAGGAATTGTGTGATGAAATCGGCATTCTCAATTTCTGGGATTCTGGCGTTCGTAAGGCTAAGCCCGATTTTTCTGGGGGAAGTTACAACGAAGATGATTGGGACCATTATGTTAAGGTTCGTGATGGCAAATGCAGCGGCGTAACGGTCGTTACCCCCAAGGCTGGAAGCCGCCTTCAATATGCTAACCGTGGTGAACCTGAAGATCGAGGGGACTGTCTTGATATCGTTGCGCCAGATTCTGAGCTGGTGTTTGCAGCAAATGGCGCAGGAGATCCTAATGATGCTTCGTATGTTCTTGTATATCGAACGTGTGGTGGGAAAATCATTTTCCCTGGAGATGCACACGACAACACTTGGGAATATGTATTAGATAATCATCCAGACTTAGTCGAAAACTGCGCTGTCCTGATCGCTCCACATCACGGTCGTGATTCTGACCGATCTTTTGATTTTCTGGACGTTCTCAACCCAAAGTTGACATTATTTGGATGTGCCAAATCTGAGCATCTTGCTTACGACGAATGGAACAGGCGCAATTTAACCCATATAACGAATAACCAAGCTGGTAACATTCTTTTGAATGGTACAAATGAAGGGATTGAAGTATACGTCGAAAATCTGAGCTACGCCAGCAAGTTCGAAGGATTTGATAGTTTTAAAAAACTTTATGAGTGTGTTTTTATCGGCGTGGTTTAGTTAGGTTAATCGTTTTGAGGTCCACCGCCCAAAATCGGAGTACTTATCTCCTATGACATCAGCCGTTATCGCCGTAATTTTTGGCTTGGTGCTCCTCGTCTGGAGCGCCGACCGTTTTGTGGAGGGCTCGGCCTCCACCGCACGCCATTTCGGCATGCCGCCGCTGCTGATCGGCATGGTGATTGTCGGGTTCGGCACCTCCGCACCAGAAATGGTGGTTTCGGCCCTGGCCGCATCTCAGGGTAACCCGGGTATCGCGCTGGGGAACGCATACGGCTCGAACATCACCAATATCGCCCTGATCCTGGGGGTGACGGCCTTGATCAGCCCCATCGCCGTACATTCGCAGGTGCTGCGCAAGGAACTGCCCATCCTCACGGTGGTCACGGCGCTGGCGGCCTGGCAACTCTGGGATGGCGAGATCACCCGTTTCGATGCCATGGTGCTGCTGGCCGTGTTCGGCGGCCTGATGGCCTGGACCATCTGGCAGGGGCTGCGGAAGAAAGAGGATGCACTGGGAAACGAGATGGAGCAGGAACTGGACGTCCGCGCCATGCCCATCCGTCGTGCGGTCTTCTGGCTGGTGGTGGGACTGGCGCTTTTGATCGTCAGCTCCCGCATCCTGGTCTGGGGCGCGGTGGAGATCGCTCATGGGTTCGGGGTCAGCGATCTGATCATCGGTCTGACCATCGTCGCGGTCGGCACCTCGCTGCCGGAACTGGCCTCATCAATCATTGCAGCCAGGAAGGGCGAACACGATATCGCTCTCGGTAATATCCTGGGCTCCAACCTGTTCAATACCCTGGCGGTGGTGGGGATCGCCGGTACGATTCATCCGCTGGCGGTGGGGCCGGAGGTCTTCAATCGCGACATGCTGGTGATGGCCGCACTGACCCTGTCGCTGTTCGTGATCGGCTATGGATTCCGGGGACCGGGACGTATCAATCGCATCGAGGGCGCGGTGCTGCTCACCTGTTATGTGGGCTATACGGCCTACCTGATCAGCACGGTTTTCGGCGGGCAGGCATAGGCCAATTCGATTCCCGTTTTGGGAACCGAACCGGCGTCCGAAAACCGGATTCGAAGTTGTTGCGGTTCAGCGCCAGGTATCCGGTTTTGCTGCAAACCCGTCACCCTCGTCCGGTGCCGGGAAATCAGGGGAGAAATTCGTTTCTCTGGTCGGGTTGTCGGGAAGTGGTTGTGTGAGATGACTTCGGCGTTTATTATCAAGGAGTTACGAGGAGCGCGGGCTTTGAGACTGATTTGCGGTAGGTCGGCGTTCCCTCCACCAGTCCTCAATCCAGAATTATATTCCTGAAATATTCAATAGTCTTTTTTAATCCTGATTCGAGATCTGTATGTGGATGCCAGCCAAGGCGCTGTATTGCAAGAGTTATGTCAGGCTGACGCTGGAGCGGGTCATCAACAGGCAATGATTTAAAGACTATACCTGATTTGCTGTCAGCGAGGCTTATAATGAGCTTTGCCAGATCCAACATGCTGAACTCAACAGGGTTCCCAAGATTAACAGGCCCTGTGAATTCA
>Ga0209203_1000585_pt1 | contig 30459 bp, 20 predicted proteins | sample AD_UKC109_MetaG_FD_184423 | JGI IMG/M metagenome (GOLD analysis project Ga0209203, IMG submission 184423) | Active sludge microbial communities of municipal wastewater-treating anaerobic digesters from Hong Kong - AD_UKC109_MetaG (SPAdes)... | ecosystem: Engineered > Bioreactor > Anaerobic >... | reverse complement strand
CGCTTCTGCTTTGGCTTGTCCATGCCTTTGGGTGTATTAAATTTAGCACTGAAACACAATTAAAAAATTACCATCGAGAAAATCGACAGTCTCTTACGCCCCAGGCTACATTCTATCGCCTCTGGCGAGGCTTGCGGAAAACCTAATCTTCAAGCCCCGCCAGGGGCGACAGAGGGCAGCCCGGTGCGTGAGCGCCGGGCAAAAAAAGCCCGTTTTTTTCTAAGCCCCAGAGGGGCGATTGGTCAGTAGCGAAGGGCGAAGCCCTGGAAGTCGCACCCGTTCGCAGAATGCAGCTACGAAATATGACTTTGGTTCATGCGATGTTTAAAATCGGGGCCCCAACAGCATGTCGCGGGCGGTGGCCAGGTAGTTGAAATTCGTGCCCAGGACCTTCCATTTGATTTCGTGCGGCGCGTTGACCGTGTCGGTCGACGCGGCGTCGGCTTCGGTCTTGAGCATCGCCCGTTCGCGCGCGATACGTTCCGGATCGCCGCAGGCCAGCAGCTTGTCGAAGCGGTCCATCAGGTCAATCGCCCGCCCGATGCGCTCGTCGACGTAGCGGTACGTCGCCTCGTCGATGAAGCCCTTCTCGTGCTTCAACTGATTCAGCCGCCGCCCGGCGCGGTAGGTCACGTCGACGAGTTCGTCGCGCGTGAGCCACTGTGTTTCGTAGTTGAGCCCCTGCTTCCAGGTCGGCGCGCTGATCGCCGTGCGGTAGTCGGCGAACTTTTTGAAGAGAATCTTGTAGCCGTACGCGTCGGGGTGCTCGTAGGCGAGGCTGCCCGGGTCCAGGAACGGCGCGAGCGGACTGATGAACGTGAACAGCCGTTGGTCGAAACGGTCCATCAACTCGCCGGCCCACTCGACGGTGTCCATCACCGACGCGGGCGTCTGGCCCGGCAGGCCGATCATAAAATAGATGTCGAACTTGCCCGCGCCGTTGCCCAGCGCGTGGCCGATCATCTCCACCACCTGCGCCGACGCGTACTTCTTGCCGCCGCGTTTGCGCACGGCGTCGTCGTGCGTTTCCGGCGACATCTCGAAGTTGAAGTTGGGCACACTGTCGGCGATCTTGCGGAAGTACTCGGCCGGCGCGGCGTCGAACAGTTCGAAGATTGTGTTGTTGCGGATGTCGTGACGGCGCAGACCGTCCAGGATCGTGTGCGCGTATTGCGGTCCGGCCTGGTTGAGGTCGCCGATGAAAAACAGCGGCCCGTTGGTGTAGCGCGCCAGCCGCGCCGCGTCGCGCACGATCAGCTCCGGCGGACGAAACGCGGTGCATTCGCGCCCGGCGTATTCCTTCACCGCCGGCCCGGCGCCGCCGCAAATCGCACAGCGCTCGTTGCAGCCCTTGTTGGTCATGATCGCGGTGATCGGGTACGTCCACCAATCGTGGAACGGGATCTGCGACGTGATCGAGGCGAACTTCATGCTCATCTTGAACATGTTCAGGTAGTTGTTGCCCCAGCGGTCGAGCACCACCGGCGCGTTGGTCAGCGCGTTGATGCGCGTCGCGCCGTGACGGTCCTTCCAGGTGAGGTTGGGAATCTCGCTCAGGCGCTGCTCGCCGATATCGCGTTGCGCCAGCGCGCGCATGAGCATCCCCACCGGCACTTCGGTCGAATCGCCGCGAAACACGTAATCGAAGCAGTCCAGCTCGATCAGCTCTTCGTGAAAATAGGTCGACGCCCACCCGCCGACGATCACCGGCAGGTGCGGATGATGCTTCTTGACCAGCCGCGCGATTTCCACCGCGCCGTGCGCATGCGGCAGCCAGTGCAGATCGACGCCGAAGGCCAGCCGCGGCCGCAACCCGGCGATGAACTTTTCCGCGTCGAAGCGCGGCGAGGCGAGCATGCGGTAGGCGAGGTTGACCACGCGCGTTTCCAGCCCGAGCGTCAGCAGGTATTCGGCGATGGTCGTGAAGCCGACCGGGTACATCTCATACACCGGCAGCGAGGGAATCACGTCGGCGATCGGCCCGTAGAGAATCGTCTGCTGGCGAAAATCGTACACGCTCGGCGCGTGCAGCAATATCAGATCGGGACGAACGAACATGCCGGGCTCCAAAAGGTTTAACAACCTATCTTAAGGGTGCCACGGTCTTGTTCCGCAGGAACATGGCCGTGCGTGGTCCAGAAAAATCATCGGTCCAGGGATGATCCCTGGCCGGCCCCTCTCCCACAGGAAGAGGGTCGGGCGCAGCCCGGGGTGAGGGACTTCCCCTTCACCAGGGGGTTGCCCTTCCCTGGTCATCCTCGGGCTTGACCCGGGGATCCAGGATTCCAATTGCTTCCTGACCTTTATAATGTCAGGAAAGGTATCTCATTCCTGGATTCCCGCCTGCGCGGGAATGACAAAACCGGCACCCCGGGGAACGACAACTGTGTCATCTCGACCGGAGCGACCCTGTCCGCCGTAGCCTTGGCGAAGGCGGAAGCGAAGTGGAGAGATCCCTCTGTTTCATCAACGAAAAGGGATTCCTTCCGGGATAAACCGGGACACGCAACGAGTACATGTCCCTGGGTTTGTCCTAATCGTCGCGCTGCCGCGCGTCTCCGTCGGAATGACCAAACCGGCACCCCGGAATATTCCCGTCTTGCCTCAAAGGTGCGCCATTATGCGGGTTGCGGCGATTTCAGGCAAGGCGGAAAGAGAATGCACGGAGTCGCAATTTGTCGTTTCAAATAATTAAATTCGGCGCGAAGATCGCCAACACGATCTTCATCAACAGGCCGACAGCCACTGAAAAAGTTACGTTAACCATCGTTCCGGCTAAAAAGTACAGCGTGTTTCGCTTCATGTCCTCCTGACGCACAATCGCTTTAGCGGCGAAGATCAAGGCAAGTGCGGTGTAGGAACTCAAATACATAAACGTCAGAATAAGAAGATTTTCGCACTTGCCGATCACCATTCCGGTGTCGCGACTTTTTTGTCGACAACCAATTCGTCGGACGCGGAAATGCGACGAAGCACCCCATTCACCAATCGTCCGCTACTGCATAACAACACGGCATAAGCAATAACGACAATGAGTAAATGAAAAACATTGATCGGCGGCATTGCGGCTCTCCAATCACCGGGAATAAAGACTCTCAATTGCCTTATGCAATCGATCTTCCATTATTATTATCTCATAAGCTCCGATTGCCCTCAAGCTGGCGGACACTGCGGGTTGGCTGATGCCCAATCGCCCGGCCACCTCAACCTGATTCTCCATTTTTTGATACAAACGAAAAATCGCCATCTGTTTTTCTGTCCACTTCGCTTGTATCGACAAGAGAAGATTGATCTGGTTTTCCACCAGCCGATCCACCTGGCCCCGATCGCATTCGAGGCCGAACGGCAGCATCGAGTCCTTCAATTCCGCCATGATATCGGCGGCACGATGAAATGCCGGCCCGTCCATCGCCGCCACATCCCGCGAGGCGACGCCGACGTCGATGATCCCTTCGACAACAACATAACGCGCCCTGAAGGGATGAAGCGTTTGCGCGATCTTGCCAACCAGCGAATACAAGAAGGTCGGCCGTATGGTCACCAAACCGAACTCGTCTTTCCCTTTGATCATTTTAAAGGGCGCTTTGAGGTCTTTGCGAAATTCCCTGTTTATCTCTTTTTTTATGGACGCCAATTTATCCAACAACGGATCGATTTCACCTGTTACTTTTCGCGAGGCAATCACATCGCCCAACAAAACCAATGCTTTCATCGAATCCTCGTATAAGCAATAATACTTATGTTTTTCATATATAACAATTATTGCTTATATGTCAAGCGCCGGCCGAAAAACTCACCCCTCCCCCATCTCCTGTTTGACGATCTCGACGACCGGGTCGGCGGGGGGCAGGTTTTGCAGCAAGCGTTGGTAGAGCGCGTGGGCGCCGGCCGGGTCCTTCAGCCGCTTGGCGCGCAGGCGGGCGGCCTCGAGCAGCGCCTTGACGGCCTGCGGGCCCGCCTGACCGGCCGCGCGTTCGTACAGGGCCACCGCGCGTTCGTTGTTCCAGTTGTCCTTGTAAAACTGCGCCAGGCGCAACAGCGTCGTCGCGGGCGGCTGATAATCGGCCACCATCGCGTCGGTTTCCATCAGCACCTCGGCGGCCAGACGCGGATTGTCGACCTCGACCAGATAGCGCATGAAATCATCCGCCTCGGCCTTGGCCGCTACGTGCTCGCCGCGATCGAGCAGGCCGCGCAGCACCTCCAGCCGTTGCGCCGCGCTCAGCGGCCCGGTCGGCTCGCCGAAATCGGGCGGACGCGTCAACGGAATGTATTCGCCGCGTTTGAACTTCTCCAGGTCCTCCTCGTCCTCCTCGCGGATCGTCTTGTCGCCGAAGCCGACGATCCGCAGCGCGACCGCCGCCAGCAAGCCGAAGGCAAAACCGCCGATGTGCGCCCAGTAAGCGACGCGATGCACGTCTTCCGCGCCCAGCGCCACGTAGAAAATCTGGATGAACAGCCACAACGGCAGCACCACGAGCGACGGTAGCATTTTCGTGCCCATGCGCACGTGCCAATAAAGCCAGATGAAATATGCGAAGTTGATTTTGATGCGATAGAAGCGGAACAAAAACGCGCCCATCAACCCGGCGACCGCCCCCGACGCGCCGATCACCGGCACGTTCATCCCGGGGTGCATCAGCACGTGCGTCAGGCCGCCGGCGATCCCCGCCAGCAGATAAACGCCGGTGAACATCGCCGGACCCCACACGCCTTCGAGCGCAAAGCCGACGAGGAACAGAAACAGGAGATTGAAAATCAGGTGCGACAGCGAACCGTGCATAAACATCGAAGTGATCACCGCGACCGGCGTGGGCCGCGCGGGAATCAATCCGTAGCGCTGCAGGAGAAACCGCTCCTGCATTTCGACTTTCAGCCGCGCGAGTTCCTGAAATCGCGCGAAGAGCGGATCGTCGGCCGGCACGGCTTTTCCCGCCGCAAAGGCCTGCCAGTAATCCTCGATGTTCTTGCCGAGCTTTCTGTAAACCTCGTTCCAGTTGCCGGCGTCCTTGTCGATCAGCGCGGTGACCAGCCCGTCCTTCTTCTTTTCGTGGTATTGCAAATAGACCTGCACCTTGAGGTGCTCAAGCTGCTCGTCAAGCTGCCGCTCCTGCCGCACCTGCCGCACCATGATCGCCTGCGTACCGGCAAAAACCAACACGCACAGCACGATCAACGCGATGGTCACATAAGGAAACCGGCGGACCGCGCTCTCTTCGTGACCAATGGGGAAAAAGAAAAACATCGGCGTACTTCCCTAGTACTTCATCGCCCAGATCTCGCGACGGAAATCCATGTACATGACTTCAAAGGCCAGGACCTTGCCGTCCGGCGAAAACACGGGATTCTTTTTGAAGGGATGGCGGGCCGTATCCAACCGGTGCAAATCGCTGCCGTCGGCGTCGACGACAAAGATGTCGGAAACGTAATTTTTGTTGGCCGGCACGAACAGGCTCATGCCCGACGGCATGCCGGTCGCCGGTCCGTCGACCGATCCGGTCGGCGGCGGGAAAAAGCCCTCGAAGGCCAGCGTCTTGCCGTTGGGCGCCCAGCAATACGCGCCGAACATCTCGTATTGGCTGCCCGGCGTCAGCAGCTTGACCTGATTGTCGCCGTCGCGGCTCATGACCACCAGCGTGTTGCCGCCCTCGCCGTCCTCGGTATAGGTCAGCGCGGTGATGCCCTGCCCGTCGGGCCTGTACATGGGCGTGCGGAAATCGCCGGTCTGACTCAGGCGAACCGTCGCGTCGGAAATGAAGTCGTAGCGGTAGATGTCCCCGGCGAACAAATAGCGCCGTTGGGCTTTCTCCGCGTTTTCGATGTAGTCGGCGTCGATATCGCCGCTGATCAAAAACCGGTACATCCACCGTTCCTTGGCCTGATACACCAATTCCTGTTCGGTGGGCGACCAACTCGGGTTCGAACAGTCCAGGTCGCTGATCCTGTTGTCGAGTTTCGAATCGACGTTGAGCAGATACAGGCCGTTTTGCTCGGGCCGGCTCCAGTTGGTGCGCACATACGCCAGAAACGCGCCGTCGTGCGACCAGGCGAAATCGCGGCCGTCGACCAGCTTGCGGGGCTCGCCGCCGTTGATCGAAACCGAGTAAATGGTGTACGCACTCTTGCCGACGTCCTCGAACTGATAGGCGACATAGGTCAACTCGTCGTGTCGCGGCCGCCAGGCGAACTCCACGCCCTCGTTCCGGCCGGCGGCGATCTTCACCACGCGTTCGCCCTTGCCGCGCAACGTCTTGACCATCAGCCAGGTTTCGCCCTTGGGCTTTTGTCCGGTCAACTGATCGACCATGCCGAACAACGTAAAGCGCGGCTGATCGAGATAGGCGACCATCGATCCGTCGGAAGAAAATTTCGGGTTGATCGTCTCGCGGTCGCCCTCCACCGGAGCCAGGCAGAAGACGCCGGGCATAAACAAACTCTTGAGCAGCATCGCCGCCAGCACCACCGCCAACACCGCCGCCCCGATGCCCACGTAGCGCGTGTAACGCTTCGTTTGCGCCTGGCTCTTTTCGATCTGCATCGTGCGCGCCTTGTCGGGCGGACGACCGTCGACAAGCAACTGTAGCTTCTGTTTTAAAAACTTGTTGGCCGGATCCAGCGCGATCGCCTTTTCCAGGTACTCGACCGCGAACTCCTTTTGCTGCAGATCCTTATACAGATTGGCCAGTTGCAGGCAGACGCCCACCGCGTCCGGCCGTCGCTCGTGCTCGGCTTCCAGATCCTGCAACTGCTGCCGCACGGCCTCGGGCTGCGCTTCGATCATCTGCGCCTTGGCCCGCTTTTTGTCGCGCTCCTGACGCACGCCGGCCATCACCGCGCCGCATTGGGCGCACTCGGTCGCCGAGGGGGAATTGGGCGCACCGCAGGATTGGCATAGAACTGTTTCCTGGTCGTGGCTCATCGATCCTCCCCTCGTAGATCAAAATATCTTAGCACAGCCCGTGGCGACAAGTCAAACAAGAAGAGAATTCACCGTCCAACCGATTGATATCGAACCTCTTTTGCCGACGCAAGGCCCGGCGGGATTTTTCCCGGGTGTTTATGGATTTTCAGGAATAATCGAGGATGCGCAAACGCGCGCGTACGCGCTATGGCGGCGATAAAATGGGGTCGATCTACTTCTGGTCGTATACGGCGGCTTTCGTGCGTATCCGATATAGATCCAAGTGATTTTCCGTGGTGCGAACGTCCATTCCTTCCAAACCGATCGTCGCGATGTCGAGTCGATTGGATTTCGCCTGATCGATCACTTGGCGAATAGCATCGGCCCAGCCCAAGGGAGATTCCCCGACCAATTCGATGGTTCTGGTTTCGGCCATGGCGTGTTCCCTTTCAGCGGCGTTCGTCTGCCTTTTGGACACGTTGTCGACGTTGCTTGTTCACCAGGCATTCGTTTTCGCTTCGTTTTGCAATAAAAGAACACTTTTTTTGCGAGATGTTCCGGCCGGTTTCCAATATATTTTTCTAATTCGTCAACCTGACCTGACCTGTCGTCTCATCCGCGATATGCATATACATTTACATTGCTTATATTTTACTACTGCGACCATCCAATTATATTTGTGTTCATTCGAGGCGTATTCGAATTATAATTCCACTCCTCGCCGGAAGCAAGAAATTTTTTCCACAGCCTCTTAATTTTTGATTATAAATCAGTAACTTTCGCCGCACCGCGGCATTAATCGCCTTATTTTTCCCCTGGATAAATTCCCGGGTTTCCATTAGGCTTAATCCCCCGCGAAAAGGCGGGAGGCACGAACAGGGGAAATCGTCATGCGTAAGTTACGGCCGTTCCTGATTATATTGGTGTTGCTGGCCTCGGCCCAGGCGTTCGCCGCCGCGCCGCCGACCGGCCCCTGGCACGCGGACATCACCGAACATCCGCGCTTGTTGTTCTTCGCCGACGATCTGTCGACCATCGCCGGGCGGCTCGACCGCGAGCCCTACGTCACGCTGATGACCCGCGTGCGCAGCCGGGCCAACGCTTCCTATAACGCGATCTTCGAGCCCTACGACGCCGGCCGCGAGTACTCCAACGCGAACATCGCCATCGCCGCCGCCTTCGTCGCCTGGATCGACGACGACGCCACGATGGCCGACAAGGCCGCGACGATCCTGGAACTGATGGGCTACGAGTTCCCCAACCCCATCTATATTTACAAACAGGACATTCACATCGCCGAAGCGCTGATGAATTACGCGGTCGCCTACGACATCATCGCCGGCACGGGGTTGATCGAGCCCACGCGCCTCACGGCGATCGCCACGCGCGTGACGACGATGGTCGAAAATCTGTACGCCGACTTTTTCGACACCCTGGCGATCTGGCAGCCGTTTTCGACCAACAACCATTCGATCAAAATCTGCTCCGCGCTGGCCATCGCCGCGATGACCTTCAACCAGCACGACGACGCCAACAAGTGGTTCAACCTGGGCATGACCGAAACGGTCTACAAACTCTTCGACGTGCAGATCGTCGAGGGCGCGATGGCCGAAGGGCCCTACTACGCCGCCTACAGCGCGGTGAACCATCTGCCGTTTTTCGTGATGTACAACCACCTGGTCGGCGAGGACGCCACGCTGCTGCAGCGCGACTTCTGCCTGATCGGCCCCAACTGCACCTGGTCCGAGGTCGAGGTGGTCAATCCGGTGGACAATCCCAAGCTCTACGACCAGAGCGAATGGATCGTGAAGATCCGCCTGCCCAACGGCGCCTCGCCGCCGATCGACGATTCCAACAGCGAAGGCTTCTTCAACGGCCTGATGGCCCCGGTCTGGGGCGACGGCCTGCTCGCCTGGGAATGGCTGACCAGCCCGGCGTACCCCATGTTCACCCAGCACTGCGCCGATACGCTGGTGCACATCGTGGCCACCTATGACGACGAGGTGACCCTCACGCCGCCCGACGGTTGGTTCGGCCCGAACTTCCTGATGTATGACGCCGGTGAGGCGGTCTTCCGCAGCGGCTGGGGCGAAGACGATTCGTGGATGCTCTTCCTCGCCGAAAACGGCCAGGCGCGCACGGCCGGCGCGGGCCACGAACACGGCGACAACCTCTCGGTGTCGCTGTACGCGCGCGGCGAATCGCTCTTGCTCGACCCGGGTTACATCAAGTGGGAAGAGCACGCGGTCGTCATGCTCGGCAAGCACCACAACGTGCCGACCGTCGACGGCAACGCGCCGCCCGCGCCCAATCCCGTCATCCTAATCGGCGGCAACGACGCCTTCATCGTCGACGGCATGACCGACGCCGCCGCGCCCTTCGTCACCGGCCAGAGCGCCTGGAACGACGCGCAGTTCGAACGCACGGTGTTCTTCCCCGACAGCGACTACCTGATCGCCGTCGACGACATGTCCGCGGACGAAAACCACACCTACGGCGTGCTCTGGCACGGCAACGGCGGCGGCGACAGCGGCTATCCGTTCACCCTGCTGGCCGACGGCGGCTCGTGGCAGCCGGAAGACGCGGGCGTGGACGTGCACGTGAACTCCAGCATCGGCGACGTCGCGCTGGATACCTCGATCAACATTCACGCCTTCACCTACGGGCAGATGATCGAGCACGTCAGCCTGTCCGCTCAGGTCGACACGCAAGCCAAGCGCGCGCGGATCGTCAGCGTCGCCACGCCCTATAATCTGACCAAAGAAACGCCACGCACCGTCACCTGGGACGCCATGGACGCCGCCATCGCCGCGCGCATCGAAGGAACCGACACCGACTTCCTCTTCGCGCAGGACGTCCGCCGGGTGCGCAACCTGACCGCCGCGCAGACCGGCTCGGTCGACGTGTCCACCAGTGCGCGCACGCTGCTGCTGCGTACCGACGCGACCGCGAGCGCGGGCCACGCGTACGTCGACGGCGGGCACTACCTCGCGCTGGGCGAACGGCAGGTGTGGCAGTTCGGTTACGACCGCCGCGTGTGGGTCGACTGGTCCGGCGACGCCTGGACCTTCTCGGTCGGCCCGGAAGGCGGCATGGTCGCGGCGTTCCTCTCCGCAATGCCCGACATCGACGCCGACCCCGGCGTGAAGTGGATCTATCAAAACAAAATGCTGCGCATCTGGGCTCCGGCCGACGCGAGCTTCACCGTCACCCTGGATTGATCATGGCCAAAGGCGAAAAGACGATCGCGGTCAACCGCAAAGCGGGATTCAACTACGAGCTGCTCGACCGTTTCGAGGCCGGGCTGGCGCTGGTGGGCACCGAGGTCAAAGCGCTGCGCGAAGGGCGCTGCAACCTCTCGGACGGCTACGTGGACATCCGCAACGACGAGGCCTGGCTGATCGACGTGAACATCAGCGAGTACTCGCACGGCAACCGCGAAAACCACGACCCCAAACGACCGCGCAAGCTGCTGCTGCACAAGCGGGAAATCATGCGGCTCGCCACCAAGATCCTCGAACGCGGCCTGACCTGCGTGCCGCTGCGCCTCTACTTCACCGAAGGCCGCGCGAAAATCGAAGTCGCCCTCGCCCGCGGCAAACAAAAAGGCGACAAACGCGAAACCATCCGCCGCCGCCAGGAAGAACGCGAAATGGAACGCGACATCAAGGGCCGCCGATAAAGCAGGATCTGCCACCCCGACGGAGAAAAGCGTCAGCGCAACGATTGGCCTGTCCACCATAGTTTTAGCGGAGAAGGAAGGGATCCCTTTCCGACACCCACGAAATTTTTCCCGACTTCCAAATCGGGACACCCGGAGCCGACAAGCCCCGCAGGGGCGACTGGTATGCCGCCCTCATCCCCGACCCTTCTCCCACGGGGAGAAGGGAGACCGGGTTGCCTATTTTTAAAAATGCGGGGACACGAAGGAATCGAGTCCCCGATTTTTTCTACCCTCGCCCTCTGGGAGAGGGTCGGGCGCAGCCCGGGGTGAGGGATTGCCTTCCCGACTTTCGAATTGGAACACCCTGAGCCCCGGAGGGGCGACTGGTCAGTAGCGAAGGGCGGCAGCCCTGGAAACTGCGACCTACCCAGAACCAACAAGCCCCGGAGGGGCGCAGGAATCTTTGACAATTCGCATCAGATCGGCCACGGCGACTTGCGTATGCGTTGAAAACGATCGGCTGTTCCGCCGGAGGCGAACATCGCTTGCACCCCTGCGGGGTTTGCTTGAATTTGCCTCGTCTGATTCCAGGGCTAAAAGCCCTTCGCTATTGACCTGCGCCCTGCGGGGTGGAAGATCCTGCGCGGAAGTTCATTTCAACGTCACCCGTTTTTTCTTCTCGGAACACCCTAAATCAAAATCGCCTTAGACACTTACGTTAATGGTGTTGATGTCAAAAGCGCGACGATTGGAAGGATGCCTTTTCATCTGTTGGGGCAGAGATCATCATTTTCGATTGTTTTTTTAACATAGAAAAACCCGCCACATTTGAGCTTGCTCCCGAAGGCGCAGAGGCTTGGCGGGTATGCTGGGTAAACGTTATAGAATTTTGATAATTCTGTCAATTATTATCTCCATTATTCTGAATTAATTTTTTTAAATGGTAGTATAAAGGAGTTAACTGCCCTTCAGAGTCTAGCGGACCCATATATTTCCCAGCAAATATTTCATAGCACCCTGTTCTTACGATACGAAAAAATAAGCTATCAATTTCATTTTCTGGTATATCAAGTTTAATCTTCAAATCATTTTTAAATTCACCCCAAATAACATGTGATCGTTGAGCGTCATTTAGTAATTTATAATCTGTCAATCCATTATTTGGCTCTCTCGGATATTTTATTTTATAAACAGTTTCCGCCCTTGCTTGCCATTCATCAAGAAGAAAAAGTATGGTCAATTCACGATAGGATAAATCGTCAAGTATCGAAAGATAATCTTCAAACTCATTGACATCATTGATTAGATTTTCTACGACACTTGAAGAAAGAAGACGTGCAAAAAATCTGATTTTTTCACGTCTACGAGTATGAAGAACCGCTTGTATCGTTTTCATAAAACAGTGAAGAAAATCCTCTGACTCAATCAATTCTGGAGTTAAGTCAACGTTATTATTTATTAACTCGTCTAAAAACGCTTCAATCCGCTCTCTTGCTATTGTGTCTAATCGTGATGTTAACCATGCATCGATTGATGATGTGATTGGGAAAAAGGCCATAATTGCTTTTACCCAAGGGTTATCAGTGGGATATTTTTGAAGAAGTTTATCAAGAGCATCAATCATCATTTTTACCCTCCATAGCCCAGCTGACTATCTATGAATTATATTATTCTGGGTAGCATTTACTTTTATATAAAATTCCAGAAAGTTCTTAAAAAATCCAGCCCCCCTACGCCACGGTTTTCCTGAACCGGGCGGAGGCCAGCGCGAAGACGAGGGCGCCGACGGCGAACAGCAGGTAGAACTGCGGCGCGAGGGTGTAAAAGTCCATGCCCTTGAGGATCACGCCGCGCACGATCACCAGGTAGTAGCGCAGCGGGTTGAGGTAGGTCAGGTACTGCACCGCCACGGGCATGTTGGCGATGGGAAACATCAGCCCCGACAGCAGCACGGCGGGCATGATGATCAAAAACGACACGAAAATCGCCTGCTGCTGCGTCTGCGAAATCGTCGAGATGAACAACCCCATGCCCAGCGTGGTGAACAAAAAGACCGCCGTGGCGAAGTACAGCAAGCCCACCGAGCCGCGCAGCGGCAGTTCGAAATGCCCGACGGCGACCACGAGGATGAACGTCACGTCGATCAGCCCCAGGATGGCGAAGGGCAGCATCTTGCCCGCCAGCAACTGCCACGGCTTGATCGGCGTGACCACCAGTTGCTCCATCGTGCCCACCTCGCGCTCGCGCGTGACGGCCATCGAGGTCAGCATCATCGTGATCACCATCAAAATCATCGCCAGCACGCCGGGCACGAAAAAGTTCACCGACTTGAGTTCGGGGTTGTAACGGAAGCGCGTTTCGGCCTCGACGACCGGCAGCGGCCGCGCCGCCCCGCCGAGTTTCGCGCTGACCATCCGCATGCGTGCGGCGATTTGGTCCTGCGCGTACGAGAAGAAAATCTTGCTCAGATACCCCGCGCCGATCTGCGCCGAGTTGGATTCCGCGCCGTCGACCAGCACCTGCATCGTCGCCTGCCGTCCGCGCGCCATGTCGGTGGCGAAGCCGGCGGGAACCACCAACACGATGTCGGCCAGGCCGTGCACCAGCGCGCCCTGGATGTCCGCGTCGCTTTCGGCCGCGCCCGCGTCGATGAAATACCCCGAGTTGAAAATCGCCCGCTGCAACTCGCGACTTTCGGCGCTGCGGTCCAGATCCATCACCGCGAGATTGATATTGTTGACGTCGGTGGTCAGCGCGTAGCCGAACAGGAACAACTGCAAAATCGGCGCGATGAAGATGATCGCGAACATGCGCGGGTCGCGGAACACCTGAATGAATTCCTTGCGCGTGATGTAAGCGATGCGTCCCATGAGAGGCTCCTACAGCTTCTTGCGAAAACGCGCGTTGGCCAGCGCCATGACCGCCACGGCGAACACGATCAAAAACGCCGTCGGCCGAATCAAATCCGTCGCCGGCTGCGCCTTGAGCATGATCCCCCGCGTGATGACGATGAAGTACCGCGCCGGCACCGCGTAGGTGATCGCCTGCACCCACGCGGGCATCGACTTGATCGGGAACATGAATCCCGACAGCAACATGCTCGGCAGCATCGTGGTCAGCACGACGATCTGGTTGGCCAGCAGTTGGTTGCCCGCGACCACGCTGGCCAGCAGGCCGATCGACAAACCGGCCGCGGCGAAGATCAACGCGGTGATCGCGAACAGCAGCACACTGCCGGCGAAGGGCACGCCGAACACGGCCACGCCCGTCACCGCGATCAGCACGCAGTCCAGCAGTGAGATCACCAGGTACGGAATCATCTTGCCGATCAGAATTTCGTGGCGGCGCACCGGCGTGGCGATCAGCCCTTCCAGGCTGCCCATCTCGCGTTCGCGCACCACCGTCAGGCTGGTCAGCAGCGCGGCGATGACCATCATGATCACCGCGATCAGCCCGGGCACGATCGTCTTGGTGCTGTCCAGATCCTGGTTGAACCAGATGCGCATGCGCACGTCAACCGGCGGAATGCCGTCGGTGGGCAGCCCGGCCGCGCCCAGCGCGTCGCTCACGCGATCCATGTTGAACGACGCCAGAATCGCGTCGACGTAACCCGAGGCGATCGTCGCCGAATTCGATTCGCTGCCGTCGAACATCACCTGAATCTTGTCGCCCGCGTAGCGCTCCATGTTCTTGGCGAAGCCCTCCGGAATCGCCAGGGCGATCTGCGCCTGCTCGCGGTCCAGCAGCTCGGGCAACTGCTGCGGATGATCGACCGTGCGCACGATTTTGAAATAGCCGCTGGAGGTGAAGCGGTCGATCAACGCGCGGCTGTAACTCGTTTGATCCTCGTCGGCCACGGCCAGCTTGAGGTCGCGAATGTCGAAGGTGATCGCGTAGCCGAACAACAGCAACAAAATGATCGGCAGCACGAAAGCCAGCGCCAGCGTGCGCCAGTCACGCAGGATGTGCAGCGTTTCCTTGCGGGCGATGGCGGGAATGCGGCTGTTCATCGCGCGCGCCCTCCCTCGGCGGCGATGCGCCGGTCTTCGCGTTCGATCAAGTGAATGAACGCGTCTTCCAAGCTGGCGCGGATCGTCCGTACGCGCGCGTCATGCCACCCGGCCTCGCGCACCAGCGCCCGCACACGCTCGGTCGCGTCGGCGCCGTTGTCGATCAGCACGTGGCTGACCAGGCCGAAAATCTGCGCCTGCTTGATCAGCGGCGCTTTTTCCACGCGGGCGACGACCTCGGCCGGCGGCGGGCCGCTGATTTCCAGCATCGTGCCGGCGATGATGTCGGTGACCAGTTCGCGCGGCGACGCCTCGGCGATCTTGCGCCCGCTGTAAATGAGAATCAGCCGGTCGCAGTGCTCGGCCTCGTCCATGTAGTGCGTGGTGACGAACACCGTCACGCCCTGTCGCCGCAGCTCGGCGATCAGATCCCAGAAATCGCGGCGGCTGGCCGGATCGACGCCGGCGGTCGGCTCGTCCAGAAAGATCAACCGCGGTTCGTGCATGATCGCCGCGCCCAAGGCCAGGCGCTGTTTGACGCCGCCCGACAGATCGCCGGTCAGGCGATGCTCCGCGCCGGTCAGCCCGGCCATCTTCACCGCGAAGGCGATGCGCGCGGCCTTTTTCGCGCGCGGAATGCGGTAGATGCCCGCGTAAAATTCCAGGTTCTGGCGCACGGTCAGATCGGCGTAGAGCGAAAAACGCTGGCTCATGTAGCCGATGTTTTCCTTGATCTTGTCCACCTCGCGGCGCAGGTCGAAGCCGATCACCTCGGCCTCGCCCTCGGTCGGCGCGAGCAGGCCGCACAGCATGCGGATGGTCGTGGTCTTGCCCGCACCGTTGGGGCCCAGGAAGCCGAAGACCGACCCGGCCGGCACCTCGAACGACACGTTATCCACCGCGGTGAATTCGCCGAAGCGCCGCACCAGATTGCGCGCGGTAACCGCCGTGGTCATGACGACCCCTCCACCCGTGACAGGAACACGTCCTCGAAATTCGGCCGCCCCGGCTCGATGCTGCGAAACGCCACGCCCGCTTCGCTCAACGTTTGGCCGATCGTCTCGGGCGCGGTGCCCGGGCGGCAGGCAACCTTGAGCGCATCGCCGGCCGGGTAGCTGCGTAGCGCGCACTGCTGTTGCGCCAGCGCCGCGCGCGCGCCGTCGTAATCGTCGGTGAGCACCTCGAACAGCGCCTCGTCGAAACCGGCGAGAATCGCCTGCGGCCGGTCGGTCAGCAGAAAACGCCCGTTGTGAATCAAGCCGACGCGATGGCAGCGCTCGGCCTCGTCCATGTACGGCGTGCTGACCACGACCGCCACGCCCTCGGCGGCGAAGGCGTACAGGATCTCCCACAGCTCACGACGCGACAGCGGGTCCACGCCGGTGGTCGGCTCGTCCAGCAGCAACAATTTGGGCGTGTGAATCATGCAGCACGAAAGCGCCAGTTTCTTGTACATGCCGCCCGAGAGCTTGCCCGCCGGGCGTTTGGCGTAGGGCTCCAGCCGCGAAAAGGCGAACAGCCGCGCCAGCCTTTCCCGGCGGTCGGCGCGCGAAACGAAATGCATATCGGCGAAGAAACGCAGGTTCTCCTCGACGGTCAGGTCGCCGTAGAGGCTGTATTGTTGCGGCATGTAGCCCAGCAGTTCGCGCGCCTGGTCCGGCCGCTTGTGCACGTCCAGCCCGGCGATGCTCGCCTCGCCCTCGTCGGCGTCCAGCAGGCCGACCAGCAACCGCAGCGTCGTCGTTTTGCCCGCGCCGTCCGGCCCGATCAGGCCGAAGATCTCGCCCGGCTCGACCTGCAAATCGATGCCGGCCACGGCCTCGATGTCGCCGAAGCGTTTGTACAGGTTGGCGGCGGACAGCAGACTCATGGTCACTCCGTCGCGAAGCGGGCGTCGACGGGCATGCCGATCTTGAGCACGCCGTCGGGATTGTCCACGCGCACTTTGACCGCGTACACCAGCCGCACGCGTTCCTCGCGGGTCTGCACGTTCTTGGGCGTGAACTCGGCCTGCTCGGCGATGGTCGCCACCGCGCCGGTGAACGGCTGGTTGGGGAAGCTGTCGGTGTACAACAGCACCTGTTGGCCGAGCCGGATCTTGCCGAGCATCGGGCCGGGCACGTAGATCTTCACTTCCATCACGCTCAGATCGGCGAGGGTCATCAGCGCCGAACCGGGGAAGACCGTTTCGCCGGGCTCGACGTGCCGGCGCACCACCGTGCCCGCCAGCGGCGCGGCGATCGTCGCGTAGCTCAACTGCGTTTCGGCCAGTTGAATCGCCGCCTCGGCCTGCCCGACCTGCCGCGCAACCACGCCCTTTTGCGCCCGCAGCGAATCGCGCTGGGCGTCGAGGGTGTCGAACTGCATCTCGGTGGCCGAGCCGGTGGCCAGCAGTTTCTTCGTGCGATCCAGGTTGGAATCCACGCCCTTGAGCCCGGCGTTGAGCACCGCCTGCTGGCTGGCCGCCGCGCGCGAAGCGGCCTGGGCCTGCGCCAGTTGCGCCCGATAGACCTTGTCGTCGATGCGCGCCAGCAACTGCCCGGCCTCGACCGCGTCGCCCTCGTCGACGGTCAGTTCGACGAGCTGCCCGGCCAACTGCGCGCTGATCACCGTCTCGGTCGCCTCGATGGTGCCGTAGAAGGTGTCGTCCAGGCGCGCTTCCTGCCGCTGCTGCCACACGCGATAGCCGAAGTAGCCGAACAACGAAAGCACCACCAACAACGGTACGATGCGACGAGCCATGATCCTACCTCCCGATGACCGACAGATCGCCGGTCGCCGCCGCCAGGTTCACCCGGGCGACACGATAGTCGTACAACGCCTTGAGATGCGCCACCTGCGCCGCCGTCGCGGCCAGTTGCGCGTCGATCACTTCCAGGCTGGTCACCGCGCCGGCCTTGTAGCTGTCCTCGGCGATAATCAGCATTTGCGCCGCGCGATCGAGGTTGTTTTTCGTCTCCACGATGCGCACGCGCGCCTCATCCTGATCCAGCAGCGCCTGCTCGACCTGCGTGCGCACGTCGGCCGCGACCTGCGAGCGCTGACGGTTGGCCGTTTCGGCCTGCGCCTGCGCGCGCTTCATCCCGCGATACCCCTGCAGGCCGTCGAACAGCGGAATCGACACGCCGACGCCCACCGTCCAGTTCGTTTCCCAATCGTCGTTCATGTAATACGGCTTCGAGTACCCGTAGGAGCCCATGAGCATCACCGCCGGCAACATCGAACCGCGCCGGGCCAGCGCCTGATCCTCGTTGGCGTCCGCGCTGAGCCGGTACGCGTCCAACTCCGGCCGCTGCGCCAGCGCCCGCGCGTGATAATCGGACTGTGCGTCGGCGGCGGTGGGTTCGACCAGCTTGTCGGTCAGCGTCAGCGACGCGTCGGCGGGCAGCCCCGTGGCGCGGCTGAGCATTGTGCGCGCCAGTTGCACGTTTTTATCGGCCTCGGTCGCCTGCGGTTCGAGATTGGACACCTCGACCTGCGCGCGCAGCAGCTCGAACTTGGTCGCCGCGCCGTACTGGTAGCGGTTCTCCACGTGCTTCAGATGCTCGCGCGCGTTGGCCAGCGCCTCGTGCTGCGCCGTCGCCACCTGTTGGGCGATCAACACCCCCAGGTAAGCCTGCGCGGTCATCTGCGTGACCTTCAACCGCGCCGCCGCCAACTGGCTTTCGCCCGCCGCGACCGCCTTTTGCATCGCCCGATCCGCGTAATAGACCTGCCCCGACGCGAACAGAATCTGATTGAGCTTCAGTTGCGCCTGATAGTTGTCGTGGTAGCCCATATCGATTTTCTTGTTCACGGCGATCGGCTCCATGCCCGGAATCGGCGTCTGCACCTTCATGTCGATTTCCATTTGCGGGATATTGTCGATGTACGTGTAGCCGCCTTCGAGCTTGAGATCGGGCAGGAAGTTCGCAAACACTTCGCCGCGCGCCTGCTCGAGTTCGTCGATCGACGAGGCGGCCACCTGCAGATCGGGGTTGTGGGCCAGCGCATAGTCGAGCGCATCGTTCATCGACCAGCTTACCGGTTCGGCCGCTTGAGCGGTCATGGTGATCAGCAAGAAGCCCAGCAGGCTCAACCAACCGACCAGTTCCGCATAATGGCGGCGCACCCAGGTATTCATTTCTCTACTCCTTCGGATTCGGGCGACAACATGCCCGACCATAAGATTTTCATCAGGCTGGCGGCCATTTGATCCATCGAGAGGCCCAGCTCGTTGGCGAAATCCGGACTGGCGATTCGGTTGAGGATGCCCTGGAGCAAGCGGGAGATGATTTCGGGATCCATATCGCGGCGCAACGAACCGTCCGCCTGCCCGCGTCGGATCAGCCTGCCGATTTCTTCGAAAATCGACTGCCGGAAGGAAACGATGTTGTTCCATAGATCGGGCATCAGCGTCTGGATGTCGAACATCATCTGCGAGGACACCTGTTGGAAGACCTCGGTGGTGAGGATCTCGTAATGGTCTTTCAGGATCTGGCGCACCGGTTTGTCCGACTGCAGATTGCCCAGCAGCTTGGGGCCGGTGCCGCCCATGCGATCGATGACGATCGCCTCGACCAACGCGTCGCGGTTGGAGAAATACTTGTAGAAAGTTCGCTTACTTATGGCCACACCGGTGCAGATTTCCTCGACGGTGATGCGCCGAAAACCACGCTCGAAAAAGATGCGCATCGCGTAACTCATGATCCGTTGCCGGGTTTTTTCGCTGCGTGCCGTCTGCTGTGTCATTTCCTTCTACCCTTTGTAAACGGTTTTCGCTTCATTCGTTTACATTGTACACTTCGTTTCCGTCGTGTCAAGTATTTTTTTCGTTTTTCAAATCGGCATCCCTAAAACACCGGCCTCGCCGGGTTTTGCTCCTTGGTTCGCAGGAAAAAATGTCGGGAAAAGTCTCGGCTGGTCCTAAAAAATCGGGGACATGATTTCATCGTGTCCCCGTATTTTCTGGCCCGCCTGCGCTCAAGCTGCGGTGGGACAGGCCCGCCTGCGCGGGCATGACGGCAATTCTGTCATCTCGACCGGAGCAAAGCGGAGTGGCAATGTCCGCCAAAGCTTTTTGCGACGGCGGACCTGTCCGCCATAGCCTTGGCGACGGCGGACCTGTCCGCCATAGCCTTGGCGACGGCGGAAGAGATCCCTTTGTCTGGTCATCCCGCGCCCCAAGAGACTGTCGATAAATGCGTCGACAGGCGACAAACAGCCCCGTCAGGGGCGACAGAGGGTAGCCCGGTGCGTGAGCGCCGGGCAAAAACGCCCTAATTTCCCCCAAATCCCGCAGGAGCAACAGACGCTTTCATTTTCCAAACGAGAAAATCGACAGTCTCCCCCGACGCGGGATCTGGCCGCAATAAGCACCCGCTTCCGCGCGGCCCTAGCCGCTGGCCGAGGCTTCACACAATGAATGAAACATAGGTCCAGGAATTATTCCTGCCAGGGATTCTCTCCAGCGACCATGTTCCCACGGAACAAGACCGCAGCTTTTATCCCGCATTAGCGAAATTCCGTATTCCGCATTCGCCGTTTCGCATTAGAAACATCCGCAGCCGGGCTCGTCGTCGTCGTCGCCATCGGTGTAGTCGTACGAATAGCCGGCGATGTATATGTTGTCCTCATCGTCGAGCACGGCGTCGGAAGCGAAGGCGCTATAGCCTTCGAACGGTTGATACGTCTCGTGCCACAGCAGTTCGCCGTCCGGGTTGAGCTTTAAAGCAAAGTAGCTGGTGTCGATGGGAATGGAACCGCTCGTTCGTCCCTCGTAACCGACGACAATTACGTTGTCATCGCTGTCGACAAGCAATCTTTTTAAATTGATGTAATCTCGTTCATACCATTTTTCCCACAACATGTTTCCATTAGGATCGAGCTTGAACACCGCAATTGCGGAGTCGCCTTGAGAGGGGCCGACAATACGTCCCACACCAAGAACATTATTCTCGCTGTCCACTGATATCGACATAACCTCGAGGGAATCGAATTCATAGCTCCATATCAACGTACCATCCGCTGAATATTTTTTTATATCGTACCAGGCAAAAATGAGATCATCGTTGAGGTCAATGATTTGAAGGTCAAAATTGAAAAAATCAACCGTAACATACGACAATCTTTCCCCTTCCAAACTATGGAAAGCAATAAACAACATATCCTTAGTAATGTCTTCTTCGACAGACTCGGTCACGCCGACAATAAGAACCTGATCATTTTTTATCTGCATTGAATACGCCATGATCGGCATATCGTTTTCTTCGGTAAACGACTTTTTCCACTGCAAGTCTCCCGAATCTGAATATTTGTAAATTGTGTAATTATAGATAAACTCTCTCTCGCTTCGTATGTGACCGATCAGATAAATATTGTCGTCCGAATCGACTTGCACATCATAAAGATAATATTTTTCATATTTTTTCACCCATCGATGCCCGTTGTCTTCGCTTCGACTTTCGATGAATTGTATCTCATTATAATAATTTATATAATAATAGTTACCTTCCGCGTCTGTTTTTAAATTGAACGCCGTAAAATCATCATGCCAGCGTTCGTTTCCGGACAGGTCGTATTGAGTAAGCATTCCGCCTTCGACAAGATATAAGTGACCTAGTTTGTCGATAATCAAGCTTGAATCCAAGCTACCGGAATTGTGATCGATATCCGAATTTTCCCATAATATTTCGCCGAATTCTGAATATTTCAGAACTACTTTGCTATAGGCAAGGGACACCGTCGGCACCAGCAAAAGACAAATGAAAATCAACCATTTTTTCATTTTGGTTTCCTACTTTTCATTGAAAATGAGGAACAGTCTATTTCACAAACCAACAGAAAAAGTACGGCCAAGGCGCCGGTAACCGAAATGCGGATCATTTCATCCTCCAATGCGGGCGAAGCGGCGCGAGGCTTCAGCTTCGCGCGATTATTCTACGGGAATAAAATTGAAATGTACATGCTGAAAAACACTGACAAGCCGCACTGCGTTCGGCGTGCCAGCGCCACCCGGCAGGTTATTTGTAGGGGCAACTCCCCGTGGTTGCCCCGGCCTGGGTTGCCCTGGCCTGGGTAGGCACGGGGACCTACCCCTACGATGGTTGCCCTGCCGCTGGGTAGGCACGGGGACCTACCCCTACAATGGTTGCCCTGGCCAGGATTGCCCTGGCCTGGGTAGGCACGGGGACCTGCCCCTACAATGGTTGCCCCGGCCTGGATTGCCCTAGCCTGGGTAGGCACGGGGACCTACCCCTACGGCTGGCAATGCACTCGAACGCCGGCACTATTGGCGTGGGACACTTTTCGCGAAGCGTCCCACCGTCGATTTTTGCAACATATTGATATCATTGATAAAACATAAAAAATAAGCGTGGGACAAAGTGTCCCATTTGTCCCACTTGGGGCTCCAAAACGTACCTGAAAATGCGGGGACACGAAGGAATCACGTCCCCGATTTTCGGAGAAACCGGGACACGCGTTTATTGTTTGCTTACGCCGGGCGCCATCGGCCCGGTCGCGCCGTCGAGGGTGCGACGGACCATCTTGGCCAGGTCGCCGGGCGAATAGGGCTTGCTGATGAACCGCACGCCTTCGTCGATTACCCCGTGGTGCACGATGATGTTTTCCGTGTACCCCGAGGTGAACAGCACCTTGGCTTCCGGATGAATCGTGCTCAGGCGTTCGGCCAATTGCCGGCCGTTCATCACCGGCATGACCACGTCGGTGAGCAACAGATGTATCGGTTCATTGTATTGCTCGGCGAGCAACAACGCGTCGCCGCCGCTGTCGGCGTGCAAAACCTTGTAGCCGAGGCGCTTGAGCACCTTGATCGCCAGGTTGCGCACGATCTCCTCATCCTCGACCAGCAGGATCGTCTCCTTGCCGCCCGGCATTTCGTTCGTCCGGCCGAACAACGCCGGTTTTTCGGCTTTCTCCTCGACGCGCGGCAGGTAGACCTTGAAGGTCGTGCCCTTGCCCTCTTCCGAATACACCTCGACGTTGCCGCCGGCCTGCTTGACCGCGCCGTAGATCGTCGCCAGGCCCAAACCGGTGCCCTTGCCCTTTTCCTTGGTGGTGAAGAACGGCTCGAACAGATGGGCTTTGACCTCTTCGCTCATACCCGCGCCCGTGTCGCTGACCGCCAGCATCACGTATGCGCCCGGCGATGAATAAGAACGCAGACGGCAATACTCCTCATTCAACTCCACGTTGGCCGTTTCGACGATCAGTTTGCCGCCGTTGGGCATCGCGTCGCGCGCGTTGACCGCCAGGTTGACCAGAATCTGCTCGAACTGCCCCTGGTCGATTTTGACCACGCCCAGGTCCTCGCCCGCCAGGGTCTGCAGCTGGATGTCCTCGCCGATCAGCCGCACCAGCATTTTGTGCATCGCTTCGATGAGTTCGTTCAGATCCAGCACCTTGGGCTCGATGATCTGCTTGCGCGAAAAAGCCAGCAACTGGCGGGTCAACGCGGTCGCGCTATCGGCCGCTTTGCGGATTTCCTCCAGCGTTTCGGTCAGCGGGTCGCTCTTTTTCAGGTCCAGCAACGCCAGTTGCAGATTGCCGCTGATGCCCGTCAGCAGGTTGTTGAAGTCGTGCGCCACGCCGCCGGCCAAACGCCCCACCGCTTCCATCTTCATCGCCTGCTGGAGTTGCTCCTGCAGTTTGCGCTGCTCCTGTTCGGCATGAACGCGATCGGTCATGTCGCGGATGTTCAGCACGATGCCCCGCACGGCCGGATCGTGCAGCAGGTTGCTGCCGACCGCCTCCAGGTGCACCCAATGCCCGTTTTTATGTCGATAACGATATTCGGCTTTGCGCAACACGCCCGGATGCTGCAATCCCTCGTTGAAGACCTCCATCACGTGGGGCAGATCGTCCGGATGGATGCCGTCAAAGGCCTGTAAATTTATCAGCTCTTCGACCTGATAGCCGAGGATGCGCGACACTTGGTCACTGAGATAGGACGGGGACCCGTTCTCGTCCACGATCTCGACGATGTCGTTGGAGTTTTGCACCAGCAACTGGTAGCGCTTTTCTTTTTCGCGCAGCACCGCTTCGACCTGCTTGCGGTCGGATATGTTGCGGTCGAAGGCGATGGCGAAAAACTGATCGTCGAAGCTGAAATAGTTGGTGTTCACTTCGACGGGAAAGACGGTGCCGTCCTTTTTTACATGGCGCGACTCGAAGCTCAAGAAACCCTTTTCGCGCATCTGCCGTTTGTGTTCGTCCCACTGATCTTCATTGAAATCGGGATCGATATCGAAGACCTTCAATCTCAGCAATTCTTCACGCGTGTATCCCAGCGATCCGCAGGCCGAATCGTTCGCGTAGACGATATTGCCTTCGCTGTCGATCCACATAATGCTGTCTTTGGCGTGGTCCATGGCGAACTGCGTGCGCCGCATGGCTTCTTCCGCCCGCTGCCGTTCGGTAACGTCGCGGATCAATCCCAAGGTGCCGACGATCCGGTCGCCCTTGGTCACGATCGAGGCGGTCACTTCGCCCGGGAAAAAGGCGCCGTCCTTGCGTTTCATCGTGTACAGCGCGTTAAACACCCGCTCGCCGGAGCCGATGATTTGCGCGAACAACCGCATGGCGGACGGGACTTGATCGGCCGGTAGATAGTCGGTGAAGACCGTACCGACCATCTCGGACGGTTCATAACCAAAAACGGTTTTCGATGCGGGTGAGATGTAATCGATCGATCCTTCATCGTTGGTGATGAACAGGACATCGAGCAGGCTTTCGGCCATGCCGCGAAATTTCTCTTCGCTCTCGCGCAGCTTTTCCTCGCCCAACAAACGCTTGGTTACGTCGAGAAACTTTACCGTGACGCGCCCCGGCGACGCCTGGAAGGCATAGACGTCATACGCACCGTGAATTTTTTCGTACTTATAATTCACCTGCGAATTGACCCAATAACCGCCGTTGCGGGCGATCTCCTTGTAGCGGTCGGGAACCTCGGTTTGCACCAACGGGGGAAACGCTTCCTCGATCGTCTTGCCGATGAACTGACCGTGATCGACGCCCAGAATCCGGTTTGCGGCCGGATTGGCGCCGGAGAAAATCAATCGGCCGTCCTCTTCCAACCGATACATGTGAATGCCCATCGGCGAGGATTCGATGATGCTGCGGTATTTTCGCTCGGACAATTCCAACTCGTGATGGATGGCCTTGGACTGGCTGATGTCGCGCGCGAAGGAAATCACCGCCTGCACCCGGCCCGCGGCGTCGAATTCCGGCGTCAGCAACCGGTCGATCCATCGGCCGTCGGGCAACAATATTTCCCGGCGATGATTTTGCCCCTCCCGGAAAACCTGCCGGATCGCCTGTTCCAATTCTTCGCTGATATCGGCATCCAGACCGGCTTCGGCGAACGTCTTGCCGATGAATTGACCGGGCGGAACGCCGGTCTGTTTTTCGATCACCTGGTTGATGAAAAGCACGCGGCAATCCGCGTCGAAACGGATGATGGTATCCACGCTGTTTTCGGCCAACGCGCGAAACGTCTCCTCCCGCTCGCGCAACGCGTCTTCCATCAGCTTACGATCGTGAATGTCCGTGTGCGTGCCGATCATCCGCACCGGCCGGCCGTTTTCGTCACGCTCGACGATCCGGCCGCGGGCCAATATCCATTTCCAATCGCCCGCTTTGGTCCGCACACGAAAATCGACCATGTAATTGGGGCTTCGTTGTTCGAGGTAATCGTTCAACGCCCGCTCGGCCCGCTCCCGATCCTCCGGATGCAGCAGGTTTCGCCATGCTTTATACGAAGGGGAAAATTCATCGGGCTCGTAGCCGATCATGGTGAAATACAAGGGATTGAAGTACACGTCTTCGGTTACGAAATTCCAATCCCACACTGCATCGTTAACCGCCGACAACGCCAACGCCAGGCGTTCTTCGCTACGCCGGACGGCCTCTTGCGCCTGATGACGGTCGGTGACGTCGCGGATCACGCTGATGAAACCGCGCGGCGTACCGTCGGCGTAGCGCAACAACGAAGAATGCGCTTCGATCATCGCCGTGTCGCCGTTTTTCAAACGGACGCGATACTGCGTATTTTGCGAATGTCCCGTTTCCAACGTGAATTTAAAGTTGGCGAAGGCTTTCTCGCGATCTTCTTCCGACAGCAAATCGCCGATGTTTTTTACCTCGGCGTACAATTGTTCGAACGTTTCCACGCCGTAAAACTTCAACGCCTGCCGGCTCAGCGACAGAAAATTGCCCTGCAGGTCATACACGATGACCGGGTCGGGCAAGGTCTCGATCAACGTGCGGTACCATTCCTCGCTTTCCTGCAGCGATTTTTCCGCCTGCTTTTGTTCGGTAACGTCGCGGGCGAGGCCCAAATTGATCCCCTTGGCCGGAATCGGACGCACCATCCAGCTCAGAATGCGATAACCGCCCTGCTTCGTGCGAATACGGTTTTCGAATTGGACGATATTCTTGCCGCTATGAAGCTGCTCCTCGACGATCTTGCGGGTTCTGGGCAGATCGTCTGGATGTACCAATTCCAAAATTGGCCGGTCGAGCATTTCCATTTCGGAAAAACCCAGAGCATTCTGAAATGCCGGATTCATGGTCAACAACTTGTCGGTTTTGAATTCGGTGATGCAAATCATATCCAGCGACATATTGAAAATCGTCGCCGTGTTCTGTTCGACCTGTTCCAGTCTGGCGATTCTTTTCTGCGCGTCCTGTAATTCCCGCTGCAGTAATTCTTCGGTCTTACTTTTTTTGGACATGCCTCCCCCATACATGGCGAAAATGGGAAGGATACTGTATTTTCAATCAAACGTCGCTTATTTCACGAATCTCAATTTCGTGGACCAAAAATCGCTTCTGAGGCCTATTCGTATCGATTGCGTTCTCCAACCGAAAAAATCCTCACATTTATTAGTATAATCAACCGCATCCGCCGATACAAGCAGCGAACCATTTAACGCATAAGGATATTTCGCCCGCTTTTTAGATATTATTTAATTTGTAAATATTATTTATTTGTAACGCAGAACTCCGTCGCCCAACCAATTGTAATGACAACTTCTTCCAGTTGAAAATGGAAGTTTTCAAATAAAACGAAAAGGCGCTTTTCTGACGCCATGTTTTTATCCCAAGGCATTTCGGAGGCACGTTCCTGCAACGTGTCCCCGCAAATTCGGGTGGCGAGGGGCTATGGTGGGGTTGCTGCGAATTTCGGGGGCATGTTCTCGCAATGTGTCCCCGCAAATTCGGGGGTTGCCCTGAATTGGCGGGGTGCCCGTCTCAAGCCAGGGCCGCCAACGCTTTCCCCCGCCAGCTATCATATTCGGTTATTTTCTGAAATAATAGTATATTATTGCCTCATATAAATACCGCAACCGATGACTGTCGCTCAACAATCGGCACGGCTCGCAAATTCGCCAATGAAATGCCGTCGAAATAACATCCTGACCGTACCGTAACGCGAACAAAGGGAAAAATGCCGGGGCGCGAAGGAATCAACTCCCCGCTTTCTCCGCAAAAATCACGAGACACGCAGCAAGTGCATGTCCCGGAGTTTTCGCGAACCGTATCGATCGAGTACATGCCCTCATGTGGCCCGGCCGCCGGCCGAGGGCACACATAATAAAGGCAAAACATCGGTCCTGGGATTATCCCCGGCACCTTTGGCGGATAGCCAAAGGTGTGGCACACGGAAGAATCCTCGCGCGCGCGGCTCAGCCGCCGGCCGAAGCTCCACAAAATGAGGGCAAATCATAGGTCCAGGGATTATCCCTGGCAGGAATTATTCCTGGTTAGCGGCCCATGCCGCGGCCACCGCGACCGCCGACGCCGTGCCGCCGTTGGTGGATGTCGTTGATCATCCGCCCGACCTCGTCGCGGAAACGCTGGTCGAAGATCAAAAAGCGCGCGTACTGCTCGGGGGTGAGGATCTTCTTGAGCTCCTTGAATTGCTCGGTGCGGATGCGCATCGACTCGCGTTCGAGCGCCAGGGTGTCGTCGACCGCCTTGGTCAGCACTGCCTTATCGGGCTCTTTCTTTTTCAGTTCGAGGAACATCGTCCGCTGCAGCTCTTCTTTTTTCTCGCTGATGGTGCGGTACTGATGGTCGTATCGCTGCAGGATGGGGAACAGGCGCGAAGCGGCCTCCTCGTCCAGTTGCAGCGCTTCGGTCAGCTTGAACAAACGGTACATTTCGATGCGTTTCCACGCGTCGGCTCGCCCGGCGGTCGTGCCGGGGTCCTGTTCATCTTGGGGCGTCGGCGTCTCCTGCGCCCAGCCGGCGACGGCCAGGGTCAGCAGCAGGATCAGGGTCAACGCAACCAGTTTATCGATCCGCATGGGTCATACCTCCCGGGCGCGGTTAGATCGGCATTTCGATGTTGACTTGCGCCAGACGATCGGCCAGTTCGGTCATTTCCGTTGCCGACAGCGAGGCGAAGGACGGTTCGACCGTCAGCGGCCCCAGGCCGGCCATGGCCGAGTCGACGTCCTCGGGCATCATCGCCTCGGTGATCTGCGTTTCGAATTCGGCAACCTGTTCGTCGTCCAGCAACGCCACGGCCTCTTTCAACTGCGGATTCACCGTCACCGCCAGCGTCGGCGCCAGCGGCTTTTTGACCATCGAGACGCCCGCGATGTCCATCTGCGGCGCGCGATCGGTGTTCAGATCCAACACCCCGCCACCGACCAGCGCCACCGCGGCGATCAACAACGCCGTGGCCGTCACCGCCGCCGGCCGCAGCCACGCGCCGTTGAGGGCCTGCCACAGGCGCACCGTCCAGGGCACGTACTGGCGCTCGGCGACGATCTGCTTATGGATGCGTGAATACAGCGTTTCGAAGTAGGCTTCGCCCGGATCGCGCGCCGGCCGCTTCACCGCGTCGAGCGCCTGGCGGATGCTTTCGGCCTCCGCCGCGCACTGGACGCAGGATTCCACGTGCTCGCGCACCTGCCGGGCTTCGTCGGCGTCCAGTTCGCCTTCAAGCCAATCGATAATCTTATCGGTCCATTCCTGGCAACTCATGCGTGGCTCTCCCCAAAGTCGGCCAGCAGCCCTTTAAGGGCTTTGACTGCGTAATGGTAATTCACTTTCGCCGCCGAAGTCGAAATGCCCACGTCCTGGGCGATTTCGGCGAAGCTCATGTCGCCGAAGGCGCGCATCTGCAGCACCTCGCGCTGGCGCGGCGGCAGTTGCTCCATCGCCTCTTCGACGATCCGCCGCCGTTGATCGGCTTCGATATCGGCCTCCACCGAACTTTCGACGGTGGCGTTCCAATCGGCCAGTTCCTCGCCCGCGTGCCGCGCACGGTCGCGGATGAGGTTCTTCGAGTAGTTCATGGCGATGCGAAAGATCCAGGTTTTCAAGCTCGACCGCCCTTCGAAGCGGCCCAGGTTTTTATAGACGCTGATGAAGGTTTTCTGAACGATTTCATCGGCGTCCTCGTGCCCGCCCACGACCTTGAGGGCCAGAAAATAGACCATTCGTTGGTATTTTTTGACCAGCACCTCGTAGGCGAACTCGTCCTTTTCTTCCACGAAACGCTTGACGAGCGTCTTATCGTCATCTTGCAGCGGCATTGTTTCGTTCAATTCCACTCCGTTGTCCGACATCTAAGACACTCGGTTTTAAAAGGTGGTTCAAAGGGAAAGGATAGCAAAAAAGGACGACCGCGCAACGACTTAATACATGAAGCAGCGCTGTCCGGTGAAGACCATGGCCATGTTGTGCTCGTTGGCGGCGCGAATGATCGCGTAATCGCCCGGATCGCCGCCGGGCTGCACGACGCCCACCACGCCCTCGGTGGCCGCTTCGTCGACCGCGTCGCGGTGCGGCAGCGCGCCGTCGGAGGCCATGACCGCGCCGATCAGCCCGCCCCGCAGCTCGGAGGCGTCCAGCCAGATCGACTCGCGCATGCCCGGATCGACCATGTAATGGAACGGCGTTTTGAACCGCTCCCAGGCCAGGCGATCGGCCAGCTTGCGGTAGGCCTTGTCGCGCGTGGTTTCCACGGCGCTCAGGCGGTCCTGTCCGCCGATGCCGATGCCCACGGTCACGCCCGCCTTGACGAACAATACCGTGTTGCTGGTCACGCCGGTGGCGATTTTCCAGGCCAGCAGCATGTCGTTCCACTCTTCGGCGTTGGGTTGGCGGCGGCTGCTGATTTCCTTGCCCTGGGCGATGGCCGTGGCCGTGCGGCAGGCCTCGCGGGTGAGCGTCGCGGGCACGAAGGACCACTGCGCGATCAGTCCGCCGTCGATTAACGAGGTGAAGTCGATCACCCGCCGACCGGCCCACAGCGAAAGCTTGTCCATGTTGCCGATGCGCAGCACGATCAGGTTCTTGTTTTCCGCCAGCAGGCCGGTCACGCCGGTTTCGTACTCGGGGGCGACGACCACCGCGGCGCCGCTTTCCAGAATCGCCTCGGCCGTGGTCGCGTCGACCGCGCGGTTGAGCGCGACGCAGCCGCCGACGGCCGCCAGGCGATCGGCCAGATAAGCGCGCGTGTAAGCGGTCGGCAGGTCGTCGCCGACGGCCACCGCCGACGGATTGGCGTGCTTGGTGATCGCGCAGGTCGGCTCGTCCATCAGATAACGCAGGATGTTCAACGCCGCGTCGGCGTCGACGATCGAACCTTTGCTCGGATGCCGGCCCTGCTGCAGCAGTTCGGGCAGGCTGGCCAGATAATTGCCCGGCGCGATGGAACTCACCTCGCCGATGGCCAGGTTGCCGTTGATCAGGCGATACAGCGCCGCGTCCTGCCCCGGATTGTCGCCGTGGCGCAGCGTGCGTTCGTCGGGGCCGACGTCCCAGCCGACCAGCTCGTACACCAGTTCGCGCTTGAGCCCGCCTTCATGGAAGGAAAGGGTCATCTGCCGCGGGAAGCGCTTCAACGGCAGATGACCCTTTCC